>Ga0307516_10006551_pt1 | contig 13623 bp, 19 predicted proteins | sample 19_EM_MG_FD_203310 | JGI IMG/M metagenome (GOLD analysis project Ga0307516, IMG submission 203310) | Populus trichocarpa ectomycorrhiza microbial communities from riparian zone in the Pacific Northwest, United States - 19_EM | ecosystem: Host-associated > Plants > Roots > Unclassified | place... | reverse complement strand
ACGAAGACTATGTAAAAGAAAGAAGGAAAAGAACTAGACGACCAAAGAAAAAGCTAGCAGCGCCGACACCACCCCAATCACTCCACTTTCCTCCACAAAAACGAGTGCTAGCGAGTGCACCGCAACACCGTCCCTGCGGACGCCATAATGGGATCCAGAGCAACGGAAAGTATTCAACTGCTGAGATGTCGAATTTGACGAGAATCAAACTGCGCATATATCATTCATTGATACTGAGAATGATGCGCACGGTCTTCCAGAACAGGAGCCGATATATACCGAAGAGCAAGTTGTTGAAACCGGTCAAATGGGTCAAGTCGCGCCCGAAGTCGGCACACCCGGACAATCCGGACAAGTCGCGCCAGATGAAGTCGTCGGGCCCCGACAATCCGGTCAAGTTGTGGAGCCGAGGTTGCAAGTCGCACCCGGAGAAATACAGCCAAGTGCTGAGAAGGCACTGTTGTAGTTTGCCTGAGCTTGCGGCAAATGGTTTTGAAGTCGGACGCCTGCTCGCTGGACTCGTTGCAAGATCCGTCCAGGTGGAGCAGCCTGCCTTTCCCGTCCTCATCCCGCAAGTTGCCGTTGGACCGCTTCTGCCTTGATAAGGACGATGCCTTCCTCTTTATGGGAAGGCAAATCTTCGGTGAGGTCTACCAGATGGTGTCGAATATGTCGAGGAGAGCAGAAACCATCTACTCCTTACAAGGATCATTGGGTTCTGGAAAGTCGCACATCTTGGCATTCACGGTAGGGCTCTGAATGGCATCTCACAGGAGAAGTGGGTTATGCAGATTGCACTCTTCGCCAAGCACGGTGCAATTCCACGCCTGCTTTGGCACCTTCTCTCACCTGGTGACTACAGCACCGAAGTGGCTGATGAGGATCTTGTAACGGGCAGGCTGGCAAGTCTCCAGGTAGCGGTGTTGGACAGCGAGCACGTCGGGCGAGCGGGTGAGCATGGTGTGCGAGCGGACGGGCGCGGTGGGCAAGTGAACGGGTGTGGCAGACAGTAGACAAAGGCAGGAAACGAGGACAGAGGACAAGGACACGGAGACAGGGACACAGAGACAAGGACACGGTGACGGCGGAAACAAGTTGTTACGTACAGATCTACGGCGGGTGATGGCCCTGGTTATATAAAGAAATTTCTCCAGCATCCACCGACCAACATCAGGAAAAAATTGAAAATTTATCCCGGCACGTCGGTAACCCCCGTCTGCGTCCGATGCTCCGGTAGCTTCCCTAGCTCCGGTAAGATTGGTCATACTACCGGAAGGTTTCCTATGTATCGGCAACTCTTACAGTTGGTATCGCGACTCCCATGAATCGTCAGTGCGGGCGTACGCACCTGAACTCCTATTGTCACAATCCGATGGTTTTGTTTTCCGGACGCATGCATTCACAAATTCACGATGTTCGAATTATTTTTTCTCCCGTCATTTCATCGCCTATGGTCACGCTTGAAACTCACGAAATGAAGGATACTGGTCCTCTCTACTGAAGTGCCAAAGATATCGAAAAAATTATTCAATATTTGTATTACTCATATGCTAGTCGGTTCATCAACTCCTCCGCTCAGTGCCCTCCCAGCGCTTCGAATTCTTTTGTAAATGGTCACGGCAACCACAGACACCGTCTTGCGACTCCAAAACTCCCGCGTAGATTATGCGCCCGTTGACTGAGGTGTCTCTCGGATGAGCTTCCGGCGACACACGACATTAGATCGCGCCTTCGGGATTGCCGTCGTCAGGGGCGTTTGTTGAAATGACCAGGTTGCGTTGCCTTTGCCAGCTGAGCCGCCGACTCCGAGAGTCATCCTCCCAGCTCCTCGAACGCATTCGCAAATCCTCACCGCTGTCAAACGCTCGCATCGGTCCTACGGGTAGACTATCCACCCGTTGGCTGGGGTGTCTCTCGGATGAGCTCCCGGTGACGCACGCCCTTGATCCGTGTAGCTCGCGGCAACGCATGTTGTTGATCCGTGTCCACGACCCTCTGTTCATCCTTCACCACTAGGTTGCGCCATCTCTATTGCTGCTCTCCGTTGAAACGGCCACGCCGCATTGCATTTTCCAGCTGTACTGCCAATTCCGAGAGTCGTCCTTCCAGCTCTTCGAGCGCATTCGCAAATCCTCACCGCTGTCGAACGCTTCCACCTGCTCCGTGTCTCATGCGTAGACTATCCGCCCGTTGACTGAGTTGAACCTCGGAGTAGCTGATTCGTGCCCCTGAGCCTATCTCCATCCTTTCCTTCTAGATAGCCCCTTCCGGATTGCCATTGTCGGGAGCCTGTGTTGCGCTGGCCTGGCTGCGGTGGACTTGCTACTGCTGTGCTACCCACTCTGGAGGTTGCATTTCCTTGGAGACTGTGTGACAAAGTGAAAATTTGGCTGCGGCGAAGATGTGCAAAGTACCTGGAGGATTGGGTGAGTAACCGTAGCAGTGGAGAAACTCACTACTGTAGGAATAATTCAAATATCAACAGGATTATACTGGTAAGGAAGTCGTCATTCGTCGTGCTAAACAGCCATGGTGAGATCGCAATGCTTGATTTGCCAATCAAGTCTCACCACTGCGATGTCTCGCTGTTGTCAGACCCGGTGTCCGAATCCTCCATAACCGACTGACCAGCAGTTTTCTCACGTGCTTCATCTCCGTCCACGGAATCCTCATCCATTTGATCTTCATCCATTGTAACCTCATTCCATGTTTCAATATCGATGTGCGAATTGACAAACCAGGCGCAGTTAGTCGTACTGTCAGGGCCTTCTTGGGACGCGCCTGGGCGGAGGGCAAAAGGGGAGCTTGCAACGTGCCACCACCACGGGGACTGCGGGCAGAAAAACGGGGCAAAATGTACGCCGCCATGAGCTAGATCGGTCGAATGCGAGTATGAGTAAAAAAAAAATGAACCACTGACCTGGAAAGACGACGCCAACGACAGCGAGTAGGTGGGAAAATGATCGTCGCCAGAACCGAGCCGTGAAGTCGACAACAAATACAACGAATTGGCAAGACCAAGGTGGTCACCATCACTGGTCCGTGAAGGCAGCATCAACTACACCACGTCAGTGAGATCGCAATCGCTGTTGGAATTCTGGGTTTGATAGAGATGAAGATAGTGAATTGTTTGATTGATTCAACGCGCCGTAAATAACATTCCCTTCATATAGAATGGGTCCGCGGGACTCACCAGGGAAAGGACGAAAGACAGTCTGCAAAGCCGGAGCTCGGCGAGCCTAGTACCTGTCATTGCCGGACGTGTCGCCTGCGATCCGTAATCTCTGGACTCCGTCTCCGGTCTTTTTCTCCGGACTTCCATTATTCTGACAATTCCCCTCGTATGGCCGAGGCAACGGAATGCAGGAGAAATGGGGAAAAACATATGCCCGGTATAGCAAATAACAGTAGGAAGAGAGAAAAATAGTGAAACCCTGTATCCTCGGGTGCTTCGTTAAAACTCACAACCGTGTAAAATGTCTCATGGGAAACCCACTCACGTAAGATAATGACTGCATCCAGCAACGAAAGCACGGAGAGGGGAATTGACATGGTTGGACTGACTGCCACAGGCTACTCCAGGAGCTTCCCCTCGATTCCAAGCTGATGCCAAGGCCGGTTCTTAAGATGGTCTGTCAATTTGCAGCAATGGAAGTGAACAACAGCGCCGGCATCAGGGAGCGCGCGCGACGGACACACCATTATCAGGCGCGCACAGCAGCTACACCGAACGTGTATGCCGGCCACGATATTAATATGCGTGTACAGCACCTCCAACGGCCGTGTACGACGGCCACCACGACATTACGCTCCTACATCAGTTCGCGAGCGCACACAACGGCTACAATATCTGGGTCGCACAGCAGCTCAGCATCAACAAGCGTGTACGACCACCTCACCCTGAATGGTGAATCATAGCCCCAAGAATTGGTTCGACCGGATCATGAAGGGAAAGGCGTATTCAGGGCGAAGTAATTCGCAGACGCGGGCTGCATTATAGATTTTGTTCACGGGCGGACTTCGTATGACGGCGCGAATCGTAGGTACGACAGATACTTACGATACCTTGGCTGCGCAGTCTGGGCACCGATTGTAGTCATGGCCCTGGGCAACGGTGTCAGCGCTGAAGAAGGTATTTGTTTTGGATAATAACCTTGAAGGTGTTCTTACTGGAAAAGAATGATTTCGAGTCGGTTGCCAGGAGTTGCAGTTTTGGATGTCGTGTAAGTCGGTGACCGTGAACGTAACGGTTTGTCTGGTCGAAGTCTTGTCGGCAAGTTGCCACGACGCGTCGCGGCTCAACGGCTGGAGGCTGAAATCGCGGGTGCCGCGCTGTGTTCAAGCGAATAGGAAGACAGAGGGTACGAAAGGCACAAATTAATCTGTTGCGGACAGGGTCGAAGCCGGGCTCGTAACCTGTTGGAATGTTGGGATATATAGAGATGAAGGTAGATAGTGAATTTGTTGATTGATAGGTCGAGGGGGGAACTTTCGAGCCATGTACAACGCATCCGAGGGACATGACAAGGAGAAACGATAGAAAACAGACTCCGGAGCCGAGCCAGTGCGAAGACTTGGGCAGTTGTCATTTCTGGGCGTTTGGCCACCTGTACGACATCTCCAGACTCCCATTATTCTGACAACCGTCACCACAAATGAACTGCGAAGACAACCCCAACTACCTTACGTCGGCGAGTTCGAGATGGTCACTATCAACGAGCCATGAAGTGAGCACCAACTACGCCGAGATGGTGAGATCGAGGTCTTCACCTCCAACCAGCCGGCAATACAACCCTAACTACAGGGAGCCGGCGAGATCGAGATCATCACCGCCTACGAGCCGTAAAGAAAACACAAACTACACCGCGCTGGTGAGATCGAAATGGTCACCATCACCGAGTCCTGCAGTCAACACCAACAACACCGTGCTGTCGAGATCGAGATCTTTACCTCCAACCAGCCGCGAAGACAGCCCCAACTGCACAACGCCGGCGAGATCGAGATCGTCACCACCAACAATCCGTGAAGATAGCACCAAATACACAACACTGGCGAGGTCGAAGTGTTCACTACAACCGAACCATGAAGTCTACACCAACATCGCCGTGCAGGTGAGATCGAGATCTTCACCTCCAACCTGCTGCGAAGTCAACCGCCACTATACGGAGCCGGCGAGATCGAGATCATCACCACCAACGATCCGCGAAGACAGCAGCAACTACGCCGCGCTGGCGAGGTCGAAGTGTTTACCACAACCGAGTCCTGCAGTCAACGCTAACTACACCGAGCTGGTGAGATCGAGATCTTCACCTCCAACCAGCCGGGAATACAACCCCGACTACACTGACCCGCCGAGAGCAAGATCTTCGCCACCATCGATCCGTGAAGGCAGCAGCAACTACCCCGCGCTGGCGAGATCGAAGTGTTCACCATCACCGAGTCGTGACATCAACACCAACAACACTGTGCTGGTGAGATCGACATCTTCACCTCCAACCTGCCGCGAAGTCAACCGCCACTATACGAAGCCGTCGAGATCGAGATCGTCACCACCCACGAGCCGCCAAGACAACACCAAGTACACCGAGCTGGCGAAATCGAGGTGTTCACTATCCGCGAGCCGTGAAGTGAACACCAACTACACCATGCTGGTGAGATCGAGATCTTCACCTCCAACTAGCCGCGAAGACAACCCCAACTATACGGAGCATGCGAGATCGCTATCATCGCCACCAACGAGTCGTGTAGACCATACCAACAAACACAGAGCCGTCGAGATCGAGATGGGTGTCACCACCTAGCCGTAGAGTCGACACCAATTCCAGCGCGCAGGCGAGTGAGTGATCACGACCACCAACAAGCCGGGATGACACACCGACTTCACCGATCCGACAATAAGGCCGCCAACAGGACACTAACAACATCCAGTTGTTCAGAAAAATTTCGACCGCAGCTACGGGTAGACTATACGACGCTAGCGCCAGCCTCCAATCGAGATAAAATACTGTTGGAATTGCTTCTCGCCGCTCCGGCGTGGCGCGCCGACAGAAGCGACACCTCAGCAACGGCGACGGCAGCAACGCGGGGAGCAACGCTATAGCAACGGCAATGGCAGGGGTACCCTGGTAACGACGGCTTGGCATTCTTCCATAGCAGCGTCTTTCGCATTCTTTCTTCTAGACTCTTACATAGTTCTTCATAGCATAGAAAAAGACCGAACACACCTACCTGAGCCGTTCCATCAAACTCCGATCAAATCATCTCGTCTTGTCTCTGTCTTTACTCTCTCCCTCTCTACTTGTGAAGACTCTCAAAGCAAAGGTGATCGGGCAAACTTTAACAGGTTTTGAGCCCAGAGCCGTAACCTCTCCAAATACCTAAAGCCGATCATCTACCTTCTCAATCGTCATACTCTCGCGCGAAAAATAGCTCCTCAGGAGCCAGTGGTAAACGCGGGGGCCGGCGATTCCGAGGCCCATTTCTCTACGTCTCACTTAGAAACTTTCTTCTCGAAATCGAGCGCTAACCATCTCAGCGATAGAAGATCCGTGTGTTACACCTGAGGGTAACAAAGGGGGAAAAGGTACAAGGGAAAAGGTAGCAACGGTAAGTCACGTGACTAGGAATACCCAGAGAAAGTCTGCAATCCTCGGAAGCAGTTCGGCCAGAACAGAACACAACCATCACACACCGGACGAAACTCAACGCCTGAAATCGCCAAGACTTCCGTCCGACAACACCAAAACTTCGCGCAAACTCAGACTTCACGGACGTCACGATGTCCGGCGGAGCGACGCAACCGAGCGAGGCAGCCCCGATGGTGACTGCCAGCGCCGGCCCAAGCGAGGGCGCCCTACTACGGGAGCTCGTGGGAGATAGGGGGGACTACAGAGGGGAAGAAATGGACGAAGACAGTGGAAGCGAGCTCAGTGAGCTCGAGAGCAGTGAGGGGGAGATGGAGGTGGAGGAATGGGAGGGAAAGGGACAGGGGTGGCCGAACTTCAAGCGCGCCACCACGGGCGCCAGTCAGCAGCAGAGCACGCCGGAAGAACTCCTGCGTGGAGGCAGCAGCGGCGAGAATATTTTCGACACGCCCGCTTGGTCATGGGGGGCGCACTCACCCGCTCCCTCGCAGTGGCCGCAGACAGCGCAAAGGCGGCGGGCACAGCGGAGACCCTGAACTCTGCCAAGAGCTTTGGGGGAGGGGCTGGGAGGGGGGAAGGGGAGGACCTTGATTGGGCTGAGGAGGTGACCAATGAGGTGGCGATGCAGGGCGTGGCGGGCTCTGAGAGGCCGGCGACCCCGACCCCCACCCCAGCAAGATGGACGAGTGCGACCCCGGTGCCGGTCACACCGACCAAGGGCAACAAGAGAATGGCGATGGGCACCCCAAGACCCATCAGGCGCTCCCTTCGCCCAGCAGTGCGCCTGATGCCTGCTAGTTTTGCGGCGGCCTCGGCACTGGAGCAGATCCTGGCAGCCATCGCCGGGGTAGAGCGGAAAATGGAAGAGAAAGTGGCGGCGCTGGAGCCGCGAAAAAGGGAAGGGATGGGAGCCCTGGATGCCGACGAGAATGTGAGGGAAGAGAGAGTGGCAGCGAGGCTGTTGGCAGATGCGGAGGAAAGGGAGAAGAGGCTGGCAATGAAACTGCTCGCCGTGGACGCCATCGAGGCGGAGCTGGCCCAGAAGGCTCAGTGGGAACTGAAGCAGTGGGAGGACTTAGCACGGGATTTAGAGGCGAGGAGGAGGGACATCCGGGAAGTCAGGCAGGCGGTGAACAGCCTGGTGAGCAAGATGGCCAGGGAAGGGAGAGAGCACCAGGGGGGCCAGGGGACGGCGGGAACCGCGAGCGCAGTGGTGCCCCAGGCAGGCCCCAGCACACAGAGGAGGGCGGGGCAGACCGCGGCGGGGGTGCCCCAGCGAATGGATGGTGTCGTGGCCACGCCGGCCCCTGGGTACGAGGCCGTACAAGGGGACGCGCCATGGAGGGGGCAGCTACGGCAGTTGCAGAAGAAGAGGCGGAGCGAGGGGATGTGTAGCGGCAGGGTCCGGCAGGGCTCCAGGTAGCGGCAGGCGAGCGGTGGAGCGCGGCGGCGGGCGAGCGCGGAGCAGGACGAGGACACAGGACAGAGAAAAGGGCACGGAGACAAGGACGGAGACAAGGACAGAGACAAGGACACGGTGACGGCGTAAACAAGTTGTTGCGTACAGATCTACGGCGGGCGACGGCCCTCGTTATATACAGGAACTCCAGCCAGCGCCCCCGCGAGCAAACACCGAAACGAGCAAACACCGACACGAGCAAACACGAGCAAACACGAGCAAACACCGACGCGAGCAAACACCGACACGTTTCACGTTCCGCACATTCCCCCCATTCCAGCACATCCCTTCGTTCTAGAACCTTCCTCCGTTTCGGAATCCTTCCGTGGCGGTGCCCCGTTTCCCCACTTCCGTGGTCCGGTAACGTCAGCGTTGCATGTGATTACGACGGCGTGGCAGTAGCCCTCCTTTAGGCTCGAGTTCCCACGAGAGCGAGCTGAGCTGGTGCGGGGCGTTGCGGTTAGCGCTCGTGGTAATCGTCGACGGCCATCCCTACGCCGGACCATTCAATATCCAAAAAATGGTCGGAGAAAATGCTGCCGTCCTCGACATCCCGGCGAACTGGCGGCTACGCCCGGTTTTGAACGTCGCACGGCTCAAGCTATCGAAGGACGACCAATCCCGAGAACACCCGCCACCGCCGCCGCTACGCTCTACCGCTACAGTCGAATACGAAGTTGAGTCGATCCTCGAGCACAAAGGTACCACGACGTGAAACCTTGAATACTTGATCAAATGGGTTGGCTACGCGAAACCCACCTGGGGGCCGCTGGCTAATTTCAGAGGCAGCAGAAACAAGCTACTCAGCGAAATTCACGCAGCGAACGGTTTACGGAGATATCGGTGGATGGAAGGGGGATAGGGAGAAGGGCGTAGGTTCGAGCGCAAGGTTCACAGAACACGATGTTTTGTTTCTTTGGTGTTTGTCTCCTTGGTTGCCGTACTGTTATTTGTTTTTTTTTAGGGGAGGGCGCTCATTTTCTTGAGAGGAAAGTGGTTGTGGGAGGAGGTTTCCGGGCGTCACGGACGCCGCTGGGAGCGCACTGGCTAGCGTGAGTAGCACGGCACGCGCCACGCCTAGCGTGGCGCCTAGAGCCTGTGGGTGTGCGCGTAGCACAGTGTGGGGCTTGGCACGGGCTTACCCTTAGGGCTTAGTGTAGAGCAGTCACAGACGAGCGCTAGCGGCGGACCCCTCGCTAAGAGGCCGCTGCTCCTCTTCCTGGAATAGATCATGCTTCTTGTTACCCCTAATGAAGTCCATGGAGATGGAGTCCCATGGCCTGTGTGGTGGCTCGATCGGTTTCAGTAATCCAAAGGGGGCGTGTCTAATTGGCTTGATTTGTCGGCAGGTGTCGCAGTTATCGAAATATTGATGACCTATTTTCGTTGCTGTGGCCAGTAGAAGTTTCAGCTAACGAGTTCCAGGGTTGCTCGGCCCGGGTGTCCCGCGGCTCGCGCGTCTTGGTGGTCTCTTGAAATCCGGAGTCGTAGGTTGTGGCAGTCAGGGATCCATATCAGGCCATCGTATACTAGCAACCCGCTTTTTTCCTCGCATAGTCCTAGCACGATCTTCCCGTCGCGGGTGGTCCCGCTCGCCTTTTTCCTCCGGATTTCTTGGATCTCTTTATCTGCAGTGCTTGGTATTCGGGATCGCTTCTTTGGTTCCACCCAATTCCTGGCGAACGGCGAATCGGTTCGTGATGTATTCGACGACCGAATATCATGAAGGCAGAGTCGTATTCCTGGCAAAGGAATCCCCAGACGCGGGATGCAGAATCGATTTCGTTCGCGGTAGGACTGCGGATGACGGTACGAATCCTGGGTTCAACCGATAGGTAGATCATCGGGGCAGCGCGGTAGTCGTGCCGATTCTAGTCACGGCCTCTCAGCGGCTAGGGAATGATCGCATGTCGTTCTCCACGAGCGGTAGTTACGGCGTTGTGTACGTCGGCGACTGCGGGACGTGTTGTTGGCATTGTCGTCGCAACGCGACGCGGCTCAAACGGTTGAGGCTTAAAAACGAGAGTGCAGGGATGAGGTGCAGTAGCGAGGCGGGTGCAAATATCGGCGGGTTCGATTATCGATAGGTTGCGGATTGGTAGAGCGTTCAATCCGGGCTCATAACCTGTTGGAATACAGGAATCGGTAGAGACGAAGATAGCGAATCGATTGATTGATGCAATGTTGAAGGAAAAACATTCTCTCTATATACAACGCGCCTGAGGGAATCGCCAAGGGGAAAGGACGGAAGACTGTGTCCCGGGCCGGTGCTCGGAGACTAAGGCTGCTGTCATCTCCGGACATGTTGCCTATGGTCCGTCATCTCCGGACGCCCATTATTCTGACACTAATCTGGGAGCCCTCTCGGTGGAGTCTGGCATCCGGGCAGCAATGACCCAGTTGGAGAACAGGCAGCGGCGGTTTGGGCTACGGCGGCTCCGTCTGCCGCAGAGACCAAGTGAGGGAGATAGTGGATGCGTCCACAGATATTGGACGACGGCTCACGAATGCCCTGGCCTGCGGGGGAAAAACCGAGAGTACAGTCCTGCGGAGCCGGAGACCATCGGCACGGGCCTGCTGCCGGAGGGGGAGGCTGAGGCAGTGAAGGCGCGACCTGGACTGACCGTGATCGCGGGCGGGCCGCGAGTGGATGACGGGATCGCCGGCTACGCGGTGGTCTGGAAAGACGGCCAATCCTGGGTGGACATCAAAACTCACATGGGATACAACCAGGAGGCCTACGATGCGGAGTGCGGGGCTCTCGCCCGCCTACTGGAATCTGCTTCGAGGAGAAACGTGATCCTGGAACGGGTCACAATCTTGACGGATGGGCAAGCGGCTATCAGACAGACGGAATCGCACGAACCTGGCACTGGGCAGCACTACGCCCTCGAGGCGCGGAAGCACATTGCCGTGGTGCGTAAGGCCAGGCCGGGGCATCGCCATCGAAATTCGATGGTGCTTGGCACCCAAGATAATCGCCGGCAACGAGAAAACAGACGAGTGGACGACGATTGCAGCGGAGGACCCAGACACCCATGGAGTGGAATGGTTGAGCTACTCGGACCGGGTAGAGGCGCTCGCGGTGACTCTCCCAAGGTCTATCGCAAGCAAAAAGCGGGAAATCTCGAAGAAGAGGTCGGCGGAGGCACTGCAGTGGGCGGCGGCCGGACCTCGAAGGCGAAGCAGCGGATGCCGAAAAGCCAGGCGCCGGACGGCACGGTAGCTAGGAGCCCCAAGAGGCGAGCCTCAAGGTTCTACCAGGTCAAGGCTGGGCACTGCCATTGCGTGCAGTATCTCAACAGGACGAAGAATTGGCCCACCCCGAAATGCTGGTAGTGCCGGTACCTGAACCAGACCCGGGAGCCCATGTTCAAGGTGTGTCTGTAGCTGAAGGGCCAGCGGACGATCCTGTGGGCGAAGGTGAGGATGGAGACTGGAAGGTATTCTGATCGGCGGAAGATCCGGGACCTGCTGGCGGACGAGAGATACGGGCGGGCGGTACTGGAATTCAACTCCACGCACGTGGGAAGGCGGTTGCCTGCCGAGGAGACGCAGTGAGCAAGGTGTCGGAGGCGGAGCTACGGGAGTGGTTGGAGGAGAAGGGAGCCGGGGTTATGGAGCCGGATGCTAATGGGACTCCACTGTTTCCGCCCGCGCCCGACGTCATGGCGTCTGCAGGAGAGGGTTAGACGGTCTCATTTGTCTGTTCCGTTGTCCGCTCCCGTGTTATTTCCTTGGTGCGCACCACATCTTCTTGATTCTTGGTGTTTTTTTTTCCAGGGAAACGATTAGTCTTTCTAGATAAGCTTATTAACGGTTTGACCAACGTTGAAGAACATTTGATGAATCTCCGATAGAAATTTGCATCCCAGAGATAAGTTATAACCGAACGTCCTATACGTTTTCTCGGGTTGGGGCGGTTCTTACCGTTTCTATATCAAAAGTATCCATCACGACCCCTCGGCCTCGGCGACCAGCCCCAGATACTTAACTTCAGTTCCGTGGCTTCGCATTTTTCCGATTTGAAGTGAAGTCCTGGGTCAGTAAGACGTCCCATTACCCGACGGACCTGCAGCACGACATCCTCCATGGTGTCCGAGTATATCAGGACCCATCGTCGAGGTAATCGGATGTCAACTGGTCCGAGAACGGGGAGAGGGTGACGTTGATAAACTAGTGGAAATCGGCCGGGGCGTTGCTTTGGCCGAAGGGGGTAACCAGAGATTTGAAAAGTCGGTATCGGTTTCCGAAGGTTGTCTTCCTTTCTTCTCCTTCCGACTTTACATGGGCGGCGGGGGTACTATGCGGGCAGCAGGGATATTGAGCGTTGGCTGTCGGATAATGACTGGGCAAGGTCGGCTGGGAGACCCCCCAGTGGGTGACTTTGCATATCGGCGGAGATATTACAGGGCGTCGGGGATACTAAGGGACGGCTGTTGGATACCGATGATGATGCTTCATTACACCCATGCGACCTTCTTATATCATGGCGATGTTTATGCACAGTCCCCCACGTTCACCGTCCACCGTGACCTCCTGTCAAGCCGCCGGTTGCTCGTGGTAACTATCCCTGCCCCCGCCCGCCTGTCCCACGAAGAGTATAAGCAGGAAAAGAGACCTGAAAAGACCATGAAGAATAGAACGAAGAAAAAGGAGAAGCAACACAACCCAAAGCGCCCCCTTACTCGGGTTGTGCAGACAACGCTGTTCCTTCTGGCGCCCTCCTTCATCACGTCACCTCTTTAAATATTGCCGATCATGGAAGATCCAACAGGCTGATCTGTGGGTGGAGGTTCGGACGAAGACTGGTTGGTTGGTTTGTTGGCGGTCGGCCCATTCGCTCAGGTTTCGACGGAAGATCGCCTGTTCTTGGTTTCGCTGGAGATCCGCGGTTTGCAAGAACGAGAGTGCGTCGTTGATTCGCGTGATTTGCGTGGCTTGGTATACCGCTTGTTGCCCAGTTTCTTCATTGTGCGTCAGGATTGCTTGCCAGACTCCCATTGTGAATTGCTGCGAGGCGTTGGCGGCAGCCATTAATTCGGTTTGCATCCATTCGTGTGACGCTCCTCCTTCCGCTTTTGCTTGCTCGTATATGTATCGTACGCGTTGAAAAAGGATCTCGTAGTTTCGTTCGATCGCTCGGATACTGCGGTCGCTTCTGTCAAACTCTCCTCCGCAGATTTGCCGGAATCGCTGAAGGTCGTCCTGGGCCAACCGATGTTGATGGGCAAGCTGGTGTAACCAACTAGCGTGCTCCTGGATCTCGACACTGTCGTCGTCCGGATAGGTGTTGTTGTAGATGTTCTCCACACTGCGTGGGTGCTCGAGGCGGAGTACCGTATTATCTCACTTATAAGGTACACCCTATAAACGCCAGCACTATAGGTCGAGGCGCGCTGGGCGCGCGCTAGACCGCTTAGGGTTAGCGCACCGAGTTTTTTTGCAACGTCAGGTGATCAGCCCAGCGAGCTGAATAGCGGATGTACCTGGCAGTATCCCAACTACACGGTATCTCAA
>Ga0307516_10006550_pt1 | contig 13624 bp, 11 predicted proteins | sample 19_EM_MG_FD_203310 | JGI IMG/M metagenome (GOLD analysis project Ga0307516, IMG submission 203310) | Populus trichocarpa ectomycorrhiza microbial communities from riparian zone in the Pacific Northwest, United States - 19_EM | ecosystem: Host-associated > Plants > Roots > Unclassified | place... | reverse complement strand
TATTCTCATCTTTTTATTGTTTGGCCTTGTGGACATTATTATAAGGTTTGACAGGTGCTTGGCATTACTCCACACTGCTGACTCAATGCCAAGCCATTACTTCATACTGCTTACACTCAAACCTTATCCTTATTCAGCCAAACTATATTCTTACTATGCTTCCGGTATTGTTTTACATACCAATGATGCTGTATATAGATTAGATTACTATCATTACTATATCTAGATACCTTGGGCGTATATAAAGGCGCTTGACTCACCCCAGCAATATAACTTGCTTTCCTGTGAGTTACCCCAGTAGTCTACTTCTAAGTACCCTCTACAACTAGGTATAGTAGTCGCACTCTTCTATAGTCCACTTTCGACAGCCACCCCCAGACCAGTGTGCTCTAGATGAACATGGTAAACTCAAGGATGTCAAGGACATATTATTCTACAATTCGCCGACTGATGAGACTCCAATCCAGCCATCTGAAGGAGGTATATGCTCCCTTTGGTGTTCATTTCCGTATACCGTCTTTATGGTTGTATGCTGTCAATACGGCCGTCCCATACCCATTTGTCCTCAGGAATCTGACAGTACAGTTACAGGTCCAGCATTTCCATAACCGTACTCTGCCTGAACCTATATGGCCATACACCATATACAGTATAGCATATAGCCCTATCCTCCAGCTCTGAGAAGATCTTTTCGTTCAAGTTGACCATAATTATAAGCTGCTGCTGGCTGGGCAAAATGTACCATGGAAAGACAACTGCCAGGCAAGAACAAGTCTTGCATATGTAGTCTGCTTCCATCCACCCCTGTGCTCACTGTCAATGACGATTACAACATTCAATAGTGGGCCAGCAGCCGACATCCTCAAATACTTATAACCACCACCACGATGAACTGAACATACCAATGAAACAATGCTAGCCACTGCAATGACTGTGGCCTTCTGTATAGAATCCCGGTTTCAACCTCTCCAGGTCGTAATGCCACGCAGCCTGGCAGGGCATACCTTTACCATGATACTACATCAGCAAATCACCAGTTCACTACAGGAGCTACATAGGGCTACATAGTGCTGTGTAGCCCCTGTAGTGAATTGGTGATTTGCTGATGCATTCTCACAGTACATTTCTCGGACATCATAAAATGAAAATTTGAAAACTAATTAAGCTCAGGCGTACTTGGGTTCTCGGTGTACGGGCTGTATCAGTCTGTGGACTTCAATATGTCGACCTGAACGCCTTCTCTTTTTTTTTCAAGTTGGGGGAAGTCAAGCACTGACAACGCTATAGCAGTGATTCAAACTCCGCCCCAAACCCGTCAAAGTGTACCCGTAACCCGTGCAGATCACTATTTGTAGACAAGGTCATGGATATCTGACAGGATTCTTGATTGATCATCATTGCCTCGACACTGGTCCAGACCAAGTTTGAAATCCTCCCCGTATCCACCTACATCTTCCAGTTTGCCGAGCGCTTCACCACCCCCCGCATCTGATGTTCTTTTAGCGAGTTGGGGGTTTGGACTTGTGTTAGGTTTTCCTGCTGTTCGGGTAGGGTACATCCTTTTTTCTTGTTTCGACTCATTTATGGGATAGGCAGACCCTTTGAATTCTATGTGGGGTTGAACGCCATCATATCCATCATGATCTTCTTCCTCCTCCCAGGTAACGCTCCTTATTCCCAGGTTTTCAAAAGAATAAGAAACTGATGAGTCCATCATTTTGCAGAAACGAAACAGACTCCATGTGAAGCTGGAATAGTTGTATGATTTTGATGAGGTCGAGTTGATTACAGTGTTTGAGACGGGGGCTGGCATTAGACCTGACCTAGAATCTATAGTTACTAGCTCAAGGCTTCTTCTCCCTGAGGCCGGAGCACCGAGGATTTCATACCTTTTTCTCAAATTCCCTTTCTGACTTTTTGTCACATGAACATATGATAATATATATACTCAAGTCGTAAGGACAGACAGGTGCATGACGAAACAGCTTCAAAAACCGGACAACCTTCTCCATGTCAGCCAAGCCCCCTCCACAATCCTATGTGTTGCTTATATCAAATTTAAACATGAATGAATGAAATTGAAAAAGATGAAGAGGAACTTACCATCACAGGGTCTCTTGATCTTGACATGTATTTCCAAATGCTGGATTTAGGATGCCGATAATATTGACGCTGTTGCCGCATACGTTGATGGGAACGTTGATGGAAAGGTCGACGGGGAGCGGAGATGCAAAGACTCCGAGTTGACCACTAGTTGTGCAGAGCGTGATGGCGGTCACGATGAAGAAAACAAGGGTGCGGGTGAAGTGCATGGTGAAGTTGAGATTCTAGGAGGAACTTCCTATCTTGAGAAGGAGAGTGGTTCGTTCTGAGGATGCTGAGAAAGAGAGTGGAGAAAGCGAGCTGAGAGAACGCAGTCAGGCTGGCAGCTGAAGGACATGAAAGGTTTTCCTCCGGATCCCTTTTAAGTAAATGCTTTCCTCATCACAAGAGTCCAAATGGTGATACGAGACCATTATGGGTGTCCCGCAACATTCACCTTGACACTCCTTGACAGCAGTGTTGTCATCGGACTTCAAATCATAGGTAAGTTAAAGTGGGTAAATTAATCAAACCCCTGCGATAGCGAGATCCCCGCCAAGATCCCACTTAGAAATTTGTCAGAAAAATCCCCCATCCCTGATCAGGTCTGAGGACTTTTTCCGATCATGGGTCAAACGACACGAGCCCTATCACTCTGACTGACAGAAGTCTGACACAATTACATGATGTTTGAAGAGCAATTGGCTGGCGGGAGGCCAAAGAAATATTTTTACCTCGTAGCCAGGCACTCTAACTGTAGCAGCCACCACCGACACCTTGCCTTTGTACCATCTCGCCAGATGATTTCAAAATCCCCAGTCAAGAATGAGGTCGAAGGCTGCTTTGAGAGTATATGTGTTGCTGGTTGTGCACACGAGGGAGAAGAAAATAGGGATTCCAAATGCATTATAGGCGCACGACAGCGGGGGCACAAATCTGGCAAGTATTGAGGGGAAAGTACAGTGCCACAGCCATATCGACCACAAAGACGGACATCCTGCCACTGGCGATGTACTTGGCTTGGAGGTGGGTTCATCTTTGACGCTGGGATTGACTATTGGGGATCATGGTTGGTAGGAGGTTTTTGAGTAATGATAGTCTAGCATATATTCACCGTCACCATGATCGGGACTGAGGGTGGGAGAATGAACTCCCCTCTCGAGTTGAAGTGGGGTGCTGCGATTGGTGGTTTCATGAATCTGTACGACAACTGTGGTGGAGGGGTAGCAATCTGGTGTGATGGATGTAATCTCGGAATCATGGCGTGATGCCTTGCTAAATTATCAACAATTGACATTTGTGGCGACTTGGTCTGATCTCACCGGTTTACTGGGTATACCGCTAAACCAAAACAGAGATTGATTCTGGTGTGGATGCACTTGATGCGGTACCTAGAGAATGTGTAACATTCCGAATTTGAACAGACATTGTTCTAGGCTGAGGGACACACAGCATCCCTGACCTACGTATGCTTTCTCCAGTTGAGAACATGAAAACAATAAATACAGGTTATGCATGCACATAGTGTATCATTCTGCTGAGCGAGGAATATCTTCCATTCTTGGGAAGGGTAAAAGGTGCTCCATTCAACTTTTCTCTCTGCTTTGAATTGTTAATCGTTGGAGCCATCACGAAATGCGTACACGGTCGGCACTTGTCACCCGGGTATTGCAGTAGTAACACCCCCCCACATCCTCCTTGCACGTGATGTCTCAGCAACGTCGGCCTCTGGGCGTGGAGACTGCGAATCAGCGAGTCAATGTCGATAACCATATGGCCAGCACTGCTTTCAATTACACTGTAAAGACTAGACTCATGATGGGGACTTGACCAGTTGACATGAATTTTGTCACCAGCAGCGTGAGGCCTTCGGTGGAGTTGTTTGCGAGATTGTGAGGATGAGATAATTCCGGGGAGAATTACCTTGCTTGTCAAGGTTTTGCCTTCCAGGGCCTTAATGCATGTCTGACCTACCGGTGTTTGTCAAACAAATGATATAATCACCTTCCCATCGATACTCCTGGCATGAGGAGCCCACAGGTTGGCGACGAGTGGCACGGCTCAAAGGGTGTGGTTAAGTCCCCCGATGTGCCTGGGCACAAGCAGCTGAGTCAGCGTTCTTGGCGGGCTTGGCTGGACCCACATCGAGCTGCCTTCTGATAGTGAATTTGAACACCTCGAAAGGCGCGACCTCACTGCATCACCCAATCCACTTCTATCTGATTCAGATCGAAGTCGCGCCATCCTGTCTCTCGAGTCTTTCACACTCTAACCGGCCGTTACCTAGGACCGTTTGAACAAGACTGGTACCTCAAGATTGGGAGGCATTTGCGGGGCTGGCCAGCGGCACATCTCCCTCCTCGTTCAAACCTGACGAGCCTTCACATAACAGACCTCTTTCTCGGTACACCATCGCTCAGGACATCACTTCACTGCCATGGAATGTAACGTCGTCTTCTCCGCATTCAAGTTTAGCTTCTGTGCCTGGCTCATCCCCGTGTGCTACACTCCACCTTGGACAAAGCCGTCGTTGTGTTTCGTTCGCCCGGTATATGCCAATGTGGTGGTGGTGGTGGTGGGAGTGATTTGAGCATGTATGTATGTGATCGCCGGTCCTGGCACTCCCTTGACAGGGTGGAGTTTCTAAACTTGAGCTTGGAGGGAGCTGTCTGCTAGTGGAGACAGAATTTATTCCAGTCTTGCAAATTGGTCATGATGGTGGAGTGGGTACGTGTCCTTTACTGGGTACGTTTTTCCCCCTCCTTGGCTTTTCTTCTGCGTGAGATAGCTGACATGATTTTTGTGCTTTAAGATGATCATTGATTGTTCGAACACGAAAGAACGCTCTTTGACTCTTATGCGGAAGGAACTTGTGCAGGCTGTTTTCTTTGCGATGTATTGACGGTGGTTGAGAGATTGGCTGGACTGATCATTACAAACTAACGGGGCTCTTTGCAGGTAATTGCGGTTTGACAACAGCATTCGAAATGAAAGTAATTGAAGGAATGGGTAGCCACTCCTCTCAGATGAACCCGGACCCAGAGTCATTACCACTTAGTTACCCAAGGGCCCTGCGAGAGAACCTGTCCGCTTTTTAGCGGATTTGAGGCTGAGATTTAGGCTGAAGCCTGCCCAGATATGGCATATTTGAGGCCCCCTTTGAACGCAGTTTGTCCAGCTACAGCGGATTCCAGACCAAGCGTGATGGGTGATCAATGATCAGCAAGTCATCATGACCAGTGCCAGCCCTCTATCTCGTCCATTAACAAAGACTCAGAGAGCCATCTGGTTGCCTTGGCCTCGTTCAAGGTGCATTTATGACTTGTGAGTACCCTGATTCTCGACCGATAACGCTCATGCATCATTTCCATGCAAGGACAACTTATCACACACAAGGATCCGCTTCAAAAAGCATGCCTCTCATGGGGACTGGAGGTGCTGAAGACAGCGAGTCTCACTTGTATGCTTTGTTGCTACCGCAATCTGATGCATACGTCGCATTTTTCATTCCCTGCAGGTACCCAGAACCTCTCAAATCCTGACAACGCTCTGTACTCGCCCACCCATCTCTTCCTCTTTCAGAAGCCTCATAGAGGATCCCGTCACTCCGCTGAGGCTGGCTGAGGCCCCAACGGGCACCTAATGACAGACATGTCACTGGCTGCCAGGCTGAAAGTGATCAGAATGATCCCGGTGACAACCCACCTGCTGAAGACGGCAACAAAGCAGTACGGTGTTGAAGGAGGAGAAACAGGAGAGCTGCTAGGTTTACACAGGACTCGATGAGGATGACAATGTGGAAGACAAGCTGGACAAGGCTTCCAATCCCCATGTTCGCACAGTCACTGCAACACGCACGGAAATGAACCGACGTGCGGGAGGCAGGGAAACCCACAAGTCTGTCGTCAAGGCATGGAATGTGAGTTGATTCTATCTTTGCTTTGTACTGAGTAAGACCCGATGCAGTGCTTCCTGGATCAGACGATCAAGAGAGGGGTGCGCGACCAAGAGAACCACAGACCATGGATTTTTCGCAGTTTCCACACCGTTTGTGGGCGTGGGCTGACCGTATATAGAAAGAGGCATAGGCCATGAGTGATTTATAACCAACTTGAACCACTGCCTTGGTCAGGGTGAGCGGGGGTCAAGGTTCAGCTGGGAGCCACGACCTCGCATGTCACGGTATCAGTCTAAAACTGAACTAAGTATTTGAACTTATAATGAGCGCGTACCACCGATGCTGACACGGCCTGGTTGAAAAGCCTGAGGGACACAGGAATGATATACCTCTACAGCCGCTGACATCCACTATCCAGCAAATCATCATAGATGATACCCATCCTGCAATTGAGTACACAGGCCATAGCTGGTTCGAAGATCTGTTCGGAGACAGGCCAGGAAACTGGGGCAGCCTGTATCTCCATACAAGATGTGGAACGAACAGTAACGATAGTTTTTCCTTTTCCTTGACAACTCTACAACACGGTCGTAATCCCCGCCTTCACATATGCTGCAGATGTCTGGTTCACAGGCTTGACATCCTCCCCATCAAACAAGAAGAGACTAGGCTCTATTGCAATCACCAAGAAGCTCATCCCAATCCAACGCTGAATCTCAAAACTCATAACCAGAGCACTAAGCACCACTGCAGGCAATGTCCTTGACATACATGCCAACCTCCTCTCCATAGATCTCCTCTTCAACAAGATGCTATACCATGCCACAGTCTGAATTGCCTCACTCCCCATGTCCCACCCCCTACACAAACCTGCACACAAAGCAGTGAAACAATATGTTAGAAAACACTGCTCCCCTCTCCACAACCTCTTTGAAGCCTTAGACCTAGATCCTAATGTTATAGAACCAATTGCCCCCACCCACTGCCAGCCCAACTATGTTCCATTCCTCACTATGCTTGTCCCAGCCAGTAAGCCCCTGGCCCTTGAAGAAGTTATAAAACACCACCACACACACATCTCAATCTATTGTGACAGCTCTGGATTTGAGGAAGGAATAGGTGCCTCTGTGGTGATGTACACCAATTTGGTCAAAACCAAACACCTCGTCTATTACCTTGGACCAGCCTCAAGTCACACTGTCTACGAGGGTGAAATAGTGGGGTTAATCCTTGCTCTACATCTGCTAACCTCTCTCTGTACCACATTGGACTCATATACAGTGATAGGCACTGACAGCCAAGCCACCATCCTTGCCCTCAACAACCAGAAACTCCATCCTGCCCACCACTGGACACCCGGCCATGTTAACTTCCCCCTAAATGAACGTGCAGATGAACTAGCCAAACTTGCAGCACAATGTTATAATATGTCTTTTTCTATTCTTTCACCTTTTCACACTATGTGCTCCATCACATGATCCGCAGTCAGTCTCATTCAGCATTGCTGCGCAATGCCTCATGGTTAACACATGTTGCTGTGCAACGCCTCACTTATAACGCATGTAGAACATTCTGGAACTACTTACATAAGGATTCCACAGAATGCCTCATTGCTAACACATGTTCTCCAACTAGTATATATAGTCAGTAGTTTAGACTGTAACTTTAGTCGTATTCTCTTAAGCTATTCACTATAACCTAGTGTGAGAGCCCTAGTCAATATAGACTTTCCTTTTCCTTTCCTCATGTTATTCTTGTAAGCCCGTGAAAGACCTATTTGGTTTTAGTGTGTCTTAACAGAAGAATACAACTTCCCCCCTTGCCTGCTTATAGCTCTCAAATCATTACCAGTGTTTTCTCTCGTGTTTGTGCCTTTTTACCCAGACCTCCCGGACTCCAGGAATAAGGAGACAGCTCGACAAATTTCTCTCATATCGAGTAGACGCTCTACACCCACACATGTAATGTTGAGTCCAACGCACCAGGTGAGCATCTAGGCTGACATCTCTGATCTTTGGAAAAGAGACTGGCAATTGTACTGAGTTGGACAGAGAATACCAGACAATTTCTACCAGCAAAAGAGAGGAATCCGCAAAACGCTATCAGGCAACAAACCCAACTCCAACACCAACAGTACTTGTGTGCATAGGCAATTGACCACAGAGTATCCATCTTTCCCAGGTCTTCCTTCTGCAAGGTTACTCGACTACCAAACAGGACAGACTGCTCTTTGGGTTTTTCTTTTAGGTTTTTTATATCCAAGGTCCAGAACAGGGTTGCGTGCCCAGACCAGGATACTATTGTTCCCCCACCATGGCTCTCTCTTTCACACTACCATGCTCTACCTCCCCCATCTTTTCTGACATGTCTCAAGAATCAGAAACCACCTCCACATTGTCAAACTTAGAAAACCAATTGGCAGATGCCATGACGGTGATCCAAACGTTAATGGTGAATGTAGGAAATCTCACTCAGCAAGTCCTCCACCTAACGCAAAATGTGGCTCTCATGCAAGCCAACCAGAACTTCCCACCTCCCGCACCTATCCCTCAACCCTCTCCCCGCAATCTCCCTCTCCCACCTTCACCCCAATATCAACCACTACCACCACCATCTCCGCTTGAACTGGCCCAGGACCAGGTGGCACCCATGCCTTCCTCTCCATGCATCAGAGAACCAAAGATTGCAATCCCCCTCCCCTTTTCTGGAAAAAGGGATGACACTGAATCTTTTATAAATGGATGCTGCTTATATATGAATGGTCGAAAATCGGAATTCCTGGACGAGGATGCCAAAATCTACTGGATCCTTTTGTACATGCAGACTGGTTCTGCCAAAACATGGCACGACTACATCGTGGCGTTAATGTACAAGGGTCAACAATCTTTCTTGACAAGTGACGAACTATTAAAGGAAATTGATCAAAAGTTCGGAGACACAGACAAGAGGACTACACAGTCGCTCAAAATCAGGACTATCCAACAAGGAGATAGATCGGCGGACGAACATGTCCAAGAATTTGAGAAAGCAGCATTGGAGGCTGGTTATGAAGGATACCCCCTAGTTGTGGAATTCAAATGTTCGCTCAACTCAGGACTAAGGAGAAGACTCACGGAGCTGCGGCCCATGCCCATGACAATACAACAATGGTATGATGAGGCTATAACAATGGATCATCAATGGAAAGTAGCAAGGACAGAGGAATCCTTCTATGGAAAAGTAAATGGAACTGCGAGGAAACCCCCGCAGCATGGCCAACAAGGGCAAGGCCAAGGACAAGGACAAGCATCGTCGTTGCAACAAGGATACCAGCGACAGTTGTTCAGGAACCAGATGCCGCCACAACATGGACAGTGTCAGAATACTGGACAGCCACAACATGACCCAAATGCGATGGATGTTGACAGGAATCAGGCACGAAGGCCGCCTATGAAGTGCTTCAAATGTAATGGTCTAGGACACATGGCAAAGGAATGCCGAAGGAACTTGGACGTCAGAGGAATGATGTATGAAGAAATGGCAGAGCATTTTGAAGCTGCTGCTGCTGCTGCAAAGGATCACGAGGAACTCGCAAAGAAAAAGGATTTTCCTGATGCAACCCAGTGAGGACGCTCCCACTGAGGTTGAAGAACAAGTTTGAAGGACTAGCAATTGATGACACCGATTCAGATATAGTAGACACCGGATGTACTACACCTATTAATGGGGCGACTTCTACTGAGTGCGGTGCTGCAGAGGCATGCTTAATTCCCCATCAAAAAAATTATTTTGTCACAATCTGCCACATCAAGAGATTTATCTCCAAACTGAAGGAGTGCATCAGCTGGCTGAAACTTAAATATTATTTTGTTCAAACGACCAAATCTCAATCCGAATTGATGATCAATGTTGGATTATGTACCATGGATACCCATCGCATGGTTGATGTAAAAGCACTATTGGATAGTGGTGCTACTGGAATGTTTATTGACAAGAAGTTTGCTGAAGAAAACAGAATCGCGATGCGACCACTGAATAAGCCGATCCGAGTATACAATGTGGATGGCACACTCAACCAAGGAGGCTCAATCACTCATGAAGTCACAAAGGACACAAGGAAAAAGCGGTATTCGAAGTATGCAATCTCGGAAAGTCAACAGTAATCATTGGATACACTTGGTTACAAAAGCACAACCCAATGATTGATTGGAAGACCGGTGACATCAAATTCACAAGATGTCCAAGAGAATGCAATATCGCAATCAAAAAGCGCAAACAAAAGAAAGCATTGGCTTAAAGATGAAGAAGCAGAAGAGAAGGAATATAAAGATGATGAAGAAACAGAAGATGATATCTACTTACGAATACTAGAACACATATGAGAAGTTGAAAAGAAGGTCGAAAAGAAAACAGATGAAGAGATGGTACCACCACAATTCCATGCGTACCTCGATGTCTTTAAAAAGACTCCATCTGAATGATTACCCCTATGCAAACCATGAGATCATGCTATCGACCTAAATCCCGACTTTGTACCTCAAAAGTCAAAGTTATATCCAATGTCTCCAATGGAGCAACAGGAAGTCAGGGACCTCATTGACGATCAACTGAAGAAAGGATACATCCGACCAATGAAATCACCACAAATGTCCCCGGTGTTTTTCATTCCCAAAAAGGATGGAAAGAAATGAATGGTACAGGATTATCGTTACCTGAACAAAGGAATGATTAAGAATAATTATCCATTACCACTCATTCCAGAGATCATTGATCGTATTGGAAATGCAAAAGTATTCACAAAACTGGATCTTCGATGGGGCTATAACAATGTCCGCATCAAAGAAGGAGATGAATGGAAAGCAGCGTTCACCTGCCAAGATGGCGCATTTGAACCTTTAGTTATGTTTTTTGGACTATGCAACTCACCTGGAACATTCCAAACAATGATGAACGAGATTTTCCACGATATGACAGCTGTTGTCATGGTGTACATCGACGATATCCTCATATTCACAAAGACAGAGGAAGGACATGACGAAATAGTACAAGAAGTCTTGCACAGACTATGCGCCAATGATTTATTCTTAAAACCAGAAAAATGCTTCTTTAAGCAACGAGAAATCGAGTTTCTTGGTCTAATTATTGGACCCAATGGTGTAGAAATGGATCCTTCTCAAGTCGAAGGAATTATGAACTGGCCTACACCAACAAAAGTGAAGGATGTTCAATAATTCCTAGGACTTGCAAACTTTTATCGCCGATTCGTAAAAGACTTTTCCAAGATAGCAGCACCTTTGCATAAATTAACAAGAAGGGATCAGAAGTGGGAATGGGATGCAGTGCATCAAAAAGCCTTTGATGAGTTGAAGGCAAGATTCACGAAACAACCAATCTTGACAATGGTTGGTACCACAAAGAGTTACGCGTTGAATCGGATGCTTCCGACTTTGCTACTGGTGCTGTATTATCCATGAAATGTGATGACGACAAGTGGCACCCATGTGCTTATTTATCAAAGGGTTTAAATGATGTTGAATGAAACTATGATACTCACGACAAGGAAATGCTTGGAATCATGAGAGCATTGGAATCATGGCAACACTATTTAGAAGGTGCAAAAGTGCAGTTTGAGATCTGGAACAATCATAGAAACCTGCAATACTTTATGGAAGCCAAAAAACTCAACTGACGACAAGCACGCTGGGCACTCTGTTTATCAAGATTCGATTTCAAAATGGTGTATAAACCAGGACCAACTATGGGGAAAGCCGACGCCTTGTTGAGGTGCACAGATCATAAAGAGGGGATAGAACATGACAATGAAGATGTTGTCCTCTTGAAACCCGAGTACTTCAAGGTCTGCGCATTATGCCAAGGCCATTTACTTATTGAAGGACACGAAGAATCAATACTAACGAAAATCAGAAAATCAAAAGATCTTGATGAGTCAGTTGTAAAGGCAGTAGAAGAGTTGAAGAAATCGTCAACCAGGCAGTTACAATCAGAAGAATGGTCCGAAGAACAGGGACTTATGTTATTCAGAGGCAAGGTCTATGTCCTGAAGGATATCAAACTTCTGCTGGAAATTATCAAGCTACACCACGATACACCAGTTGCAGGACACCCAGGACAATGGAAAACATTGGAATTGGTTACACAAAATTATTGGTGGCCAGGCATCACCATACAGGTCAAAAACTATGTATCAGGATGCGATCAATGCCAATGAATGAAATCTTTTCCAGAAAAGCCAGCAGGAAAGCTTAAGCCTAATGAAGCAACCATGCAGCCTTGGAAGGATATCACTACATATTTTATCACAGGTCTCCCAGAAGTGCAAGGATATGATGCATTGTTTGTTACATGCTGCCGTCATACAAAACAGGCACATATTATCCCAACATCCACAACCACCTCGGCCAGAGGTCTTGCCACACTCTTTAGAGACAATGTCTGGAAACTTCATGGTTTACCAGAAACTGCACTATCAGACAGAGGACCGCAATTCGCAGCTGAGTTCATGAAGGAACTAAACGAAATCCTGGGGATCAAAACAAAGTTATCAAAGGTATATCACCCACAAACCAATGGACAAACAGAACGGATTAATCAGGAAATCGAACAATATTTAAGGATGTTTGTCAGCCATAGACAGAATGATTGGCCAGAATGGATCGCATGCACCGAATTTGCATACAACAATAAAATCCACATGGCAACGCACGTCTCACCTTTCTATGCTAATTATGGGATGAACCCAAGGATGGGGATAGAACCATGAAGGGCTGGAAAGTCAGAACCAGCTAAGGAATTTGCAGAACGAATGAAAACTGTTCACGAAGAAGCCCAGGCTGCACTATCTAAATCACATGATGACATGACGCGCTATGCAGATTTCTATAGAGGAGAAGCTCTGGAATACAAAATTAGCGACAAGGTCTGGTTGTCTACCAAGAACCTCAATGTATATCGACCATCGTGTAAACTCACAGAGCAACAACTCAGACCCTATGAAATTGTCAAGATTATTTCCTCAAATGCTGTCAAATTGAAATTGTCCGCTTCATTCAAAATTCATGATATCATTAACATATCCCGTATTCGCCCATATCGCCCACCAACTGCTAGTCAATCCACAATCCCTCCTGAATCTGTTGTCATTGAAGGAAACCCCGAATACGAAGTAGAAGAAATCACAGATTCACGACTTAAATGTGGAAAGCTCAAATTTCTAGTCAAATGGTCTGGTTATACCGATGACTACAACACTTGGGAACCAGAAGCTAACTGCACCAACTCTCATGACATCATCAATGAATTTTACAAATCCAACCCCTCCACTCCCCAAAAGCTCAATGCACAAGCTTTCGCAGGACTCATATTCTGCCCTTATGATAATTTAACTGAGCCAAAGAATAGTGCTGTCTCTCACCTGGAAGTCGAGATCTAAAGAGGGGATAGTGTTATAATATGTCTTTTTCTATTCTTTCACCTTTTCACATCATGTGCTCCATCACATGATCCGCAGTCAGTCTCATTCAGCATTGCTGTGCAATGCCTCATGGTTAACACATGTTGCTGTGCAACGCCTCACTTATAACGCATGTAGAACATTCTGGAACTACTTACATAAGGATTCCACAGAATGCCTCATTGCTAACACAT
>Ga0307516_10006549_pt1 | contig 13625 bp, 24 predicted proteins | sample 19_EM_MG_FD_203310 | JGI IMG/M metagenome (GOLD analysis project Ga0307516, IMG submission 203310) | Populus trichocarpa ectomycorrhiza microbial communities from riparian zone in the Pacific Northwest, United States - 19_EM | ecosystem: Host-associated > Plants > Roots > Unclassified | place... | reverse complement strand
CCTTGACACCCCAGCATCTGACTATTAGCCCAGACCAGTTCATCAACTGCTTTCATCAGAGTGACCTTTGAGGTCGGCCCTGACACTCACAAGCAAACCAACAGTGCTGTGAACAGCTTGCAAAAGCATACCAGCAACCTCGAACTCGACAATGTAGCACTGTATCCTGCTCACTTATCATCTGTGAGACCAACCACTCTACAAGGGATATCCACTCTAGTCCTCAACAACACTGTATGGAGAGAATTATCTGGACTGCACACCCCAGAAGTTTCATGATCTACCAATCATCTCTCTGGTGATATCCCATTGTAGCCCTCAGCAACATCCCACATCACTCACTGGACAAATACTCCTCATCACAACCCACACACATTTACAATGTACACTATTACAAGCTATCAAATCTGGGAAACAGTGATATGCATAACAACTACAGATACAGTTGTGCAATCCGCTATTGCTTAAGTAGCCGAGCCAAAAATAAACCCCGAGCGATGAGACACAGCCAACAAATGGAAGCAAGAAAGGGATAAAGCATGCCAACAGGACAGGAGGGAGAGTGCATGCACCCGAGAAGGGCATCTATGACCCGGACTGTGGGCCATTCGGAGCTTGGGGCGGAAGGGGGATGGCGAATAGATCACCCCTCATCAAAACCACCAACGACCTTCTTCGCAGGCTTGAGACTGACGGGCCGCCGACTGGTGTTGAACTTCCTCGTGAACCCTTTCACCTCCGACACCTCATCCTCACCGCTCTCATCCGAATCCATCGCTTGGTGGCCAAAGGAAGTGATGACCCTCGAAGCGGTCCTCTGAAGCGACACCGAGGTGCTATCAGGTACCTGATCCATCCGCAACGCCCTCTCGCAAACGGCGAAAGCCCTCATCGTCTCCTCGTCGAGTTCCACATTGAATAAATCAAAGATGTACCGTCGGACGAGGAGCCGGTATTTCTGCGTCGAGATCGTATGGAGAACGCGATAGAAGACTTGAGGAGAGCTAAAGATGTGTCGGAACTCTGGGCGCCCTTTCATCCTGTGGGTTTTAGGTGAGCGATTACGATGTACCTGCCTCCAGTGAATACGTACTTCGCCAGGGCCCTCGAAGCGGTGTTCGCGATCACGGTGTTGGCGAGGTTAGAAACCGCCGTCATCACCTCGATCTCGTTCTCGGAAGTCGGGGGCTTAAGTCTGATGCTAGTCTCCTTGGGGAGGGTAACATCCCACGAAGGTATCTATATAAAAAACCTATCAGCTCAAACCTCCCCAAGACCCGAAGGAACCAGCCGTACCGAGAGGAATTTCTCGATATCAGCCGGGATGCAAAGTCCCGTGGGTAATCCCAAAGGAGACAATGTAGCTTCCCAACCGTAGTCTTCGAGTATCTCCGCACCTTGCTGGGTCGAAGAAACCAAACCCAGGGCGAAGAAACACGTCCTGGGAGGCGGTGTCAGCGACCGGTTTACGTTCTACACACACAGCCTACCCTCGAACGGAGAGCACCTGCGAACTCTCCGCGATATTCAGAATCTGAGGAATAACCTCCTCTTCCTCCAAAAACGGCAGTCCACCCTCCGTAGCCCCGATATTCCCCTAAAGCGGTCAACGATCGTCACCACGGGCGGGGATCACACAGAAAGAACCACGATCTCACCACTGCCCACAGTATACTCTTCAACTTCAATATAATATCCGGGTCTTCTTGCTCCAGTCCATGCTTCTTGATGAACTGCGCGAACTCGCTAAAATGCCCTTTCTGGTGAAGGACTTGACACCCGAGCTCGGTCTTGGCCATTACCCCGTAGAAGTGCGGTGGAACGATCCCGTCAAACGCACTAGAAAAGAAGAGTCAGGGGGTTGAGATTGCAATTTGACCTCTAACACCCACGGTACGTCGTCGCCCCGTTCACCAGAGTTGAAGTTGAAGTTGAACGCACGCGCGAGAAAGATCTCGATCCCGACCACGTAATGAACGTTCCTCGTCTGTGGCAGTCTAGGTTGATCCCTCTACCACAAAGAAGCCGCGCTACGCACGTGAAACCAGACTTCCATCTCTCTGTCGATATAATCCGCCGAATACAGGTAACGGAAACCGACCGGTGTCGACATGAACCTGCACACCACCGTCAGACCCGGTACGGGCAACGCACAATAATAAGCTACTTGAGTAACAGGGGATGTCCAATATCCCCAAGGTGGTCAAGCATCGGCTGCATCTCAACGACGAGGTGCAAGACATCGCTGACTTCGCAAGCCTCTTGTAAGAAGTTGACAGCGAGCTCTCGGACTTCGACCGCGGGATCGTATAGCTGTGTCAGTAGCAATCGTAATGTCCACGAGTTCGCGATCGGGCTAGCTCGGACCAGTTCTCCAAGGTGTTTCGTCGCGTATAAGCGGATATGCTGACCAGGGAAACTCAGAACCCAACTTCGACCATGACACCGGCGGGCTCCTACCTTGTAGCTGGACGTCAAAGCTTTGGACAGAACAATACGAGGGTGCCCATCACTAGGGTTTCGCACAAAATATCAAAAGTCGGGTCGAAAGGTCCGAAAATCGTGGGACTTACATGCTGTAATCGATATTCTCGATGATGAGCTTCATCAAGTCTTCCCTGCTCCTAAGTTCGCTCAGGTGATAGAACGCGGTGAAGATTTTGAATTTCTCCAGCAACCTGAGAGTACGAGGACGCGTAGACGGTCAGCAAGAATAAGCGGGATGCAGGAAACCGAAGTGAGACCCACTCGATGCCCTCCTTGTGTTTGCTCAGGGTCCCGAGCATCTCTAGAAAACCATACGTCAATGTATCGGCGATCCTTGGCTTTGACAACATCGGGTCAGAAGGCGAGACGCCGTTGAACTGAAGGGGTGGTGTCAGCCATGCGCAAAAAGCGAGATGATATCACCAGTACCGGGTCCAGCTGAGCGAAGCTCAACTTAATCTGCGGCAAAAATTCGTCTTCCACCGATAACAACCTCACGCCTTCCGGACTCGCAAGCAAAGTGGTGAGCATCGCGCACCCAAGTTTGACCCATTTCGCGTTTCCCTGGGTGGGCACCCTGAGCATCATTTCGTGATGGCAAGGTGTCAACATACCTTTGTCCTTTGGAGGTCTGAAAACCTGTGATTGAAAGGATGAAAAAACGAGGTCAAGCGTCTGATGAACCTCGACACTTTGATGGCTTCTTCCATCCTCTTTGGGTTCAATAGCGGACCTTCGATGAGATCCAGGAGCGAGTCGAAGTTCCATTTCGTGTGATCTTTAGTTAACATAACCTGGGCGAGTGTGGGCATACACGTGGGGCAGAGGCGCAAACGACGTACCTGCGTTTCAAGCAGTGTCGCCCGGAAGGCCTCCCCATCCATCTGCATCCCCATTTTGATTTTCACCTGCTCCACCTGACGCTGCCCCCGCCTCACCGCATCCTCAGAGTTCGCCCTGACGACGAACGGTAAGGCTCAGCGGTGACTCCAAACCGCCCGCTCACCTTGGCCGGGAATCTTTCACGTTCGTTGCAGCTTCCAACTTTGACCTGTTCCTATTGAAACTGTCGATCGCTGAAAGGGCCGAAGTGCCAACGATCCGATGTTCGCCGTCGTTGTAATCGGCCGCCAGGGCGAATATACGGGGAACCATCTATAGGAGGAAACCAAACAGTTAGATAAGGGGATGCATGATGTGTGATCCGTGGGGCGGTTCCCAAACCTGTATCTTTGCAGCAGCGCTCAAGGACAGAACCTTGTTCGCCATGTGAAGGACTTCGGCCACGAGTAATGTCGCCTTCCGAGAAAGGTTCGTGCCAATGATACACTCTTCACACATTGAGGAGAGCGCCTGATGGGACAGCATCCATTCATCAGAAACGGTCCTAGGATTCCGAAGAACGCTTTCACCACTCACGTCTAGCAAACCTGCGGCGACGAAAACACTGATTAACAAGGCGATGTACTGATCCGTCACTTTGAGCGTCGATTGCTGTTTCTGGGCGGTGTCGGACTCCTTCGTTTCTTTGACCTCCTTTTTCTCTTTCGGGTTCCTGCGGTACACTGAATGGCACGGAAGGTGAGAATGACGTGGAGCGACCGATCGTAGGGGGGCCACGTACTCGTCAACCTCCTCCCGTCGATGAAAGTCTGGTACCAGTCTGGCGGTTTGATGTTTAATAGATCGAAGAACATGTCCAATACTATCTCCTATCGGTGGAGCTCAGCCTCGGTGGCGAAACGTGGGTGCTCAGCCTCCATACCCTTGTTTCCAATGATGGTATCCTCAAAGTGTCAACGACCGTCCTGATCGCTCTCATATCGTCCATACAGAAATAGATGAGGCCTGTAAACTTGACATCGTGATGAATAAATTCGGCAGAGGGTAAAAAGACCACGAACCGCTCCAAGTTCGTAACATCATGGCCACAACCCTGGTGCACGACCTCACCCTGTCCGAGTACTCGAGCCCCCTCCCATACGCGTCCGTCACTCCAGTTAAGGCTATCTATAAATACCTGAGTGTCACCAAAGGAGACAGGAACCGTTGCAACGAGACCTCAAGATCGGACCCCGGGCGGAGGTAGCCCCTCGTTCGAGGTAAGTCGACGATATAGAGGAAGGTTGAAGCAAGCAGCGGTGTCAATTCTCCGGGAGCTTCGGCGAGGCTATGCAAGAGAACCCTGAGTCCACCACACCGAGCCAGCAGGTCGATATCGATCATCACTGTTGACACTGTGTTATTGAGATGGTTCACCGTCTGTCACAGCGTACTCACGAATTTCCGCGAGGGTCAAAACGCAAATCTGCCGGAACGGTTCTTCGACGTGCTCCGCAACGGCAATGAACGCTCTCAGAACGGACTCGGAGAGAGGAACGCGACTTGCAGCCGTTGCGTTATATGGCGACCGCTGCTCAGCCCCTATTTGGACAATTGCTCGGATGAACTTGATGACCTGCTCCTTCTCGACGGCAAATTTATTGTCCCGTGACAAAGATCTGAGAGCTGTGAGGAAGGTTCGACAGAGGAAGAGGTGAACGCTAACTAACTTGACAATGTACCAATCGATCGGGTGCTCCTTGAGCTTGTCAACGGATTCAATGTCGATGAGCGCATGCCGGATCAGTCGGTATGTCATCGCGCGGCAGTATTTTGTGCTCTTGTCCCCCAGACAAGGTAAAGCGCTGAATTGCAGAATATGAGGCATGCCAGTCGCGAATCGAACGTGGAGAGATGTACTTACGCCTGCAGCAGGTCGTTCATGTTTAGTTCGTACCTCATCCGTATGTTCGTTTGAAGCATTATCGTCAGGCGCGATATGATTTCAGTTCTAGAGGTAGGGATTGATTCATCTATTGGTATTGAGGGAGTCGCAGTAATCGCGGTGGGAGAGCTTGGTGCGGAACCTGAAGCGGCTTGTCGGTTGAGCGAGCAGAGGGATTTTATCATATTTGACGCGTTCTTGAGCGTGGTGCGGAAGTCATCCGCTATCGGGATCGTGAGTGAGTGCAACAGTACTGACGCAGACGCCCCGACCTTTGCGAAGTGAATCGTCCCTCCGTAATGGCCGTCGGATTATTGGTGGCGAGCCCCTCTGTCTTGCCAAAGCGGTCGTGTCTATGGCCGAGGTGAATAAGCGGAAAGGAATCACCGATGGCTGCGACCCACAGGCCTCAATCTCGTTGGCGATTGCCTCGATCTTCTTCCGCGCAGTGGTCAGCTCGGATTGGACCTGGCTACGGAGGGTATCCTGCACCATGCACCGTCATCCTACTGGAACTTGCAAAGGTGGTTGGAAGAGAAACCGACATCCAGATTCATACTGAGGAGGTTTTCCGCGCCATCCTTGATGCGGTTCTCAACTTGTAGGGTGGCTTGAAGGGTTTCTAGCTAAAAGACGCGACGGACGGGGATTGCGGAACTCAACTCATCAGGTCTCACGCTGACCGGCCAGCTCGAAGCGCACCTGAGCACTCAACTGCCTTTCATCCATTTCTTCCAGAACTTTCGCCGTGACTCCCATGGCTGTCGTACTCGAGGCGGCACCGACGGAGATGAATCCCGAGGGGATGGGCTCGCACAGGGCTGCGCCGTCGATGCTGGGCGCAGGCTGGACATCCGTATTTACGGCCGGCATGACACACCGCAGTCGTGATAAGTGGTTAACGTTTAGATCAAGAGCGCGCGGGATCCTTGATTTCCTTTTTTGGAAGCCCCCGAGGTGGCCGGAGTTCCACGTATTCGTTCATCGGAAAACGCCAAGATCTGCAACTCAAAGCCGACGCGGCGCTGCGGCAGAGTCATTGGGTTTAAATTGCCCAGGGCTAGGGTTCCGAGTGGTGACTCGGTTCTTCCTTCGTGGCTTCTCCGTCTGGATCCCCGATTCACGTGACGGGATGCGTTCGCACCCAGAGACAAACCCTATGGTGGTCGCGAGAGATTGGCCACTGCCATCTTAATTCCTTTGGAGCACCGGTTTCACGCGTCCGCTCTGTGCTTTTAGGTTGCTGTCCCGAGAAATCTGTCAGTTGTCGAAGCCGAGGCTGAGGCTGACACGAAGGACCTCGGAGCTGTACATCAAGAACATTGTTGTCTGTTGCAGGTGGAGTTTCAAACGGACGCCGATTACATTCCGCTGATTACCCGTCCGAACACGAGGCTCGCAGCCGCTCGAACACGAATCGGGGCCCGGTTATCTCGTTACATATCGTACGACTGTATCTCTGCGTCCACAACCCGATCTGCGCGCACATCGCTTGTCGTGCACGAGGGTGGGCTGCTGCCTGCAAGACCACATCCCGTGGAGGCTACAAAAGCCCTGTCGTGTCTTCGAACGCTGCTGCCGGCACTCCGACTAGTCACCTTGTCAGAAATAGATTAGGATAAACCTCCGTTGATCAGGGCGGATTGATGGCCGAGCGCTGGTTGGTGGGACAGCAACGCAGGAACCGATGGTTCGGTTTCAAGCCGATGACCTTCCGCAGCTGACTCACCGGGGCCCTTCCTACAAATGACAACCGTATATAACAGCCCACCCACCCCCCCCAGGTTTGTCTCGCCGCCACCCACCCACCCGTCCCCGCGCCCCATCTCACGATGAGCTCGACGGACCAGAAGAGACACCGTCACAGCTTTTTCTCAAAAAAGTCTTCTCCCGATTCCGTAAATGACTCGGACGAGAAGAAGCCCGCTGAACATGACGCCGTAGAAGCCGCTAAGGCTGATCATGTCCCCCCAGTGGGCTTCACCAAGCTCTTCCGGTGAGTTTCCTCCTCCTACTCGTCCAGAATGTCGTGTTTGACTCTACCCTTGCCTAGGTTCGCGACCAAGAATGAGCTTTTCTTCAATTTCATTGGCCTCATTTGTGCCGTCGGCGCTGGTTCTGCCCAGGCAAGACTCTCATCCTTCCATTCCTTGCGCCACGAAGCTGATACTTGCTTCCCACAGCCGTTGATGAGTTTGATCTTTGGCGCACTCACCCAAGACTTCGTCAACTTTGAAATCGTTCGTGCCAGTGCTGGGGCGGGAAATCCGGACGGTATCGCTGCCCTCCCAGGAGCCGCTGCCCACTTTAGGAAGGTTTCTTCTCAGGATGCCAGCTACCTCGTTTACATCGGTATTTTGCATTGCTTAATTAATCTCCGATGACAGCTTGACAGTTTCGCAGGTGTCGCCATGTTCGTCGCGAACCTTGCCTTTATGACGATTTGGGTCCACACTTCGGAAGTTGGCGCCAAGCGCCTCCGTGAATCTTATCTCGCTGCCATTCTTCGTCAAGAGATCGCCTACTTCGATAACGTCGGTGCTGGAGAGGTCGCCACTAGGATTGAGACAGACACCCGTGAGCGCGTTCATTCACCTCTCCGTCCTTCGATTTTTACTCTTTATTTTCAGATCTCGTCCAGCAAGGTATCTCTGAGAAGATCCCGGTGGCTACCAGTTTCCTCGCCGCTTTTGTCGTCGGTTTCGTCCTCGCCTTCATCCGTCAATGGAAGCTCGCCCTCGCCATGTCCTCGATCATTCCCATGATTGCCATCACTGGTGGTCTCATGAACAAGTTTATCTCAAAGTACATGCAGGAGTCCCTCAAGAATGTTGCGGAGGGAGGAACCATCGCTGAGGAGGTCATCTCCACCATCCGTACGAGTCATGCCTTTGGGTCTCAGAACACGTTGCATTCTCTTTACAACGTTCGTGTCCAGAACGCCAGAGCTGTTGACTTAAAGGGCGCTATCTGGCAGGGAGGTGCCCTCGGCGTCATGTTTTTCGCTATTTATTCCTCCTACGCGCTAGCCTTCCAGTTCGGTACCACCCTCATCAATTCTGGCGAAGGTGCGCTTTTTCCTCGCTTTTCTGTCTTCCCCACGCTAACTCGTTCACGTCAGCCACACCTGGAGAGGTAGTTAACGTCGTCATTGCCATTCTTATCGGTGCTTTCTCCTTGGCCCTCATGGCACCAGAACTCCAAGCTGTCGCACACGCTTGCGGAGCTGCTGCCAAGCTCTTCGCCACTATCGATCGTGTCCCCTCTATCGACTCAGCTGACCCTGGAGGACTGAAGCCCGAGCGCTGCGATGGCCGTATCACTCTCGAGAACGTCAAGTTCAACTACCCATCTCGCCCCGATGTTCCAATCGTAAAGGACCTTTCGCTCACCATCGAGGCTGGAACCAATGTCGCCTTGGTCGGTGCCTCCGGTTCTGGCAAGTCCACCATCATCTCCTTGGTTGAGAGGTTCTATGATCCGCTGTCTGGCGTTGTCCGATTGGATGGCGTCGATCTCAAAGAGTTTAACGTCAAGTGGCTTCGTAGCCAAATCGGTCTCGTGTCCCAAGAACCCATCCTTTTCGCCACCACCATCAAGAACAACGTCGCTCACGGTCTTGTCGGCACCAAGTGGGAGAACGCCCCAGAGGAGGAGAAGTTCGCCTTGATCAAGGAAGCTTGCGTAAAAGCCAACGCCGACGGTTTCGTGTCAAAGCTACCGGATGAATACGATACACTGGTCGGAGAGCGTGGTTTTTTGCTGTCTGGCGGTCAAAAGCAGCGTATTGCCATCGCTCGTGCTATCGTCTCCGACCCTCGAATCCTTCTCCTCGATGAAGCCACCAGCGCTCTGGACACACAGTCTGAGGGTATCGTGCAAAACGCCTTGGATAAGGCATCCAAGGGTACGCCCTCGGTTCCTTTTCTTTCGAGAGTAATCGTTAACCTTCTGTTCCAGGACGTACCACCATCACCATCGCCCACCGTCTTTCCACCATCAAGGATGCCAACCGTATTCACGTCATGGGCGAGGGTGCTGTCTTGGAGAGTGGAACTCACACTGAACTTCTCCATGATGAAACTGGCCCCTACGCACGCCTCGTCGCCGCTCAAAAACTCAAGGAGTCCCACGTCGAGGAAGATGAAACCGAAAGTTCAACGGCTGGCGGCGCGGATGATATGGAAATGGCTGCCCGTGAAGAGATCCCACTTGGGCGTCGCGACACTAGTACTCGCTCCTTGGCCTCCGAAATTGTCGAGAGGAACAGGCGACAGGACCGGGACCAGAAGAAGCATTACGGAATGTTCTACCTCTTCAAGCGCATCGGTTCCCTCAATCCCTCCGGCTACAGGGCGTACTTTATCGGCACATGTGCAGCGATCTGTACCGGCATGGTCTACCCGGCATTCGGTGTTATCTATGCCCTGTCCCTCGATGGGTTCTCCCTGCAAGACCCCCACGCACGTCGTCATGCCGGTGATCGCAACGCACTCTGGTTCTTCCTTATAGCCGTCCTGTCCGCCCTAGCCATTGCCATTCAAAACTGGATGTTCAATCACGCCGCCGCTCAACTGTCGGCCGTTCTCCGCGGAAGATCATTCAAGGCTATCCTTTCTCAGGACATTGAGTTCTTCGACAAGGAGGAGAACAACACGGGCTCGTTGACCACTGGCCTTTCCGACAATCCCCAGAAGGTCTTTGGTCTTGCTGGCATCACTTTGGGAGCGTAAGTTTTTGCACTTTCGTTTGGGGTGGGCTGGATTGAAGACTAACGTGGGGGGTCCTAGTATCGTTCAAAACATTGCCACCATAATAGCTGGCTCCATCATTGGTCTAATCTTCGCGTGGAAGCTTGCCCTTGTCGGCGTCGGTACGTAACCGTTCATTTATATATTCCACGTGCCAATGCGGTCATTGACATGATCCGGTTCCTCAGCTTGTTACCCACTGGTTATCTCTGCGGGATACATTCGTTTGCGTGTCGTCGTGCTCAAGGATCAGACGAACAAGAAGGCGCACGCCGCTTCGGCCCAACTTGCTTGTGAGGCGGCTGGCGCGATCAGGACTGTTTCCTCCCTCGGGCGTGAAGAAGACTGCTGCAGGCAATACTCTGAATCTTTAGAGGAGCCCCTTCGTCGCTCCAATAAGAGCGGCCTCTTGAGTAACTTCATCTATTCCCTCTCCCAGTCCATGGGCTTTTTTGTCATCGCCTTGACCTTCTGGTATGGTTCGTTGTTGGTCTCCCGACTGGAGTTGAAGATGTTCAATTTCTTTGTGGCACTGATGGTGAGTGAATCGATCTTCACGGAAATTTAGCCCCTTGCTGAATCACATTCGATCAGAGCACCGTCTTCGGCGCCATCCAGGCTGGAAACGTCTTCATGTTCGTCCCGGATATCTCGTCTGCCCGTGGTGCCGCTATCAACGTCATCGAGCTCCTGGATTCAAAGCCCGACATTGATGCCAACTCGACCGAGGGTATCGTCCTCAAGGACCCTGTCGGGCGTATCCGCTTCGAAGACATCCACTTCCGCTACCCCACCCGCCCTGGCGTCCGTGTCCTCCGCGGCCTTTCCCTTACCGTCGAACCTGGTTCCTTTGTCGCCATCGTCGGACCATCCGGTTCAGGAAAATCGACCACCATCCAACTTGTGGAGAGGTTTTATGACCCCTTGGCGGGAGACGTTTACGTGAGTTTGCACATGATTGTGATTTACGGGATTCTGGCTAAACGTGTTTGTAGTTGGATGATACGAAGATCACGGAACTGAACGTTGGAGAGTACCGGAAACACATGGCTCTGGTATCGCAAGAGCCAACTTTGTATGACGGAACCGTCAAGTTCAACATTCTGCTCGGCGCTAGCAAACCCATGGAAGAAGTCACCCAGGAGGAAATTGAAAAAGCCTGCGCTGATGCCAACATTCTCGAGTTCATCCGCAGTTTACCGGACGGCTTCGAGACAAAAGTCGGTGGAAAGGGGTCACAACTCTCTGGCGGCCAGAAACGTAAGTTTAATTTCCATTCGGCCACGTCATCGGATGACGAGATCGGTGGCGCTGATTTCGCTTGCTTTTCTATCTTTTCTAGAACGAATTGCGATTGCTCGTGCTCTGCTGCGGAATCCCAAGGTGTTGCTTTTGGACGAGGCCACGTCGGCCTTGGATTCCCAATCCGAGAAGGTCGTCCAGGCCGCGCTCGACACGGCCGCGAGGGGACGAACGACGATCGCCATCGCCCATAGATTATCGACGATCCAGAACGCGGACTGTATTTACTTCATCAGCGAAGGCACCGTGTCAGAATCCGGGACTCACGAGGAGCTCTTAGCTCTGAAGGGCGGCTACTACGAATACGTGCAGCTGCAGGACCTTAGCGGGAAGTAAAATCCCCCCTCCCTTATTCCCCCATCATTATATTTGTTGTCGGTGCTGTGCTCAAGCTGTTTCGCGGTTCGGTCGAGATCCTCACGCAAACTTTCTCTCCTGATTTCATCATCCCATTTGCCCCTTTGGCATTATTTTCTGACTTTTACCCTATACCATTGTTTTCCCGCACTCGTCTGCATAATCGGTGGTTCCGTTTTCTCCTGTAGCTAATTCACTTACGAAGTACTTACGCTCCACGCATCCACTCACCGCATCGATGTTACATACACCCATCCACTAGAAATTTAATGAAGTCTGGTGCATTCCTCGAGAGAACGCTGTGGGAAACTGCCGGCGAGGGTTGATCCGGAGTTGCCGGCTGGGATCAGGCGTGTGGGTTACACGCGGCGAGGGGCTAATCGCTGGCTGCTTCAACTGACGACAACGCTTTCTTCCAGTACAACTCTCTTCCCCTCCACTTCTATCATGTCAGTCTCCCTTCACCCCTCCAGCACCCTCGGCTTTCCAAGTACGCACTCCAACCTTTTTTTTCTTTACGTGCCTTCCCCTTCTCATCCAAGACCAACTCTCCGGGTTTCCAGGGCCGCTTACTCAGACCGTAAAACGCACTCTGACGATCTCGAATAACAATGTCCAACCCGTGGCGTTCAAAGTCAAGACCACCGCTCCCAAGGTCTGTCCCCATTCCCGGGTGCTTTCGTGTTCGGCTCGACGATGCTTATCGCTCCCGTATGCTCTTTAGTTGTACTGCGTGCGGCCGAATTCCGGTCGGGTGGAGCCTGGTCAGAGCGTCGAGGTGCAAGGTGAGTCGTGTGATTCGTTGACACGCGCCACGTATCTCACTCGAGTCGTTCGTTGTGTGGCGGGGGGACAGTTATGCTGCAAGCCATGAAGGAAGAACCAGCGTTGGCGGCAAAGTGTAAAGACAAGTTTTTGATCCAGAGTACCACTATCACACCCGAAAAAGAGACTCTGTCTCTCGCCGACATCGTAAGCCACAGTTCTCTTCCCTTGCTCGCGAGGTGTCATCCGTTTCTGACACCTGAATTCCTTCCTCGTCCCGTGCAACGTTCCCGTTTACGTGATGACGATACAGTGGAACACCAACGACGGTGACACCCACTCTCAAAAGATAAGGGTCACTTACTTGCCGCCTGAGGGAACGAACATTCCGGAAGAGGAGGAGCCTGCTCCCATACCGCCGGTTCAACCGTCAGGTTTCAACCCTCCTGAGGTCAGTACTGCGTGAAACGCGTCTTCCCGCATAGCGCTCACTAACTCGGCTCTCCTCCCCGTTTCATTTCGCCTAACAACAGCAATACCACACCATGCACATAGCAAACGGTCGTGGCGGACTGTCGATCCCAGACTTTGAAGACACCCGGGACCACGCGTCTTTCGAAGAGCCGGGCGAAGAAGCGGAGCAAGCACCCGTCGTGAATGTAGCCGTCCACCATCCGCAACCTCGTCAGCCGACACCTCCACCTTCTCGAGAGCAGGACCTCGACGAGAGGCTGAATGAGGCGAAGGCAGAGATCGAAAGGCTGAGAGCATTGTTGGCTACCATGCCAGAGCCAGAGGCCAAGGAGGAGGCCCGCAATGAGCCAAGCGGTGTGAGAAAGAGGCACCACAGATCTCCTTCTACGGTGACCGGAACCGATACTGAAGTCAGCTACGTCGACGAGCCCTACCAACCAGAGGGCGTTCCTCTACAGATCGTCATCATCATTGCCTTGGGCGTGTTCGTCACCACCTATCTCTTCTTCTAACCCTCTCCTCATTTCTGTCTGGGACCCGCGGCTTTTTATGTCCATTACCTCGGTTTCTTTATTGTTTTCCTCTCCTTCATTGTCTATGTTGACTTCTATCATACCTCGCACACCATAGGTGACTGAAAGGCCGCGAGGGTGTATTTACTCATCCCTGTCTCTTTATTATACTTGCTGTCTCGTTTCCTTCCACTTTCCGATTCTTTACAC
>Ga0307516_10006548_pt1 | contig 13630 bp, 15 predicted proteins | sample 19_EM_MG_FD_203310 | JGI IMG/M metagenome (GOLD analysis project Ga0307516, IMG submission 203310) | Populus trichocarpa ectomycorrhiza microbial communities from riparian zone in the Pacific Northwest, United States - 19_EM | ecosystem: Host-associated > Plants > Roots > Unclassified | place... | reverse complement strand
CCACCATATGAGAGGAAACTAGAAGGGTGAGGGAAGATTTAGACATCAAAAGACAAGACAAGAGAAGAAGAAAGCCAAGAAGGAGCTAACAACAGAAAGGGAAGAGAAGAAGAACAATCGAAACATTTGAGGGAGAAGGGGTTTCAAGGAGCAGAAAACACAACTAGGACAAACCTAAGACCTTCCTAGAGCAATTTCAAACATTGTAGTTAAGTTGCATGCAAGAATACAACAACCCTAGGTTAAATTTTTGAGAAAATCTCTGGGTAAGTTAAGGTAAGGATGAGTGTGAAGGAGAGGTAAACAAAGGCTATGTGATATTCTTGACCCAACTAGAGGACAACGAAACTAGAGGAAGGTTTGTAGATCTTCGGCCAAATATGAACAAAGAGGGAGAAGAAATATGTTGATACTAATTAAGCATGCATGTTGAGAGACAATGTTGAATTTCATAAAATTATGATATGCTGATATTTGAAAACATATGAACAACCTTGTTACGCATATTCTTGTGAAGCCTAATCGCTAAATGAACTATGTCCTTATGTGTGATTGTTAACATGAGAAAAGGATGAAATTCTGTGGGTAATAGTGGACGAAGAAAGGAAAAGAAATGCCTAAAAAATGATGGTTTGTGTGCCGAACACTCAAATCGAGAGAAAATCTGGGTTGCTATGTTAATTAACTTGCGCCCAAGAATAGAAATAAATAAAGGTATAATCTGAAGTATCGACCCATAGAAGTTGTAGTCTGAGATGTTAGCTATTCAACGAGTTCGACCTAGCTTAATTTGGAGCTCTAGAGCTTTAGATATAGGCAAACATCTGAGGGGAGGTCGAGCTGTCACCCCTGCTGGCAGATTCGACCAATTTAACAAAATGGTGAAATTTAGTCATGTTAAGAATATAATTTATTCCTCCATTGTAAAATGTGTAGCATCATGTCCTGACTTAAAAAAGAAATAAACCTTATTTTAAATTGAATTAGTGATGTTTGTTATGACTGCTATTGAACCAAAATCCTAAAGGATAATAATGGGAGGGTAAATGTAAAAATAATAGTAAAAGAGAAATGAATGTTGTCACCATTTCTATTACTATGTTGTAAATATGATTGCGAATGGAATAATGATGGGTACTTGTGGATTCAGGAGGAATCGCAGGAGGAGTACAACAACAACAAGGGAACGCAAGTCGAGCTTCTGTAGCAGGTAGGTATTCTACACTTATATCTTTCTTAGTTAATACGATTCTAGTTATTTGTTTGGATTATAAATCTTGTGCCTATGAATGAGAACGAAAAGAGAAAAGATGAAATGACATGAATGAGAACCGAAAAACCAAATTTGATTTATAAGTTCCTTCGGAGTGAATGGAAGAAAATAATGAGTTTTCATGGATAATCATCCCTTGGATTTGATTAGCCGGTCCCAAATATGAGACGCTAATAATGTTAGATAGGTTGGCTAACATCGGCATGACCAATACAGAGGAGGAGAAACATTGAACTTGATTAACTATTCGGGTTAAGAATAGGTAATGATATCGTCAGTTGACATCGGTATCGACAAACTCATGGAACTTGATTAGGTTTCCCGAGGTGAAAGCTAATGATGCCAAGAATTATTGACATCGGCATACCTGAGGATATTCCAAGGTAATATGGAACACTAATTAACTATGAACGGGTTATGTTGATGTCAGCATTCCCATGAACTTGATTAGTCGATTTCAGAATGGGCAACTAAAGATACTAATGTGAGTCATTCGTACAGGCAATGATCTTCCCAGATTGGGAAAAAGGTGGCACGATGATGTGCTCCTGATGAAACTTGGGATATTTATTAAATGAAAAATAATGGGTGATCCTCAGAAGAATAAATAGGGACATAATCATAAAAGGCAAATTAATAATTCAAGAGCCGTTGTTGTGCGGATTAGTATATGATTAAATATATATGCATGTATTGTGTAAATTTTCCTTTTCTATTTTATTGTATGCGTATTTTATTTATTATAAAAATTATAAATTGCAGGTCGTTCCCACTCATGTCAGAAGTAGTATTTAGGTCCCCTAGTTTTCTTTTGCATGAATTAGGAATGTAAGAATTACCTATGTATTTTGTTTTTAAGTGACCATGTAACTCGGGACATAATAGTGTCATCCTTTTAATTTTGTGTTTGAAATACTTGATTGTATTATTTTGTATTTGGAATTCAAATGTTTATAAGCTTCTCTTATTTGTTAAATTATGTATGTTAAATATGAAAGAAATTGGGTAGATAAAATGTTATATCTATGTTCTTGAATATATTGTTGAGTTAGACTTGTTGTGGTTGCGATATGATTGAGATGTGAGTATAAGATGTGTACAGGACGATAGTCGATAACTTGGAACCTCCTGGTATAGGGGAGACTCTGCTGAAATTTTGGTGAAAATTTTGGTAATCCTTAAATAATGGAAAAAAATACCCACAAATTCGGTAGTATATTTGTGTTGTTTGATCCCGGAAATGAGAATGTTACAATTTGGTATCAGCGCTTCTGGTTGAAATTTCAGGGACTGAAGTAATGATGTGGTTTTGAAAAATATATTGCAGGATGGTTCGTACACAACAAGGAGCAGTGACGGACTCATCTCCTGTAAGGAGGAGAGAGTATGACTCATTGGACGGTAACGAAGCCGAAAGGGAAACACTGATGGACACTACCTCTCATCTACCTGCAACATCAACCCATTCTGAGAAGGGAGAATCACAGGGGCAGTAGGATGACCCTGCACCCCGTTGGGTAGAAGTGTTGCTACCTAGAGGAACGGGTGGTCAGGGACTAGAAGATAGGCCTCCACCTGCTGCACCGACGACCACACCAAATCCATATTCAGACCCTGCATTTCTGGTGCAATTGGTCAAGGTAGTAGCAACAGGGATGGCTGTAAGCACATCCAGTCCCGCCCCTCGAGCAGAGAGAGTGGTTACCCTAGTTCAATGGGTGAAGGGTATGCAAGAAATGGGTTGTACAACCTATTCAGGGGAAGAAGACACTGAAGTAGCAGGACATTGGTTAAGAAAGATAGAAAGGGTTATAGATTAGATGCAAGTGCTAGAGGAAACCTGGGTGGACTGTGTGACCTAGTTGTTGATAGAGAAAGCCCACTCTTGGTGGGAAACTATCAGAGAAAGGAGAGCAAAAGAAGGGTTGAGCTAGAGAGATTTTTTAGAGGAATTTAAAGAGAGTTATTACTCTTAGCAACACAGAAAGGAAAAAGAGTAGGAGTTCCTCGACTAGAAGTAGGGGCAGATGACAGTTCTGGAATACGAGAGGAGGTTCCAGGACTTATCTATCTTTGCCACTACCTACCTCCCTACCTCTCTATCGAGCATCATCGAGTAGAATGGTTCCAGAATTGGCTTAGGCAATAGTTGAAGATAATATTAGTAGCTACACATTTTCAGTCCGTCTGGGATCTAGTACGGGCTGCGCAGGGTATGTAGAGGGTGATGAATGATACTCCAAGGCTGGCTAGTGAATAGAGTCAAATAACATGGTTTAAGAGCAAGGACTTTGTGCCTCCGCCAGGGAGAGCTCCATATCCGAAGAAGGTTAAAGGTAGTCAGTCTTTCAGGCAACTTCAGAAGGGAGGGGGAAGTTTTGTTTATAGAGGGAGTTCAGGGGGAGCTAGACGGGCCGATACTGGGGGATATATCGGGGGTCAGAATCAGCAAGGAGCCAATAATGCGGGAGGACCCGCGGAACAAAAGGAACTCACCAACTCGTTGTATATGAGGTGTAATCAGAAACACCCTGGGGATTGTTTTGCAACACTGAGAAGATGTTATATTTGTAGAGGTGAGGGGCACCGATGAAGGGAAGGGACTGCCAATACTTGGGGAGAGGTTGCTTCCACTACGGGGACACAGGTCATAGAAAGAGAGAATGTCCAAGCAGGGCCACTAAAGTGGTACAAAAATAGGGGGCTACCACACAAAGCCAACAACAATCAGTGATAGTGAATCAACCTGTACAACCTACTCAGTCGAGAGCAAGTGCCAATAGGGGCCGACCCTGGTTCTAAGAAGAGAGGACTCGAAGGCAAGATATTTCACATGACTTAGAAAGATATGGGGGTGATGCCAAATGTTGTAGCAGGTACATTGCAACTAGGCTCAATACAGGTTGATACTTTAATTGATCCTCAAGCTAGTCATTTTTTTGGTGGCTTATTGAATTATGAATAATTTAAATGTGCCACTAAGTAGACTAAGTGTAGGAATGACAATTAGTACACCCTTAATAGAAAACATAGACATTGACGATGTATATAAAGGTGCGGTATTATACATCGAGAGGGCGAAATTGAGGGTGAACCTTATGCCATTAGAATTATATGACTTTGATTTGATTCTAGGTATGGATTGACGGAGTAGACATAAAGCACAAGTGGATTGCTTTACTAAACTGTGGTTATCCAGGGGGACGGTGAAAAAAATGTAGTATTTTGGGGAGAGAGAAGGGTAGTACCAAATTCTATAATTTTGGTCATGACGGCGGGGAAATTGATTAGGAAAAGATGCCTTGCATGGTTGTCTCATGTAAGAGAATTAAAAAAGGGAAGCATAAAATTAGCAGATATTCCCATTACAAGAGATTTTCTAGATGTATTTTTAGAGGAGTTACCTGGGCTACCCCTAATTAGGGAGATTGAAGTTTCCATTAAAACCCTTCTAGGGGTCAACCCTATAGCATAATCTCCTTATAGGATGGCCCCTATAGAACTAGCTGAATTGAAGATCCAACTTCAGGAATTGTTGGACAAAGGATTCATACGGCCAAACAACTTGCCTTGGGGAGCTCTGGTATTATTTGTGAAAAAAAAGGATGGCACATTTTAGCTGTGTATAGACTATCGTCAGTTGAATAAAGTGATGATAAAGAACAAGTACCCATTACCATAAATAGACGACTTGTGTGATCAGTTGAAGGGTGCGAGGGTGTTTTCTAAGATAGATTTGAGGTCGGGGTACCATTAGTAAAGAATCAAAGAACAGGACATACATAAAACTGCTTTTAGAACTTGATACAGGCATTATGAATTTTTAGTGATGCCTTTTGGGTTGACAAACGCCCCAGCAATATTTATGGACTTGATGAATCAGATGTTTCGGCTTTATCTAGATAAATGTGTGGTGGTGTTTATTGATGATATATTGGTGTATTCTATTTCTTATTTAGAACACGAGCAACACTTGAGGAATGTGTTGAACGAGCAACACTTGAGGAATGTGTTGAAAACATTGAGGGAGAATATACTATATGCAAAGTGAGATAAATGTGACTTTTGGCTCAAAGAAGTAATATTTTTGGGGCATGTTATCTCTGCGGGAGGAATATTTATGGATCCAGGAAAAGTAGAGGTTGTTTTGAAATGGAAGAGACCTACAAATGTGACGGAGATTTGGAGTTTCTTGGGGCTCGCAGGGTATTATAGGAGATTTATCGAAGGTTTTTCTACAATAGCATCACCTTTGACCAAGTTAACCCATAAGGAAGTAAAGTTTATTTGGTCAAAAGAATGTGAGGAGAGTTTTCAGGAGTTGAAAGAGAGACTCACCTCCGCCCCGGTCTTGGCCCTTCCTTCGGGAATAGAGGGGTTCGTGGTATACAGTAATGCTTCGAAGAGGGGTCTAGGATGTGTGTTAATGTAGCATGGGAAAGTGATCACCTATGCCTCAAAACAGTTGAAGCCAAATGAAGTGAACTACCTAGTCCATGACTTTGAACTTGCGGTAGTAGTATTTGCCCTATGAGTATGGAGACATTACCTATATGGGACCTAAGTTCAGATTTTTACTTATTATAAGAGTTTGAAATATTTAATGTCACAAAAAGAATTAAATATTCGGCAAAAAAGATAGGTAGAATCGATAAAGGATTACGATTGTATGATTGATTATCATCCGGGTAAGGCCAATATGGTAGCAGATGCTTTGAGTAGGAAGGGGAAAATGGTGGTTGATGATTCGAGGAATAAAGAACATGAGAGTTTAATAGAGTTGAAAAAGATGGGTTTGCGGCTAAGTATGGGTCCAGAAGGGTCAATACTAGCTCAAGTAAAAATTCGATCGATGCTTCGAGATAAAGTCCTGGAAGCTCAGCTGGCGGATAAGGGAGTAGGAAAAATCAAGGAACAGATAAATCGGGGCATAGAGATACCTTTTCAAATTTTGTCAGAAGGATTGGTGGCAATGGGCAAACAAATCTACTTGCCTAAGAATAAGTTACTGAAGGAAGAAATCTTGAATGAAGCTTATGAATCTCGATTTACAACTCATCTCGGGAGCACCAAGATGTACCGGGATTTAAAGGAATATTACTGGTGGCTGAACATAAAAAGGGAGATAGCAGAATATGTGTCAAGATGTGGGATATGCTAGCAAGTGAAGATAGAGCATCAGAGGCCGACATGAGAGTTACAACTGCTGCCAATTCCGGAATGGAAATGGGAGAACATAACCATGGACTTTGTAATCGGATTGCCAAGGAGCAAAAAGGGTAATGATTTTATATGGGTGGTTGTTGATCGATTAACGAATTCAACCTTGTTCTTACATAAAAAATGGCAGATCTCGGGGACAAGCAGCCAAGTTATATGTGAGGGAAGTGATTAGGCTTCATGGAGTGCCTATATCAATCGTGTGAGACCAGGACCCAAGGTTCATCTCGAGGTTATGGCCAAGCTTGCAACGAGCTTTAGGGACTAAGGTAAACCTGACACTTGAAGACCTCCTAAGGTTATGTGAAACCAGTTAAGATCGTGGATCAAAGCGAAAAAGTGTTAATAAATAAAAAGGAGCCATTAGTAAGAGTACTGTGGAGGAACTCCCAAATAGAAGAAGAGATATATATATATATATCATTATGGTGAGTATTATAATAATAATAGTGCAATTAAATAAAGAAGAGGAGGAGAGTCGATAGCCCACACAAAAAGGAAGAAAAGATTTGGAGACCTAAAAAGGAAGAAACAAAGAGGGGAGGACCAAACTTAAAAGGTATGAATAAATAAGGGATAGAAACAAAAAAAAAAAGGGAGGGGGGAGAAGAAAATTGCCATCCCTTAAAGGAGGAGAGCTAACGATAGAAAAGAAAGAAAAAGGGAGAAGAAGAGTGACTCACTGCCTCTTTATTTTCTCTTAAGAACAAATAAGGAGAACCACATGCAATCCACCATATGAGAGGAAACTAGAAGGATAAGGGAAGATTTAGACATCAAAAGACAAAGAAAGAGAAAAAGAAAGCCAAGAAGGAGCCGGCGGCAACAAGGGAAGAGAAGAAGAACTTAAACATTTGAGGAGAAGGGGTTCCAAGGAGCAGAAAACACAATTAGGATAAACCTAAGACCTTCCTAGAGTAATTTCAAATATTATGGGTAAGTTGCATGCAAGAAAACAACAACCCTAGGTTAAGTTCTTGAGAAAATCTCTAGTAAGTTAAGGTGAGGATGAGTGTGAGGGAGAGGTAGAGAAAGACTAAGTGATATTCTTGACCCAACTAAAGGTCTGCAGACCTTCGGCCAAATATGAACAAAGAGGGAGGAGAAATATGTTGATACTAAATAAACATGCCTGTTGAGAGACAGTGTTGAATTTCATAAAATTATGATATGCTGATATTTGAAAACATATGAACAACCTTGTTCTGCATATTCTTGTGAAGCCTAATCCCTAAATTAACTATGTCCTAATGTGTGATTGTTAACATGAGAAAAGGATGAAATTCTGTGGGTAATAGTGGATGAATAAAGGAAAAGAAATGCATGAAAAATGATGGTTTGTGTGTTGAACACCCAAACCGGGAGAAAATCTGGGCTATTATGTGAATTAACTTGCCTAGAAATTTACATAGATAGAGGCATAATCTAGAATATCGCCTTTTATAGAAGTTGTATTTTGTGATGTTAGCTTTCCATTGAGTTTAACTTCGCTTAATTCGGAGCTTTAGAGCTCCAAATATAGGTAAACATCTAAAGGGAGGTCGAGCTATCATCCCTGTTGGCAGATTCAGCCAAGTTAACAAAATGATGAAATTTAGCCACGTTAAGAATATAATTTGCCCCCCCTCCTGTAAAATGTGTAGCATCATGTCCTGACATCCAAAAAAAGAAATAAACCATATTTGAAATTGAATTAGTGATGTTTGTTATGACTGCTAATGAACCGAAATCCTGAAAGATAATAATGGGAGGGTAAATGTAAAAATAATGGTAAAAGAGAAATGAACATTGTCACCATTTCTATTACTATGTTGCGAAATGTGATTGAGAATGAAATAATGATGTGTACTTGTGGATTCAAGATGAATCGCAAGAGGAGTATAACAACAATAAGAGAACGCAAGCCGAGCTTCTGTAGCATGTATGTATTCTACACCTATATCTTCTTTAGTTAATACGATTCTAGTTATTTATTTGGATTATAAATCTTGTGCCTCAGAATGAGACCGAAAAGAGAAAAGATGAAATGACATGAATGAGAACCAGAAAACTAGATTTGATTTATGAGTTCCTTCGGAGAGAATGGATGAAAATAATGAGTTTTCATGGATAATCGCCCCTTGGATTTGATTAGCTAGTCCCAAATACAGGAGGCTAATGATATTAGCCAAGTTGGCTAACATCATCATGACCAATATAGAGGAGAAACATTGGACTTGATTAACTATTTGGGTTAAAAATTAGGGGTGTTCATTTTCGGTTCGGTTCTTCTAAAAAAAAGTAACCAAACCGATTTAAAAAAAAAAAACCGAAACCGGTTCAAACCGACCGGTTTTAGTTATGTTCGGTTCGGTTTTTTAGAACAAAAACCGGTTCAACCGGTTTGGCTCGGTTTTTCCGATTTGGCTCGGTTTGGCTCGGTTGTTTTCCGGTTTGGCTCGATTTTTTTCCGATTTGGCTCGATTTTTTCAGTTTGGCTCGGTTTTTTTCCGGTTTTTTCGGTTCAGTTCGGTTTGGTTTTTTCGGTTCAGTTCGGTTTTAAAAAACCGAAACCGAACTGAACCGGTCGGTGTTTTCAAAATTTTACTTGGTTTAATCGGTTTTTTTTCACGGTTCGGTTTTTTTGGTTATTTTTTTCCGATTTTCTCGATTTAATCGGTTTTTCAGTTTTTTTGAACACCCCTATTAAAAATAGTTAATGTTATCGTCGATTGACGTCAATATCGGCAAACTTATGGAACTTGATTAGCTTTCTTGAGGTGAAAGCTAATGATGTCCAAAATGCTTGACATTGGCATACCCGAGGATATTCCAAGGTAATATGGAACACTGATTAACTATTTTGGTTCTAAAATAGTTAATGACAGGAACGGGTTATGTTGGTGTCAGCATTCCCACGAACTTGATTAGTTGATTCTAGAATGGGCGACTAAAGATACTAATGTAAGTCATTAGTATCGGCAATCATTTTCCTAGATTGGGAAAAAGGTGGCACAATAATGTGCTCCTGATGAAATTTGGGATGTTTATGAAATGAAAAATAATGGGTGATCCTCAGAAGAATAAATAGGGACATAATCATAAAAGGCAAATTAATAATTCAAGAGCCATTGTTGTGCATTGATTAGTATATGATTAAATATATATGCATGTATTGTGTAAATTTCCCCTTTCTATTTTATTGTATGCGTATTTTATTTATTCTAAAAATTATAAATTGCAGGTACTTCCCACTCATGTAAGGAGTAGTATTTAGGTCCCCTAGTTTTCTTTTAAATGAATTAGGAATGTAAAAATTTCCCATGTATTTTGTTCTTAAGTGACCATGTAACTCAGAACATAATTGTGTCATCCTTGTAATTTTGTATTTGGAATACTTGATTGTATTATTTTGTATTTGGAATTCAAATGTTTGTATGCTTCTCTTATTTGTTAAATTATGTATGTTAAATGTGAAAGAAATTGGGTAGATAAAATGTCATATCTATGTTTTTGAATATATTGTTGAGTTGGACTTGTTGTGGTTGCGATATGATTGAGATATGAGTATAAGATGTGTACAGGACGATAGTCGATAACTTGGAACCTCCCGGTATAGGGGAGACTCTGCTGAAATTTCGGTGAAAATTTTGGTAATCCTTAAATAATGGAAAAAAAATTACCCACAAATTCGGTAATATATTTGTTTTATTTGATCTCGAAAACGGGAATGTTACATGTAGTCTGTATCAACTTCAAGAGCTTGCACTCCCTAATAGAAATGACAAGACATCCACATTCCAATATGAATAGCATAGGTTAAGTATTCAGAAGAATTCTATTTTGTAATAAAATTAATCAAATATTATTGTGAAAATGTTAAAACATTGAATAGCTACAATGATGGAGACTAAGAACATCTACCTTAACCATATCAAAGAATGGTAGTGCAAGTCTAAGAAATTCACTACCCCGGACTCAAGTACTAATCTAGACCAGCAAGTAGAGAATTCATTATAATATTAACATATGGGCCTCATTTTTCAAATCCAATAAGGATTCAAATTGTTGGGTGGGCAAGAAAGACTAAGCCCCCGTTTGGTATTGAGTTCCAAATAGAGGTTGGGTAAATTTTATTTTTAAAAAAATTATTTTATTTTTGTTTTTTGGATCGTTTTAATATGCTGATTTCAAAAATAATTTTTAAAAATAAAAATATATTATTTTGATGCACTTTGAAAAGTAACCGATACCGCATCCCTTAAATTAAAATACTAGCTACTGGGCAAGGCTGTGTTATTTTTAACAACGTATAAAAATATATTCATGTTGTATAAAATAAGAAAAATCTATGATTCAGATAATTAAAAGACATCATGATTGTTCATGTCATGAGAAAAACAACTCGGAAATCAAATAAAATAATAATAATAACACGAGCATATATTCATGTTGTATAAAACAATAAAAATCTATGATTCGGTTAATTAAAAGACATTATGATTGTTCATGTTGTGAGAAAAACGACTCGAAAAGCAAATAAAAAAATAAAAATAACACGAGCATGTGATGCTTATATTTAATCCATTAATTTAATTTAACTCCAATGAAAAAAATCCTTATAAACAAATTTAAATTAAAAAAGACAAAAAAAAAGCTCTAGGTAACTTATGTTTTTTTCAAAATGAATGGAAAGTCTCATAGAAAGCGAAAACAAGAAAGAAAATATTTGAGGATGAAACCGAAAAAAAGTGAACTCAAAAAAGCAAAAAACAAAGAGTAAATTCGAGTGAACCTTCTAAATCCAGGTTAATTTCTAAAACCCACAACCCATTAAATTCAATAGTCGGGCTCAACCAAGAAGCTCAATACTCAAAACATTTAATGTTGAAGGATGGGATAAATTAATTTAATTAAAACAAAATTTCTTTTAAAAAGCAGGATCTAACAAGAAAAAATAAATGAGGCAATACCAGATCAATTTAGTGTTGAATGATGAAATAAATTAATTTAATATAATTAAAAAATCCCTTTTAAAAAAGTTAGATCTAGTAAAGTGAAAAAAAAAATCTTCAGGAAACTCATTACTCTTAAAACATCTAAAACATCCTATTGAAAGAAAAAAAAAAGATACTGGAGGATGAAAAAAAATGATTTTAAAAAAAAAACACCAAGAAAACCTGAGTGAACCTTCTAATCTTTGTTTAATATCTTAAACTCTTAAACCCGCAATCCTTTAAGCACTAGACTCGAGCTCAATCAAGAAGCTCAAACCCCAATAAATTTAATATTCAAAGCTGAAATCACAAAATACAAATCAAATTTAAAACATTTTAAAGGTGAAAAATAGCAATAAAAAATTGAGAATCAAATTCGATAGGAAAAAAAACTTAAGGAGGATGAAATTGAAAAAAATAATAATTTGATAAACCATTTTAAATAAAATAAATAGAAATTAAAAGAATGGGGACCCTAAATTTGATAGATGAAAAGAATTCATGGGGGATGAAATTGAAAACAAATTCTAATTTTATAAATTATTTCAAATAAAATAAATATTAATCAAAAGACCAGGGACTAAATTTGAAAAAAAAAACTAATTGAAGGATTGCATTGATTTTTTTAGGGTCATTGTGCTTCCCTAGGATAAGAGAGAAAATGAGAAAAAAGAAATTTGGCGTTGACGGTGGACCGAATGCGAAGAAGCAACATGCACTATCTAGTAAGGTAGGTAATGGCAAGAGGGTTCTATTGCCGCCTTTAAAGCCATCATTGGGCCATGTAAATGCTCCACACACGCTACCATAAATTTGTTTGGGCTCCCACACGCCTCCCTATTAATTATTTAAATCATATTATATATCTGGTAAAAGACACATTAGCCCCTCTTTTAATTTGATTATTACTGAAAAACCAAAAGAAAAATACACAAATGCCCTACACCCATTTATTTTTTTAGCTTCTAGGGTATGTTCGATAATTCACTTTTACAATTAAATTTGAAATGCCAAAAAGTACCCCCAAGTGAGAGACATATGTCATTTTTCTTACAAGGGTACAAAAGTCATTATACTATAAAAAAGTATGAAGACCAATCTACCCCCAATTAACTCGGCAATGCCTAGTGAATCTCATGGAAAATACAAAAATACCTCTAAGTGCAACCTTTATCAATTTTGCTAAGAAGTAGAAAGACGTCAAAAAATGGTGCTAGCCCATGATATTTTAAGTCTATGTCTACAATGTAAATTCCAAGAATAAACTTTTACAAAATAAAATAAAATAATAATAATAAGTGGGAGTTAAATGTGTGGAGAAAATCAAATAAATTCAATTGCTAGGGGGGATTTTAGAAGATGAAAAGAAGTAACTCAAATTACAAGGAAGAGGGAAGAATGGGCCAAAGTGTAATTAAGAAATAATGGGACTATAAATACCCCATTTTCTCCTCCATGTGGCCGGCTGCACCAAGACAAGAAGGAGGAGGAGATTTTAGATTTTTCTCCATCAAAATTCAGAGAAAAACACCAAAATTGTTAGGGCTATACAAACTCTAGATTACTAAGTAGAGAGAACATCCTTTGACAGAAGAAATAACAAGGAAACAAGTGAAAACATTATGAGGGAAAGAGAAGGAGAGGACCAACTGCATTCAAGGAGGGATGATCCAAAAATCTTCAACCAAATTTGAGTTGAAATCCAAATTTCCTCCAAGTAAGGGCCCTAAATCTAATTATGAAAACCAATTTAAAATTTGATTAGGAATTATGAACCAATTTCAAAATTAGGGTTCTTGAGTGAAATTTAAAGGAATTGCAGAATTTGTTGTAATTAGGTTAATTGAAGTATTATAAGTTTCCTTGAACATGAAATTATGCAAAAATACCAAAGAGAAATTAATGACCAAGGGACATGAGTGGCCGACCATGTGAGGGTTGAATGGGAGGAAAAGAAATTCTGAATTTTTGCTTGATAAATCTTTGTGAGATGTTGTTATGATGTGAATAATGAGTAAATGAGACCAACAATTGCATGGAAAGAAAAAAAGGAACCTTGGTCCCCTTAGGCCAAGTTTTGGCCAAGACCAAATTGAGAAGAGGGAGGAAGAGTTTTGGGATGTTACATGTTAATGATGCATGAATTAGGTGTGGTAAGAAG
>Ga0307516_10006547_pt1 | contig 13631 bp, 12 predicted proteins | sample 19_EM_MG_FD_203310 | JGI IMG/M metagenome (GOLD analysis project Ga0307516, IMG submission 203310) | Populus trichocarpa ectomycorrhiza microbial communities from riparian zone in the Pacific Northwest, United States - 19_EM | ecosystem: Host-associated > Plants > Roots > Unclassified | place... | reverse complement strand
CATGACCCAGAAATTTCCACGACGCCGCGCCGCGCCAGCGTTCGTCGCTGGGCGGAAAATGCTGGCCGATATCGCCTTCGCCGATACAGCCCAGCAACGCGTCAGTGATGGCATGCAGGCCGACATCAGCATCGCTATGGCCTTCCAAGCCGTGACTGTGCGGAATATTGAGCCCGCAAAGCCAGATGTGATCGCCTTCCTTGAACTTGTGTACATCGTAGCCGGACGCCGTGCGGACGTCTCCAGAACCGAGCAGACTCTCGGCCAGGGCAAAATCTTCCTTGCGCGTCACTTTGATGTTCTTCTCCTCGCCCTCGACCATTTGCACTTTCAAACCGGCCAGTTCCGCCAGCGCCACATCGTCGGTCACCTCCTGGCTGGCATAGGTGCGGTGCGCCGCCGCGATCTTGGCATAGACAAAGCCTTGCGGCGTCTGGGCGCGATAAAGATTTTCCCGCGATACCAGAGTCCAGCGTCCATCCGCGTCTTGGCGGCGCAAAGTGTCGCTGGCCGCCAGCATGGGAAGGGCGCCGTCCGCGCCCGCTTCCAGCGCACCGATTACCGCATCGATCACGGAACGTGAAATCAATGGCCGCGCCGCGTCATGGATCAACACATAATCCGGCGCGTCCTTGGAAAGAGCCTCCAGTCCCAGCCGCACCGATTCCTGGCGGGTCGCCCCGCCCAGGACGGGCGCCGGTACATTCAGGCCGGCGAGGGCAGTAGCCGCCAATTCCTGTTGGCCGCCGCCAATGACCACTTGGACAAGATGCCCTCGGAACGCTTCCACCGTCCGGCGCAGCATCGGCTGGCCGGCCAGGCGTTCATATTGTTTTGGCAGGTTCAGTGAGGCGCGCTCACCTTTTCCGGCCGCAACAATCAGGACCGCAATGCGGGGCATGACATTTTCCTTGGAGACGGCGCCCTGCCTAACATTTACGGGCGCGGACCGCGATATTTGTTGCTTTGCGGCATATTGCCTATATTATCATCTTGTAAGGTTGTTGCACAAACAATGGGCATAATCCTTGGCCGAAGTCCTTCAAAAGTTACGTACGGCGGCTGCAGCCGAATCGGGTAGCGGCACCATAGCCAACGCTCTGCCCATGCCCATCCTATTGCTGGGCCCCAAGTCCGAGGTGCTTTACGCCAATCCGGCCGCCGAACAGTTTTTCGACACCGGCCTGCCGATGTTGCGCAAGCAAACTTTGGCCGATTTGATTCCGGCCCATTCGCCGCTCTTTCAGTTGGTCGCGCAGGCAATCGAGCGCAACGCCTCTGCCGCCGAACGCGACATCGACCTGGCCACCCCACGTCATGGCGAACGGCTCGCCGATGTCACGGTGACCCCGGTGCCGGACCCGGAAGGCTCCATGCTGCTGACCTTGCAGGAACGCAGCCTGGCCCAACGCATGGACCGACAATTGATGGCGCGCGGCGCGGTGCGCTCCATGCACGGCATGGCCGCGGTTCTGGCGCATGAAATCAAAAACCCCCTGGCCGGCATCCGCGGCGCCGCGCAGTTGCTGGAAGAGGCGCTGGCGCCTGAAGAGCGCGAGATGACCCAGTTGATCATCGCCTAAAGCGACCGCATCCGCGGTTTGATCGACCGGATGGAAAGTTTTGGAGACACCCGCAGCTTCGCGCGCAATCCCGTCAATATCCACGAGGTGCTGGACCGGGTGCGCAAAGTGGCGGAGACCAGCTTTGCGCGCGGCGTCACCATATTGGAGAATTTCGATCCCTCGCTGCCGCCGGTATCGGGCGACCGCGACCAACTGATCCAAGTGTTTCTCAATCTGGTGCGCAATGCCGCCGATGCGTTGCCACAAACCAGCGGCGAGATCACTTTGACCACGGGCTATCGTCCCGGCGTCAAGTTTGGCGCAGGCCTTTCGGGCGAGCGGGTATCCCTGCCGCTGGAGGTAACGGTGCGCGACAACGGCTCGGGCGTGCCGACCGATCTTCTGCCGCACATTTTCGATCCGTTTGTCACCACCAAAATACACGGCTCCGGGCTGGGCTTGGCTTTGGTGGCCAAGATCGTGGGCGACCATGGCGGGGTGGTGGAGTGTGATTCGGTTTCCGGACGCACGATTTTTCGCGTGTTGCTGCCGCAATCGCGCGTCGAGGAGAGCTGATCATGGCGGCAACTATTCTGGTCTGTGACGATGACAGCGCCATCCGCACCGTACTGAATCAGGCGCTGGCGCGCGCGGGGTATGACGTGCGCACCACCGGCACGGCAGCCGGACTGTGGCGGCTGATCTCGGCGGGCGAGGGCAATCTGGTCGTCACCGATGTGGTGCTGCCCGATGAATCGGGCTTCGACCTGATCCCGCGCATCAAGCGCATACGTCCGGAACTGCCCATCCTGGTGATGAGCGCCCAAAACACATTGCTCACCGCCATCACCGCCGCCGAGCGTGGCGCGTTCGAATATCTGCCCAAGCCTTTCGACCTGAAGGAGCTGATCAGCGTCGTCAACCGCGCCTTGGCCAGCCCGCAAGGCAAGCGCGAAAACGTCGTGGAAGCATCCGACGACCGCTTGCCGCTGATCGGCCGTTCGCCCGCGATGCAGGAAATCTATCGCGTCATCGCGCGCCTGACCCAGACCGACTTGACCGTGATGATCATGGGCGAGAGCGGCACCGGCAAGGAACTGGTGGCGCGCGCGCTGCACGATTACGGCAAGCGCCGCCATGGCAGCTTCGTCGCCGTCAACATGGCCGCGATCCCCAAAGAGCTGGTGGAAAGCGAATTGTTCGGCCATGAGCGCGGCGCTTTCACGGGCGCCACCAACCGCGGCATCGGCCGCTTCGAACAGGCCGAAGGCGGCACGCTGTTCCTGGACGAGATCGGCGACATGCCGCTGGAAGCCCAGACCAGGCTGCTGCGGGTGTTGCAGCAGGGCGAATACACCACGGTGGGCGGCCGCACTCCGATCAAGACGGATGTGCGCATCATCGCCGCCACCAATCGCGACCTGCGCCAATTGATCGCCCAGGGCATGTTCCGCGAGGATCTGTATTACCGCCTCAATGTCGTCCCGCTGCGCCTGCCGCCGCTGCGCGAGCGCGTCGAGGATATTCCCGATCTGGTTCGCCACTTCCTGCGCAAGGCCGAAGACGAGGGGCTGCCGCACAAGACGCTGGACAATGAGGCGATGGACATGCTGCGCCGGCATCGCTGGCCGGGCAATGTGCGCGAGCTGGAAAACCTGATCCGCCGCCTGGCGGTGCTGCTGTCGGGCGACACGATTTCGGCCGCCGCGGTGAGCGCGGAATTGAAAGAACCGGCGCGGACCTTTGCCGCGGATTCCGGCGATGAACCGCAGTCCCTGGCGGCGTCGGTGGAGCAATATCTGACTCAGTATTTCCATGCCCAAGGCGACCGCCTGCCGCCGCCCGGCGTCTATGACCGCATCGTGCACGAAGTGGAGCGGCCGCTGATCTCGATCTGCCTCGCCGCCACGCGCGGCAATCAGATACGCGCGGCGCAATTACTGGGCCTGAACCGCAATACTCTGCGGAAAAAGATTCGCGATCTTGGCCTCGAAGTTATCCGAGGGTTGCGGACCGAGTAGGTCCGCAACGGCGCAGGGCCCCGCGCGTCAGCGACTTGAGGGGCCCGAGCCCGGGACTGCTAGACCAATGCGCAGGCCCCCTAACAGAGCCGGTGGCTGCAGCGAGGGGCGACACCTAGCCCTACAACCCGCCGAACAAGGTTACTTTCGCATTCTCCATGACCGCCGATGTGCGGATTTGCTGGATTTACCGAAAAACTCTGTGTTGATTTTGTAACGCTGCATTCTTGCAACAGTCCGTGGCTTCGCTACACTGCGGCCACAAGACCGGGCGGGGTGGGGCCGGTCGCATTGGAAGACATGGTTAGCGAAACGACGTTCAACGAGCGGCGCACCAGCCTGCGCGCGATATCCCGGCCTTCGCAGCTCGCCTTCGGCGTGGCGTTGCTTGCCGTGCTGTCGGGCTGCATCACCTATGCGCTTCTCACCAATCTGATTCCCAATCAGCTTGGCCGCGCGGCGCAGATCGCGCTGCTTTTATTCAATCTCATTTTGGTGTTGTCGCTGGCCACGGCGATCGGCTGGCGCATCGCGCGGCTGGTGGCCACCCGCCGTTCGGGACGCGCCGGCGCCAAACTGCATGTGCGGCTGGTCACTTGGTTCTCGGCCATCGCCGTGGTGCCGGTGATCCTGGTCGCCATTTTTGCCGCCGTAACCTTGAACCTGGGGCTGGACCAGATGTTTTCCGGCCGGGTGAAGGAGGCGCTGGGCAGCGCCGTCAATGTGGCGCAGGTCTATGTCAAGGAACACGAAGCCAGCATTCTCAGTGACATCCGGTATATCGGCGACGCCATCCAGCGCGATCCCGAACTGTTCGACGAAGAACATCACGTCCGGGCCGGGCGATTGTTCGCCAAGCTGGGCACCATCACCCAGAACCGGGGTTTGCAGGCCTCTTATATATTGGACAGCAAGGGCAATGTGCTGGGCTCGACCAAGCAGAAATCGCTCAAGGATCCGCCGTTGCCATCGCCGGCGGATCTGGCCCAGGCGCGCGAAGCGGTGGTGCTGGATACGCCGGACAACGGCACCGTCACCGCGCTGGTACAACTCCAGGCTTTGAACGATGCCTATCTCGAAACCGTGCGCGTGGTCGATCCCAAAGTCTTCGCCTATTACCTGCGCACCCGCGCCGCGGTCAGCGAGTATAACCGGCTCAACGCATCGCGGCTGGAAACCCAGCTTCAGTTCGCCGCGCTCTATGCCATGGTTGCCTTGGTGGTGCTGTTGGCCGCCATCTGGTCGGGTCTGTGGGCCGCCAACCGCCTGGTGCGGCCCATCTCCGATCTGATCGATGCGGCGGGCCGGGTTTCCGAAGGCGATCTCACCGCCCAAGTCTGGGTGGAACGCGGCGATGACGAGCTGGGCATGCTGGGCTTGGCCTTCAACCGCATGACCCAACAGCTTTCCGCGCAGCGCGGCGACCTGGTGGCTGCGAACCGGTTGAACGAAACCCGCCGCCGCTTTACCGAAACCGTGCTGTCGGGCGTCAGTGCCGGTGTGATCGGCTTGGACAGCGAGGGCCGTATCACCATCATCAACCGCGCCGCCGCCCGGCTGCTGGATGCCGCGCCCGAAGATCTGGAAACCAGCCATTATTCCCAGGCCGTGCCGGAATTGGCGCCGCTGATCCTGCGGGCGATGTCCGAACCGGTGGGCCGGGCCGGCGGCGAGGTCACCATCAAGCGCGCGGGAACTCCGCGCTCCCTCAGTGTGCAGGTCACCTCTGAGCGCGGCTCCGCCGACGGCTTTGTCGTCACCTTCGACGACATCACCGACCTGGTTTCGGCGCAGCGCACCGCCGCCTGGGCCGATGTGGCGCGGCGCATCGCCCATGAAATCAAGAATCCGCTGACCCCGATCCAGCTTTCCGCCGAGCGGCTGAAGCGCAAATATTCCCATGAGATCGTCACCGACCCTGAAGTCTTCCAGCAATGCACCGACACCATCGTGCGCCAGGTGGGCGATATCGGGCGCATGGTGGATGAGTTCTCGTCCTTCGCGCGCATGCCCAGTCCGGTCATGCGGCGCGAGAATGCCCAGGAACTGTTGCAGCAGGCGGTGTTCCTGCAGCGCGTCGCCAATCCCGCCATCACCTTCCAGACTGCGGCGCCCAAGGAGCCGGTCTATTTCGAGGGTGACGGGAGGCTGATCTCGCAGGCGCTGACCAATGTGCTCAAGAATGCGGGCGAGGGCATTGCCGCGCGTATCGCCAAAGGCGATGACGAACCGGGCCGGGTCACGATTGCGATTGAACGCGTTGATAATGGAAAAGAGGGGGCCGCGAATTTCACCTATCGCATCACCGACAATGGCATCGGCCTGCCGCCCGAACATCGCCACCGGCTGACCGAACCCTATGTCACCACGCGCACCAAGGGCACCGGGCTCGGCCTCGCCATCGTGCGCAAGATCATGGAAGACCATGGCGGGGATATCGCCCTGGCCGACGTAACCGACGGGGACGGCGCGGAAGTCAAGCTGACATTCCCCTTCGCGCAGAAGCCTGCGAAAAATTCGGACACCGTATTAGAGAGCAAAAAGGGACTGGAAGATGAGCAAAAACGGATCGCTGATCGCGTCTGAAATCCTTATCGTGGACGATGAGGAAGACATCCGCGACCTGATCGCGGGCATTCTTCATGACGAGGGCTATTCGACCCGCGTGGCCCAGGATTCGGACTCCGCATTGGCCGCGATCCGCGCCCGGCGTCCGCAACTTGTCGTACTCGATATCTGGCTGCAGGGCTCCAAGCTGGACGGGATCGAGGTTCTCGATGCCATCAAGCGCGAACAGCCAGAGCTTCCGGTGGTGATGATCAGCGGCCATGGCACCATCGAAACCGCCGTCGCTTCGATCAAGAAGGGCGCCTATGATTTCGTGGAAAAACCTTTCAAGGCCGACCGGCTGCTGCATGTTGTCGAACGCGCCTTGGAGTCGGCGCGGCTGAAGCGCGAAATCCAGGAATTGAAACTGAAAGCCGGCGACGAAGGCGAGTTGGTGGGCGGTTCTCCCACCATCACCCAGCTGCGCGCCCTGATCGACAAGATCGCGCCCACCAACAGCCGCGTGCTGATCGCCGGTCCCGCCGGGTCGGGCAAGGAAGTGGCGGCGCGCCTGATCCACGCCCATTCGCGCCGCGCCGGCAACGCTTTTGTCGCCATCAACTGCGCCACCATGGAGCCGGACCGGCTGGAGGCCGAATTGTTCGGATTTGAAAACAGCGACGGCCAGCGCAAGACCGGTCTGTTCGAGCTAGCCCATAACGGCACGCTGTATCTGGACGAAGTGACCGACATGCCGCTGGAGACGCAAGGCAAGATCCTGCGAGTCCTGATCGATCAGACCTTTACCCGCGTCGGCGGCCAGGTCCGGGTGCAGGTGGACGCGCGGGTGATTTGCTCCACCACCCGCGATCTCAGGGCCGAAACCGAGGCCGGGCGCTTCCGCGAAGACCTTTATCACCGCCTCAATGTGGTGCCGGTGCGCATCCCATCGCTGGCCGAGCGCCGCGACGACATTCCGCTGCTGGTCAGCCATTTCATGAAGCGGCTGTCGGCCGCCGGCGGCTTGCCGATGCGCATTATCGGGGACGATGCCATGGCGATCCTGCAAACCCATGGCTGGCCCGGCAATGTGCGGCAATTGCGCAATATCGTGGAACGGCTGCTGATCCTGGCCAGCGACGATGTCGCCGAGGCCATCACCGCCGATCTGCTGCCCACCGATCTGGGCGCCGGCATGGGCAACGGCAAGAGCGGCGAGTTGGTGATCTCGCTGCCGCTGCGCGAAGCGCGTGAAATCTTCGAGCGCGATTATCTGATGGCGCAGATCAACCGCTTCGGTGGCAATATCTCGCGTACCGCCGCCTTCATCGGCATGGAGCGGTCCGCCTTGCATCGCAAGCTGAAGTCGCTGGGCGTGGGATCGTCGCAGAGTTTTCCGAACTAGGGATATTGCCATATCCATCCTCACCATGGCCGGGCTTGACCCGGCCATCCAGGGCTACCGGTTCCAATTTTCCAGTAGATCGCTCCACGTCGGATTGTGCTTCTCGATCAAGTCGAGCTTCCAAGCCCGCTTCCAGCGTTTGAGATTTGTTTCCCGACGAATGGCATCGGTATAAAGAGGGTATTCTTCGAAGTAGACCAGTTTGTGGACGCCATACTTCTTGACAAACGAAGAGCCAACACCATGACGGTGCTGCTCCATGCGATGAAGCAAGTCTGAGGTGATCCCTATGTAAAGGGTACCGTTGCGTTGGCTCGCGAGAATGTAGACAAATCCAGACGGCATATGGTCAGTTTGTGGCTCTGGATGGGCGGGTCAAGCCCGCCCATGGTGATAAAAATGAATGATACTATGAAGTTCGGTGAGGAGTGGGAGACACAAAATGCTCTATGCAGTCAAAGTTGAGTACGACACCCCAACATCAGATAGCAGCTTTACAGATATTCTTCCTTTTCCAAATGCACGAGCCGCGACTGCTGTTTTTAATCCTTTGATGGTCGCGTGCCCTTTTGGGGAGCAAGTGACAGTTCGGTCAAAGAAAACTAGGCGCGCTGAGAAAATCGAAATAGTCAACGCTTGGCTTTATCAAGCGGATGTCAGCAGCTTCGACGAGATAGTGAAGGCTGTGAAGACAGGTGGCGTCACCCTTATCGACTGGACTGGCGCGCTCGATGAACTTGAAAATATTTGACTGACACACCTTCTGAGGAAGGAATGACAACGAGTACCGCAATGAAAAAATGGTCCGCCAGCCGCGCGCCCGCCGGGCGCGTCGCTTATGTCAATGGCCGCTATCTGCCGCACGGGCAGGCCGGCGTGCATATTGAGGACCGCGCGCTTCAGCTTGGCGATGGCATCTATGAAGTGAGCAGCGTGGTGGAGGGTGAGCCCACCGACGAAGAACTTCATCTGGGCCGCATGGAACGCAGCTTGCGCGAATTGGGCATGCCCATGCCCATGGGGCGGGCGGCGCTCAAGCTCGTGATGCGCGAAATGATCGCCCGCAACCGCATGAGCGACGGTTTTCTGTATCTGCAGGTGACACGCGGCGCGGTGAAGCGCGACCATGTTCCGCCCGACAATCCGCCGCGACCCACCCTGATCATCACCATGCGCGCCCAGGACAAGGCCGGGCTTGCCCGGCGCATGGAAAAAGGCATAGCGGTATCGACCCAACCCGACATCCGCTGGGGGCGCTGCGATATCAAGACGGTGCAGCTGCTGCCCAATCTGATGGCCAAGCAGGCCGCCAAAAAGGCTGGCGCGTTTGAGGCCTGGCTGGTGGATAGGGAGGGTTACGTCACCGAAGGCGCCTCCACCACTGCCTGGATCGTCGCCAATGACGGCACCGTCATCACCCGCGATCTGACCAACGCCATTCTTCCCGGCGTCACCCGCCGCATCATGCTGGACGCGATGGCCGAGGCGCAGATCAAGATGGTGGAGCGCAAATTTACCGTGGCAGAGGCGAAAGCGGCGAAGGAAGCTTTTCTGTCTTCGGCCACGGGAGCGGCGGTGCCGGTGGTGACGATCGATGGCCATACGATCGGAAATGGGGCGCCCGGACCCTTAACCAGCCGGATTCGGGAACTCTATGCCGCACGCCCCGAACACAAAAACCGCTGATTCCCGCGATTTTATCCCTTTCGCAATTGCAGCATTGCGCTAAACTGGGCGCCAAGGTGTCGCGTGAACCCCCGCGCGGCTGAAACAATGGGCGAACCCATGAGCGAAAAACAACAGAACCTTCAGGACACGTTTTTAAATGCGGTCCGCAAGAGCAAGGCTGCCGTCACCATCTTTCTGATCAATGGCGTCAAACTGCAGGGCAATATCACCTGGTTCGATAATTTCTGCGTGCTGCTGCGCCGCGACGGCCAATCCCAGCTGGTGTATAAGCACGCCATCTCCACCGTAATGCCGATGGGCCCGATCCAGCTTCAGGACGAGCCCGCGGAAGGCTGAGTTGCTGAATACCGCCTTCGTCATTCATGTCGAGCCCAAGAACCGCAGCAACGCCGACAAGGCATTGCGCGACGCCAAGGCACGCCTGGACGAGGCGGTCGGGCTGACTGCCGCCATTCATCTGAATGTGGTGGTGGCCGAGATCGCGCCGTTGGCCCGGCCCACACCCGCGACATTGCTGGGCACCGGCAAGGTGGAAGAGATTGCGGCGCTGGCCAGGCAGCACGAGCCGGACGTTATCATCGTCAACGCCCATCTGACCCCGGTGCAGCAGCGCAATCTGGAGAAGGCCTGGAACAGCAAGGTGCTGGACCGCACCGCGGTGATTTTGGAAATTTTCGGCGAACGCGCCGCCACGCGCGAAGGGCGCTTGCAGGTGGAACTGGCGCATCTGAACTATCAGCGCTCACGCCTGGTTAGAAGCTGGACCCACTTGGAACGCCAACGCGGCGGCTTCGGCTTTCTGGGCGGTCCGGGCGAAAGCCAGATCGAAAGCGACCGGCGGCTGATCGCCGAACGCATCGTGCGGATCAAGGCCGAGCTGGAAAAGGTCAAGCGCACCCGCAGCCTGGGCCGCCAGGCGCGCAAAAAGGTGCCGTTCCCGGTGGTGGCGCTGGTGGGTTACACCAATGCGGGCAAGTCCACGCTGTTCAACCGGCTGACGGAATCGAAGGTTCTGGCCAAAGACCTGTTATTCGCCACCCTTGATCCCACCATGCGGGGGATCAAGCTGCCGGGCGGCACCAAGATTATTCTTTCCGACACGGTGGGCTTCATCGCCGATCTGCCCACCGAACTGGTGGCGGCCTTCCGCGCCACCCTGGAAGAGGTGCTGGCGGCCGATGTCATCGTCCATGTCCGCGACGCCGCCCATGACGAAAGCGCCGCTCAGAAGGAAGATGTGCTGCAGGTTCTGGGCGATCTGGGCGCGGGCCAGCCCATGCTGGAAGTGCTCAACAAGATCGACCTGCTGGAGCCGGGCCAGCAGGACGGGCTCTTGGCGCGCAACAAGCGCAGCCAAGCGGTGGCGGTGTCGGCCCTGACGGGGGCGGGAATTTCGGACCTTCTGGCGGCGTTCGAGGCCGGCGTGACACGTGGCAACATCACCCTGACCCTGAAGCTGGATGCAGCCGATGGCGGGGCTTTGGCCTTTGCCTACCGCCATGCCCAGGTCTTGGAGCGGCGCGACCGCGGCGGAAAGATCAGCCTGTCGTTGCGTATTCATCCCGACGATCTAGGCCGGTTCGAGAACCGCTTTCCCAAGAAAATCGCGATAGAGCAGGGTGTTGCAGGCTAATTCTCAGTCGTTGAATGAAGTGGTATTCCGCCAGGCCTCCGCTAAACTTCGCGCAAGGGGGCGATTCATGAAAAAGTGGAGGCTGGCGCTTGGCGTTGCGTTGGGGCTCGGCGGCTGCGCCAGTCCGGGGATCGACACAGCCTACAAAGGTGCGGATGGCGGAGTGCTGGTTGCTTCCATCGGCTATATCGCTCCGGCGGCCCAGTTTTATTACATCTACTATCGCCGGACGGATGGCGGCCCGCCCCTCGAGACATCCATCTCCATCCATACCGAAACGGATATTTCTCGCACCATTGATTATAGGGGCCATGCCGAGGGCTCGGTAGTCATCCAGCATTTGCAGCCCGGCCACTATGAGATCTTTTCGACATCTGCGGTCGAGACCGACTATTACTCCAGCAGCGCCAGCTACAAGCCCCAGCGGAATTTCTCGCTCTCTTTTGTGATCAAGCCCGGCGAGACCACCTATATCGGGCGCTATGATGGCGTGATGGTGAAGGCCAACAAGCACGGATGGTTGGTGGGAGACTATGTGGGGCTCGGGGGTGTCTCGTTTGTAGTATCGGACCAGCACGAACGCGACATCGCTGTCGCCAAGACCCGCGAGCCGAACCTCCCGCCGGTTACGGCGGCGCTCCCCGATCCGGCCAAACTGCCTGAGCCTTATTTCCTGGAGAAAGAACCGGGACTAACGCCGCTCTAGCGTCTTGGCCTCCTGCCAAAGCGCTTCCATCTCTTCCAGGCTGGCATCGCCCATCGCAACGCCGCGCTGTCCCAGCACCGTCTCGATATGGCGGAAGCGGCGGGTGAACTTGTCGTTGGCGCCGCGCAAGGCTGCTTCCGGGTCCACCTTCAGATGCCGCGCCAGGTTGGCGACCACGAACAGCAGATCGCCGATTTCTTCCGCGCGCTGATCTTGAGTGGTGGCATCCAGCACCTCGCGAGCTTCCTCGGCGATCTTGTCCAGCACCAGATGGGCATTGTTCCAGTCAAAACCGACGCTTGAAGCCCGGCGTTGAAGTTTCTCGGCCCGCATCAAGGCGGGCAGGGCGCCGGCGACATCGTCCAGCAGGCTGGTCTGGCCGGCCGCAGCCCGTTCGCTTTCCTTCAGTTTTTCCCAAAAATTCTTCTGCGCGGCAGCATCGGTCCGGACTGCTTCGTCGCCAAAGACATGGGGATGGCGGCGGATCATCTTGGCGGTGACGGATTCGACCACATCGCCGAAGTCGAACAGGCCTTGTTCTTCGGCCATGCGGGCATGAAACACCACTTGGAACAGCAGATCGCCCAGCTCGCCGGGCAGAGCCTTCATATCCTTGTCGGCGATGGCCGAGGCCACCTCATAGGCTTCCTCGATGGTGTAGGGCGCGATGGTCTCGAAACTCTGGATCTTGTCCCAGGGACAGCCCTCGCGCAGGCGTTTCATCACCTCCAGCAGCACGGCGATGTCGCGGGACGGCTTCAGATCGGGCGGATTCGTCATGGACCGATTGGAGGCAGGGCGACTCACACTGGCAAGGCCGGGACCGGCTTATCCCCGGATAGTCTGGTGGCCGTAGGGGATGGACCTGGCGCAGCCCACCCAACCATCATATTTGGCTATTATATACTTGACGTACCGGCGGGCATGGCTTATAAAGCCCATAACCTGAAAGACCGCCGCTATGACCTTGAACCTCAAAGCTAAAATCTACACCGACGAGAACGCCGCCCGCGAACATTTAGAGGCTATCCAGTGGCCCCAAGGCCCCGTCTGCCCCCATTGTGGCGTAATAAACGAAGCCACCTTGTTGGCCGGCAAATCCACGCGCCCTGGCGTCTACAAGTGCCGTCCCTGCCAGAAGCCTTTTAGCGTCACCGTGGGCACCGTCTTTGAACGCTCCAAGATACCGCTGACCAAGTGGCTCCTGGCTACCGAACTGCTGACAAGTTCCAAGAAGGGCATTTCAGCCCATCAGCTGCACCGCATGTTGGGCGTGACGTACAAGTCGGCTTGGTTCCTGGCGCATCGTATCCGCGAGGCTTTCGTGCCGCTGGAAGGCTCTGAGGGGCCGTTGGGCGGCGAGGGGCAGGTTGTGGAAGCCGACGAAACCGAACTGGGCAAGTCGCACAAGTCACGCAGCAAGGGCCGCAAACATAACCTCAAGTTCGTGTCCCTGATCGAGCGCGGCGGCAAGGTTCGCTCGCGCAAGATTACTGGCAAGGGCCGTCCCATCAGCATGGACATTAACGAAGCCCTGTACGTCAACGTTGACCCCGCCAGCATCCTGCATACCGATGGCGCCAAGCATTACAAATATACGAAGTTCAATCTCACCCACGAAAGTGTTGACCATAACAAGCAGTTCGCGCGCCCTGGCAAGCTGGCCGAAACAATCCATTGCAACAGCGCGGAAGGCTATTTCAGCATCTTTAAGCGCGGGCTGGTGGGCACCTACCAGCACATGAGCGAGCAACATCTGACGCGCTATCTCGCGGAATTTGATTTCCGCATGAACAACCGCGCCAAGCTTGGGATCACCGATGATATGCGCGCTGTGAAGGCCCTAGAGGGCATCAGGGGCAAGCGTTTGACCTATCGGCGGACTAACGCAGCCTAAGAGCATCCGCCAACAAGCATTGGCTTTCATCCGCTGGCGCAAGGCCAAGGGATACAAAGTCACGCCTTTCCGCCGCGCGCCGTGGAAGGGGTGGTTTCGCATCCGAAATGCTCAGCAGGGTAAGCCCTAGCGTCCAACTTTGCGCGCAAAACGCCAGGCTAAAATCAG
>Ga0307516_10006546_pt1 | contig 13631 bp, 13 predicted proteins | sample 19_EM_MG_FD_203310 | JGI IMG/M metagenome (GOLD analysis project Ga0307516, IMG submission 203310) | Populus trichocarpa ectomycorrhiza microbial communities from riparian zone in the Pacific Northwest, United States - 19_EM | ecosystem: Host-associated > Plants > Roots > Unclassified | place... | reverse complement strand
ATAATTGCTAACTTCAGAGCTAGTAAAATTAATTAGTCGAGGTGCGCGCAAACTGATTCGGACACCGATGTTAATAATAATAATAAAAAGACAGAGAGGTTCTTAAGAGAATTAACATCACGGCAATGCAATCATAGATTAATAAACTAGATTAATATATTAATTTAATTATTTGTTAACATAATTGTTTTATGCCTCACTTGGTTACCGCACGGCGCTGAAGTAGAGAGATGCTTAACCATGGTTTTTATACCCGGCCCGGTTCAAGGTCCGGGTTCTGGATTTTGACTGGGTCACCGGGTTGTTCGGGTCAATTTTTTTTATAAAAAAATTAAAATGATGTCGTTTTAGTAAAAAAAAAAAAAACAAAAGTCAACGGGTTGCAACCGGGTTTTTGACCGGGTCGCCGGGTCAACCCGCCGGGTCACACCGGGTTTTTCTTTTTCTTGTTTTTTCTTCAACCCGGCCAGGTTCTAGCCCCGGATCGGTCGAGTTCCGGGTCGACCCGCCGTGGCGGGTTTTAAAACTATGTGCTTGACGCTAATCCTGGCAGCTACCTCCCTTGTAAAATTAAATAATTTGTTAAAAGTGAGAAAAGTAATTTCCGCATCATATTTACGTTGGTCAACTTCAAATTAAATGCTTAATTATGTAATTAAGATCACACTAATAAATTGAAAGTGATTAATAAAGAGAGATGTCCAGTTGTCCACTCTAATGAAACAACTTTTTTTTTTTTCAACGGTTAAGGGTTTCAACCTAAACTAGATTTCCTTATTAGAGATAAAGCCTCACTCTTTATGTCTTCGTATCACTAGTGATTGGGTTTTTGCTAGTTCCAAAATATTGATAGAATAACATTAGTAGAAAAAATATTAACAAAATAACATAATTTCATATTTATTATGTTTCCCAATCACCAAACTCGATTCTGAATCATTATAATTGCCTTCATTGAAAGTTGGGGACACTTCACGAGAAGATGCTTCTAAGACCATAACTGTATCAAAAAACCATAGAGTAATTTTTAAAATTTATTACAAACATTTAAAATGTAATGCAAATTTTATCGTATTCTCGTACCTGTAAAAATAGCAAACATCTTCCAACTTGTTTTGCTTCCTTAATGCAAGTAATGCATAGATATTTGTACAAGCATGTCAACATAATAAAACCCCAAATATAGTGAGAATCACATCAAACTCCATAAAAAATATTAGATAAATGAGCGACATATAATTCTCGTTGAGATTTGTGAATAAGATGCTAGCAAACATGGTAGTATGTACGCTCTAACATACCTGCAATGGCTTCACATCATAAAACTAAGATTCACAAATATTTAATATAGTCAAATCATAAGTTAATGAATACTTGTATAAGATCTCATCGTCAACATGCTCTAATGGAGTAACGAATATCATCTCAAGCCATTTCAGACTTGTGCTACCCTTTTAAATCCATTAAGAGAGGGTGCCTCTTCAAATGCATACTCGCACAATTCACGAAAAGATGCTTTAGAGAGAGAGGGGATGCTAATCGATGCTTTTTAGAGAGAGGAAGGTTGAGGGGATGTTTATGTGAGGAAAAAGAAGAAAGGCTAGGTTTAAATTTCATGACATGGTGTAATTTAGAATTGTGATATGTTATGTTACCACGACTCAGAATCTTGACATCCTAAAAATGTCATGTTTTTTTAATCACGACAAGTACAAATTGTATTATATCACTAATTTTTTTTTAAACAGTATTATTCAACCAATTCTTTTAATTAATAGTGTGTCCTCTTGCATTTGCAAGAAGCACACCACCATTAGGTTAGCATTAGGTCAGACGAGAGATACATTAGTATATTATATTATATGGATTATCACAGATGAATAATATAAACTTCCTACTACAAAAAAGCATATAATTAAACCTTTTTGGTCCTTTAATCTTTTTTCAATAGACAAAGAAAAGATTTAGGACCTATTAATCTTTTTGGTCCTTTTTATTTCTCGTAAAATCTAGAAAACTAATCTTTTATTGTTATTTCTTTCATTAATCAGAAACTAACTTCTATTTTCCCTCGGAAGGTCAATTCATTGTGAAAATATTTTTCGTAAGATATATTTATTTTCATTATATATGGTATAATTAAAGCATTTAACCTTGCACTTAAAATATTATTGTATCTTAATTAAAGGAATATTTTTCTTAAGGGGCATATATATGGTATTAAATTTCTTTTGTGGGCTACGCGCGTGCATGCCTTGAATACCAATTTCAGTTTTCCTTGTGGAAAATAAAATAAAATAAATCATTCAGTTTCTTTACAGGCATGCTGCCATAGTGTCTTTAAAAACCCTTCGCAATCAGCCTACCAACCCGCAGCCCATCCCACGCGCATTCCCCCTTTCTTTTTCTTTAGTGTGTAGAACATTTGACGCCAGGCCCTGCGTTTTCGAATCATCAGCATACGTTTATTCGTGTTAAGCAAGATGAAGTGGTTGAACAGTTTCTTTTCAATGGCCCTTTTGGTTATCTTCCACCATGGACTATATTGTTGCCAGGCTGATCAATCTTCTCCAACTCATCACTGTGTTTTTGCTAAAACAAATGGAACCCAATTTGTAGTGAACAATAAGCCTCTTTACTTAAATGGCTTCAATGCATTTTGGATGATGTACATGTCATCTGATCCATCCACGAGGAGCAAAGTCACATCTGCATTCCAGCAAGCCTCCAAGTATGGCATGAATATTGCTAGAACTTGGGCTTTCAGCGATGGTGGAAATGATAAGCCCCTCCAGATTTCTCCAGGTATCTACAACGAGGACATGTTCAAGGTATACTTTTCCTCGTTTCTTGATTTCCCTACAATTAATTCTTCTCGAGCTGTCGCATGCCGAATATATATGTTCTTACTGTTCTTCTTTCCAGGGATTGGACTTCGTGGTATCAGAAGCTAGGAAATATGGGATTTATCTGATACTGAGCTTGGTGAATAACTTCAAAGATTATGGGGGCAGATCACAATATGTTGAGTGGGCAAGGGAACGTGATCAGCAGTTGAGTGATGACGACGGGTTCTATACAAACTCTGTTGTCAAAGAATACTACAAGAACCATGTCAAGGTAACTCATTCATCAGTACTGTACCCTCCTTTACATTAGCCATCATCTTTCCATGGACAAATCTTCTTAATTTGTTGTTTAATTCATTTACACAATTATTATCACTATTAGAATTATTAATTTATACACATCTAAAGCGTTTCTTTCAAAAGCGCATTTAATTTGATGTTAAAACATCTTCCATGTCTAATATTTACCTCTGTTAAAGGAAATGAATGTCTCTGAAGTGAGGGCATAATGTTTTCAATTACTGATAGCTAATTAAAAACAGTGGAAGATGATTAATGGATAGAATTAATGTGATTAAATTCTTGAAACAAGTTAACCAATAATGCCTTTTGACTTGGTAAAACCATCGCTAGCTTATAGTGTCAGAGTCACGGTTATCTTGGTTTTAGCAACTGTTGACCCTAGCTTTCAATCTCTCTTGCCGCTAAAAAACAGTACCTGTGCAGGCAGTGCTCACGAGGATCAACTCGATAACAGGAGTTGCATATAAAGACGATCCCACCATTTTTGCATGGGAATTGATAAACGAACCTCATTCAAATGACACTTCTGGAAAGCTAATTCAGGTATATATATATATAATTTCTTTCATTTCTACTCTCAAGCTGATCACAGTATTAAGATCAAACAAATTATATCGAGGAAAAAACAAGCCCAACAAATGACAATCTCTCTTAGGATGAAAGAAATTCATGATTCAACAGTGTAATCATTCAAAACTAAGAATGAATGGAGCAATAGAAATGCTTGGAAGCTCAAGCTATTTGCTTAATGTCACCATTGCTAATCTCCATTTGTTCCTATTTTGAGCTCTACGTGTGCGGTATGACTATATACTAAATGGGGATAACGATGCAGAGTCTCTGTTACGGTGATTATTGCAGGACTGGGTCAATGAAATGGCAGCACACGTTAAATCCATTGATAATTACCATCTTCTTGAAATAGGGCTAGAAGGGTTTTACGGTGACTCGAAGAAGGAATCAAATCCTGGCAGCTACCTTTTTGGCACTGACTTTATCTCCAACAACCAAATCCCGCACATAGATTTTGCCACCATTCATCTCTACCCTGAGCAATGGTAATCGCCTTCTCTATCATTTACTCAGTACTGTTCCTTCATCAAGAATTATAACTATTCTCGAGTCTTACTAGATTAATGCAATGGCAGGTTGCCAAACTCAAGCGAAGACGAGCAAGCTTCGTTTGTGGATAGATGGATCCAAGCCCATGTCCAAGACTCCAGTTCAGTGCTTGGAAAACCACTCATTATAGGAGAGTTTGGCAAGTCTTTAAAGCTTCCTGGAAATAGCCTGCAGAAAAGGGACACTTATTTTGTGAAAATCTACAGCGATATATACAATAGTGTCACAAGAGGAGGCCCATTTACTGGTGGGCTCTTCTGGCAACTCCTGGCTGAGGGAATGGAGAGCTGGGGTGACGGCTACGAGGTTGTCTTGGAGGAGTCTCCCTCAACTGCTAATATCATTGATCTACAGTCTCGCAAGTTACAGTCTCCCTCAACTGCTAATATCATTGATCTACAGTCTCTCACATAAATCTATTGCTTTTGGGACTGGAATTTACAATATTTTTGTCCACAGTACATTGTATAATAAATTCACTACCTCAGTTAGTTTTTTTTTTTTAACTAGTTTACAGGCTGCGTTAGTCAGATAAATAAAAAAAGTTTGAACAAAAAAAATATATTTAGGTTGTAAGGATTGATTTAGTATTGTTGTTAAATTCATTTCAATAACTCAATTTTAAAATCTCTTAACTTAACTTCTTGTATAACTTGTATTTAAAATTAAATCATGTGAAAGTTATCCCAACATGACCTAGTTGACTTGGTAGGTTCAAAGTCAACCCGAGCATCAAGTAAAAAGCGTGGTTTAAATTTAAAAAGTTTAAGATGATATTTTTTTTTTACGTATTGAGAAATTGACATATTGAAAAGTTATCCCGAGTCATGAACTTCACTGAGTTTGATAACTTTATTTTTTTAACTATTTTTTACTTAATTATATAATAACATAAATATATACTTGTAAAACTGAGCACAAACCAAACATTAGAATATTTATTTGAAACTGCAATAATCTCATAAAAAGCAAACCGAATCAAATTATAAAGTTTAATTTAAAATTAATTAAATATTGATTGATGAAATTAAAACAAAAACAATAAAAAACTCAATATGAGTTGAATGATGAAATTTAAAAATAAAATAAATAAAGGGCAAAACAGATTGAAAAAAAGGGAATTGAAGGGGAAAAAGAAAGAAAGAAAGGTTCATGTGATCTGTTTCACCGTACAGCTTTACCCCAATTGTTTTAATGTATAGTGCAGAATAATTCTTGTCACCGTTTCCATAACGGCCAGAATCATCGCATTAAAATCTTGCGAATTTGTTCTTTGAACAGAAATATCTCGAGGTTTTGAGCCGAGTGATCCGCCCATCTGAAATCACTCTCTCTTTTTTTAGAATGCATGCATGAAGTAAATTTCACAGCAGTAAATAACACATTTGAAAGGAATGCGTAAGAAAGTGTTTAAAGATTATCCATGTCCTTGCGCACTCTCATAGAACCCATTTTTAAAAGATATAATTATTTTTAAAATATTTTTATTTAAAAATATATTAAAATAATCTAAAAACACTAAAAAAATATTAATTTCAAATAAAAAATAAAATAAAAATATTTCAAATTTTTTCAAAAATATAAGACCGAATTCATGCTGATATGCTTTCAATGACTTAAGTTATATTAAAAAGATATCTATATCATCCAATCCAATACACAAGGCACACAATAGCAATGGAACTGAGAATAAAAAAAGCAGCATAGTTCTATTATATTATTTTCTATATTAAACCTGTTTACCTCCCATTTCCCCTCTCAATCAAATTTCAACAAGCCAAACCTGACAAGGGTCAAACATGAACAGATTTGTCATATAGAGGCCAAAGACCCACGCCTATGTATTGTTTGTTCATGAATCAGTTCTAAGACTCGTGTGTTCTTTTACTGTTCTCAGCAAGCTTGCAACGGAGAGGAACAACAAGGAGTAAGAGAAGGCTATTAGCAAAGAAACTACAAATGGCTAGCTGTACAAAAATACATCTGCAGGGAATCTTAAATGCCTGGAATTATTTATCGATCCTGAGATTATTACATAGATTTCTTAGTTCAGGCCTTGAATCCATCCATGATGTGAATTTCGTTTCACTTGCTTTCGTGGAGTACAGGTATGATCTGAATGTGATCAGATTGAAGTACCTCCTGAAAAAAGTGCAGAAACAATTGGTCATAAAATGCCATACGCTCTATAGAATTGCTAGGAGGAGCCATGAAGCCACCCACTGCAGTGTTCATAAAAGAAAAATCGTAATAATAAAAAAATAAAAATAAAGACCATCTCTCTCTCTCGAGGGAAACAGCCTTTCCCATAGACAAGGGCAATTTCAATCCAACTTGGTCCAAGTTACCAAACCATAATGGAATATCATGCAAGTGCAAACCTTGTGGCTTTCTGTGTCAATTAATGCAAAGCAACAAGGACCAGGCAGATCAAGCATATCCACCAAAGGAAAAGGAGGGTTGCAACAATCTACTTAGCATACGTTCTAAGATTAAATTGCCAAGGTATATCAACTAACCTTAAAGCCTTAATGCCCATATCCAAGAGGCATGCACGTTGCTCATCGTCACTATCGGGAAACTTCCAAAGTTCCTTGATGTAATAATGAATATCATCACGCAAATGTCCTGCACCTGCACACCTTTTGAGAAAAAGAAGGTTGGTTTCAGCACGACAGATCAAATCATGGCAAAGGGGACCAACTAATCAGAAAACGTAGGAAACAACTAGAACAAAACATAACTTCACACAGCAAAATGACCCATAGTTGTAAGGATTTTTCTTTCCAAATTGACAGGGATAGCAAGCCAATCAGTAACACATCGTCACCTTCTGCTTTTCCCGAAGTTATGGAGAATCTATCTTCCTTTTATTAATAGAATTATGCCTCCACGACTATCATTTAATCATGCATTTAGTTATTGCCTTTGTTTTCATATGAAGAAGGAACTAAAATAAAAATGGACATACTTTTCAATAATAATGTCAACATCTGCTTTGCTCTGTGGACCATGAATGAGAACCCTTGTAAGACTAAGTATGTCACGGTAATCTCCCATCCTCAGTGCTTCTTCATCAGACAATTCAGAAGGTAAGTTTGCTTCAGACAAAGAAGATGAACGTCTGCTACTAACCAATGTTTGTGAAATCTTTGATGTCAACTTTGCTTCTGCATCAAGTTTAATACAAATAATTGCCATTGCATAGCCAACACCTCCAAACCCTGTGTGTGAAACAAAAAGGTAGCTCCCAGCACAGCTACAAACAAAATTTAGCTAGATTTATAAAATATCTCTGCAATCAAGTACAATTTTATAAAAAGGCTATATTTAGAATAATGCCAAAAGAATCTCCCAGATAATGCCGGCAATCCTTGTACAGAACATAAATTGTGGAAAGCCCAAGTGTCAAAACTCCAATTAACACTAAATATAATAGACATCTGCTTCCATAAACACCCAACTAAACTAAACCTCAGTACCAACCTATTTGTCATGGGCTACATAAATCAAAATCTGTTATAAGGAAATAAACTGTCGGGATGCTAAGAGTGTGTTTCCAACCAAGCACTTGCAAATAGTTTTGGAAAAGGAAGTTGCTTACTATTGTTTAACTCAAAAAGATAGTTGTCAAGAACTGCAGACTGCTTGAAGTTCTGATTTATCTAAATTCTTTGTAATACTCAGTAAAGTAACAAATGCTACTAATTGACAGCTGATTGCTTTCTTTCAGTATGACTTTGCCATCATTTAGAACGAACCAGATCCATCACAATCAATATCATAATGTCCAGAAACAAGGAATGGTCTCATATTTGACAAAATTGGGGGGGACAACTTACATTATTGCCAAAGATCAATAAATCAGTTACCATTTCCAAAGTCTGCAAAGTAATATGTTTTACTTTAGGCTTTCAGTAACCTTTGGACTAGAAATAACAAGAACAATTGGAGAAACAAAAAGGCACAATTATGAAGTGATATCCACCATGGATAAAAAAAAAATTGTAACTTGGCAGCACTACTCTTTTTTGTTATTAAAACAGGTGCTTGAGAGAAATGTTTTTAAAAAAATGTCATTGGTGCTGCCAGAGACTTAAACAGCAGTCTGAACCCCAGAAAAAAATAACCATCTTCCAAGTTCCACTTAATACAGTTATCAAATACTTGATAGAAACATTGCAACCACATTTAAATGACAAATTGTGGTTAATAAGGAGCAGAGAATTTTGGTACTTACTCGTCTTTACAATACTGTATTGCATCAACATCAGAAGCTAGAGCCTCCCTCTCACTGGCTAATGGAATCCTCCTATATGTCATGTCATAACCCTCATCCTTTAGACCAGCATACACTTCAGCAGGTGTCTTCACATCATCTGCAGAGATGTTCTCCCAATATCCTATGATACAGGACTGATTTGTTGCTGGATCATATTCTTCACGATGTAAAAGCAATCGACCACCAGACCGTCTAATCTCAGATACTATATCTTCTTTTAGTCGAGCCTCCATGAGTTCTAACTGCATAAAAGTTGAAAGAAAGGAAGTTAGTAACGTACTTTGCTTAATAGATAGCTCTTTGAGGCAAAAGAAATTCAACAACGACGGACCACTGGACCAGTTATTCCAACATGCTTGAGCGTGTCAACAGGTTTATTTAGCTCCCTGGGGACAAATGGTGTGCCATTGATGTAAACAGCTGCTTCTTCTCTGAGATCAGTCACTATCACTTTCTGAGCCAGAGATCCTCCTATCTTGGGCTTGGCTTTCAAATATGCCAGCACCTCTTTGGCACCAGCAATCGTTGGAGTTGCCATGCTATACACAGGGTAGCCATCCACCTGATGCATAAGAAACATTAGGTTTCAAAAACAGGAATTTCCATCAGAATGTAAGGACCTCTCCCTTTGTATTCACACTTTCCACAGAAACTTGTTTGTCAGTGTGTACGAGTGTGGGTTTGTGTGTGTCTGTGGTCTGAATTAGCGAAAGGAAAATGCAAAATAAAACAAAATATATTTAAAAATAAAATAGGAGTGTCAAAAAGGATATTCCACCAAGGGTCCATCATCGATATAATCCAGATGTGGCCATACCTTGTAAACATTTGGTGCTCCATGAATTTGTATGTGGCTAGAAGTCCGCTGACCAGGAAAGAAATACATTTTGAGTATAGAACCTTTACCCAAAACCGAACCATTACGAACCCTGACAGTGGCCTCCATTACTGCATCTCCATGCTGAGATTCCTGTGGTGTTCTCAACCCCTCCTGCTTGTGATAATAATAATAATTAAAAAAAAAAAACACAAATGCCGAGGTTACCATAATGATAAAGAGGAAATCCATAACATAGAGAAAAAATGCAGTCAAAAAGCCCTAGAGTTTCCGAGTCCAAAGGAATAAGAAAATATACCGGGACAGTGAAAAAACGGCCTGGCCTCAATCGAATGCTCCATTTTATTGCTTGGACTTCAGGTCTTTGATGCAACCAACTCTTAAATGTCATCCTTGATTCTCCTTGTCCGCAAAACCCATCAAATGCTTCACTTCCTAGATATGCTGCAAAGGCAATTAAACGGAAGTACCTCTCCAAGTATTCAGCACCACGGCTCAATGCCACTCTCCTGACTCTTGGCTCAACATGTTGTTGATTGACCACCTTCCTGTATTGCAGAACAGCTTGGCGTATGTTCTGCAGAGCAGAACATCTATCAATAATAGCATCTAAGGCCTCTCGGCATTCCATACCATTATCAAATAATCTTGTTATCTTCCACAGCAGCAGGATATCATCAATGCCAAAAGCACGACCTTGTTCCATATCAGTTTTTACACTGCCAATGTCGGAGGTGGTTGCAGCAGTGTCACCTCCAGTTTCTTCACCGCTTGAGCTTCCACTTTCCACCTCTTCATGGTTCATATCATCAGCTAAGACTCTAATTGGTCTCCCATAATCTATTCTAAGTTTCAGAAGGCAAGCAATTACAGTGCCAGTCGTAGTCCTTCCCCTTCCCATCTGTGTTTATTAAAGTGGCATTCAGGCAAAGGACATAAGAAAAAAAAAGAGTTAGCACAATTTAAAAATATAAAAAACAACAGGAAGCAGTTCCATAGAAATTAATGAAGAACATCCATTCACATGTCCAACAACAACGGTGCAAGAAAGAAATTTTAACCTGGCAATTGAAAACGAAAGCAGTATCCTTGGAAGCAGAAGCAATATTCATCGCCAATGTGTCAAAGTCAGAACTTTTAGGAGCTTTACCATCAGTGATTGGAACACGGGCATACTTAATGGGAAAACCATCAGTGTCTAAGCATTTAAACACCTCAAGTGGGGTCTTAATAGAATCAGAATTTACATGCTCCCAGGCATCAAAGATTTGACCATCATCCGTTTCATGAATGACCATTATAGCACCTCCATAGCGTTCAGCTTCTCGCAAGATATCTTCTTTCAGTCGAGCCTCCATCCTCTCCACTCTCTCACGACCAATTCCCTGAATGTGGTCATCATAATATCGACTTTATTAAACATGGGTCAAGAGAACCATGAAAAAAAAAATGAGCAAAGTTAACACAAAATGGAAAAAAGTTGGTCCACCTCAAAATGGAATATAGACCCGATTCTAGAAAATATATGCCAGGCACAGTATCTTATGCACCCATAATATGAACATAATTTAGTTAATTTTGAAACCCAAGCAGAAGTCATGAATTTTTAACAGTTTGTAAAAGCTTTTCCTCCATTATAAAAAGGAATGTATAGCAATTATCCAGAACTCCAACTAATGTTCCATCTTGACAAAATTCATGGGATTCCATCGGGGAGCCTCCCAGATGAGTGAGGCAAGATTATGTCTGCCTCAATGAATGAACTTTTGACATGTGTGTGCTATATCCATCAAGGAAAGAGAGCTAAGTAGCCAGTATTTACAAGGAAAATCTTTTTTAACAAGAGATCTAATAACAGACAATAAAAAATGACAAGGTTATATTGATCTTGGTTTCTATGAATAAGATATTGAAAGACATTCATACCAGGAAAAGACTATCAAGGTCATTATTGTTAATTCATCATGGGTCAAGTAGTCAACTAGCATCATTGCATGATCAACCCACTCCTTCTTTCAAACACGCTTGGAATGGTTTTTCTATTCAGATAAATTATATTTGTGCACTATGATGCTAATGATCCTGAAGACAGTTATTCGGTGGAATGAAAGTAGTAAAGGTCTACTATCTGCCACATGCACCTCCACTTCAATGAGGCTGATGAGTTGGTAATCTATGTGAAAGTAAAAGAATCCTTACCGTGTATTCCAGCATGTTTTTAAATGGTCTTTCAACCTCACGGAGCACAAATGGCTCTCCATTTATGTAGATAACAGTTTCTTCTCTCATATTATGCCAAAAAACTGGGCAACCACCTTTAGAGCTGCCAATCCTCTGAATGACAGAAAGAATACCATCAATTGTAGGATTTGCTACTCCATAAACTGGAAAACCAGGAACTTCTCTGAAATTAGGTGCACCATCCACTCTCTCTGGTAAACTAGGGTTTTGACAGCCAGGACAGTGGTCACTTTTTAAAACAGTCTGACTTCCAAGAACCTCCCCATTTCTCAAGGCTGCAACTACACCCATCTCATGAGGTCGGCCATCAGCAGATTCAGCAATCCTCATTGGAGATGGCTTAGGACTCGCATATCCAAGAGCACCCATTGGGTTTCTCCTGAGCAACCTGCAACAAGGATGGTTAAAGCAAAATAAGTTCCACATGATCTATGGTCTGCAGACATGTATTGATATATATGAGGTTGCATTCTAATTGGAAAAGAGTGGTTGACATAACTATACCAAAACCTGGACATGGAATGTAAAGCAAGTGCCTAAGTAATGGTGTTGAAATATATGTATGACCAGATTGAGTTTGCTTACTCGTAGATGAATCTATATACTGTTACAAATATAATAAGTAAACAAGTTTCCTGAAGAGGAGCTAAGAAAAATGATATCCTTCAGCAAAGGGTTCAGTCTCATAAGTGTCCATACAAGCACCGGATGACTTTGATTGTTATACATTTTTGTTTTCAAGTGTCCAACATAAGTATCTTTATTCAAGGTCTTTTAAAAATAATAGCCCATACTGCATGCTGAAAATAAACATTTTCTGTATACGTGGCCTTGTAATTGTGTGATTGGGACAACACTTTAATGTCCACAAAAAATATCAGTAGATGTTGTGCCAAGGTATGACAAAAACATAGTTCAAGATAAGTAACCAAGGCAAAATGATATCTCACAATAGGCTTATGGGGGAGAATATCACTGGAACACAATTTTCAGGCACATTAAACTTCCTAAGCTTACATATATAGAAACAACATATCATGGAGAAGAGATTGAAGCACCCAACAGTTTAACAAATTGGAAAGGCAACAGAATTGTCAGTACTCACGCATACAAATCACAACCTTCACTCTTTCAATTTGATATGTTAGAAACATAGAATACAAGTCTGATATTTCCATAAAACAAACCAAAACCAGCACCGCATATCTTTACCTACGAATAATGCTGTAAAGTTCTGGCCGGGCTCGCATCCAGTCTGCAAAACTGCTATGACCAAAAGAACTAGAACGGAGAGCATCCCTCTCAGAGTGTATATACACAGCAAAACATATGAGGGAGTAATATCTTTCCAAGTATTCCACAAAAAATGAAAGTGATGCCTCTCGCTTCATCTCATCAGATTGACGAAGAATACTATTGCGATAATTGGCAATTGCTTCACGTAAGTTCTGTAGTTCAAACACTTCATTTAGGTGAAATATAATGAAAAACAGAAGCAAAAATCCCATTCTTCTTACAAATCTATACCTTACCGGATCAGGATATATTATAGAGCCATACCTGCATGGAGGCACACTTGTCAATGACTTTATCAACTTGTTTTTTCCCTTCAACACCACCCTAATGCATGTCACTAATTAATTAAATTTCAAAAAATGTCAAGTGCTTCCAAGGACAATGAAAGCACTAACAAAATAAATAAATACCAAAAGAGAAGTAAAAAACCAACTAGAGCTATTATTAACAACCTCCAAAACCCGGATCAAACTTCTTATGACTGCATATTCTCCTCTGAGAAGTGCCTCCTCTGAGTTTGGCAAATTTTCATTGACATTCAAACCAAATTCAAAAATTCTCCCCACTGAATTTGTTCGCTGAATGCCTATTTTCACATGACATGATGACAAAGACAACATCAATAACTATCATGATTAAAACATTTAACCTCACACCTTTCAACAAAATCAATTACTATAAAAATTATAATTGAAATTCA
>Ga0307516_10006545_pt1 | contig 13633 bp, 7 predicted proteins | sample 19_EM_MG_FD_203310 | JGI IMG/M metagenome (GOLD analysis project Ga0307516, IMG submission 203310) | Populus trichocarpa ectomycorrhiza microbial communities from riparian zone in the Pacific Northwest, United States - 19_EM | ecosystem: Host-associated > Plants > Roots > Unclassified | place... | reverse complement strand
ACTATAAATACTAGAAAATAATATCAATAAATCAACCTAAAAGATAAATGGGTATGTTTGTTTACTTGGTGTAGGGAATGTTTAGAAAAAAAAAATCAACTAACAGACAATGATGTTTTGACACTACTGAGTGTTGAGGTGACTGAATTTGTAAGGATAAGACCTAGATTTATGGCAAAATAGGGAGGGGGCAATTGTTTTTTGTAGTGAAAGAAAAGTAGGAAGAAGAAGAAAAAGAAAGGGGGATATGACTATTGTCAGTTATGACACTTATATATTTACTGATAAAATTATCAATGAAAACTGGCAATCAAATAATTCCCTCAGTAATTTCTTCAATAAATAATGATGTGTCATGTTACCGAGGAATTACCGACATAATAATTCTTGATTTTTTTAATTATTTTTGTTTTATTGGCAATTTCATTGATAATTATTGACGTAATATATTTCATCACTGATAACATCGGTAATGTCCGACAGATATTTTTTTCGCCACTGTCCTCGAACATTATCATTGAAATATTTTTCATCTGTAATTCCAGATAATCTTCATCTAAGATTTCCAAGGGACTTAATTATCAGTTTAAAAAAAAAGCTTAATTACTACTGTGATTACTATAAATGGTCTGTTGCAGCCATTAGATATAATAATAGGGGTTCGTAAAGGCTAAAGGTACACCCTTGGCCTTTGACCCTATCTTCGTATAAGGCTATTAATATTTATACCCTCTTTTTTATTTATATGGAAAGAAATCTTCAATTCTCTATTCCCACCTCTGTAGCACCTATAGAAGGTAGGCCTTCATGGAGATCCAGGTGATTTCTTTAATGACTAATTTTCACTAAATAAAGTATATGGGAGGTGAAAAATTGAAATGTTATATATTAATCATGATAATATAAGAAAAACCCCTTTTAAATTATCTCAAATATAAATTTAAAAAATTATAAATATAAGAAATTATAAGAAAAATCATTATTTTACAATTACTATCAAATGGGTGGAAATATTAACTAGCTGTATAAGAGCTACATAAAGCTACTAAATGTTAGATGCAATCGAATATGCATGCTTAGCATAGAGATAGAGAGTGATGGATATAGTTTCAGTTGATCCGAAAACTGATACGAGAATACTCTATCTTCTGTGATTGTAAACATGATAATAATAAAAAAGGGTGCATGTGAACGAACTGAACATGGTGGGTACGTATGGACGGGATGCCATTAAGGCAGTATTTGGAAATGCGGTTCAACCTGCGTTCTCAAAAAATTTGAATTTTATTTTTTGCTAAAATTTAATATGGTTTGTATATTTTAGATCGTTTTGATGTGCTGATATCAAAAATAATTTTTAAAAAATGAAAAAAATATCATTGACATGCATTTTGGCATGAAAAGTTATTTGAAAAACACTCGCAACCACACTGTCAAACACGCTCTAATTGTGAGAAGGAACTCAAAATTAATATTGTTGTCAGCCTAACTTCAGTGAGAATGGAGAGAAGGAATTTCTTCAGTTTTATGGTGGTTTCTTCTTGTTTGAGGTCGATCCATATTTTTTGTTGCTGAATTGTGTCACCCTGTCTGCCTATATGGTGGTTTTTTCTTGTTTCAGGAACATGATAATATTTTTTCTTGGTTTATCCTCTAATCTTCCTCCCCCTTAAATGATTGGTAGAAATTAATTTTTTAAAATGTTTTTGTATAAAAATATTTAAAATAGTATATATTTTTTAATATTAATACATTCAAATAATTTTAAAATAGTACGGTTAACCCCAATCAATTTCTAAACTTGAACCACACTTTTCTCTAGACAAACAGCATCAAATCAAGCAGCCATTTCAATGCACGATTTTTCATTGTTTGTAGCTTTGTTTTATCATGTGGCATCATATGGAAAGATAGTACCAATGGGAATTACTGATTTTGATTGATGTTTGATGTGTTGGGACAAGGAATGGACATGCCCTTGGTGGATCCAAAAATGTATACTAGAAATTCACCAAAATAATTCAAAGATAAGTGATTTTTCTTACATTATCCACCTCTTCCGGTTACTTGTATTTCATCATCAACTACCTAGTAGCAATCTTAAAATCAATGTCTCCAACTACTGTTTTGTCTTTCCTTTAAGGCAATATCTTCACAAGATCTTATATCACAAGTAAAATCATTGAAGATGTCCCAAATTATAAATATATTTACTTTATATATATATATGAGTGTCGGTTCAAATTTAAGAAAAGATTGTATAAAATTTAAACTCAAAAAGAATTTAATCTTAGTATAAGAAAACAAATTCAAAAAACACTTTTGATTCGAAATTAAAAAAAAAAAATCTACCTTCAAGGAAATAAACTTGATGCATATGTTAGAAAACTTGATTTAATATATTCTAAAATGTATCATGGCTAGCTTATTAAAATATGTGAGAAAATCTTTCAAAGTAAGAAAGGAAAAATTATCTATGTTGAGTAGTGTAATTAAGTGTCTCCATTAATACACACACACACACACACACACACACAAGTGAACAGTATCTATCTAAAGCTGGAAGCCATTTCTTGCAATAAATTTGTGTAGGGAACGACAACTTGATAAGTTACTGTTAAGTCACCAAGCATGGGCATCCCGTGGCTCGACAAGTAACCAGTATCCCAACTACCGGAATATGACTTTCCGGCCGCTGCCGCTGCCACAACGCACTAAGGCTCTTGTGTCCACATCTCCCTTTGTGCCACAAACAACCGAATGTCTTGGCCAAAACCCTTGTAAAAAAGTCTTCTTCTTCTTGTCCTTCTTCTTCTGCTTCATTCCGCCAGTTTGATCACTATCCAATGACGAGATACTTCTTTGGTCATGATCAAGATGATCTATCTTGAAGCCATAAAATCTGTTGCTGCTTGACTCTATAAGATAGTCAAGTTGCTTTGAAATGCTCTCTACCTCGTATTTATCAAGAAGAGAATTGTCTGTGCGGATTGGACTCGGCGTTTCTGATCCTGATCCCATGGTATCTTCCTTCATTGTTCTCGTAGCTTCTAGCTTGTATCTTGATGGTCTTGGAGCTTGACGAGTTCTTGTAACATCAAATTCACAAATCGGCCTTCCTTCAGACCCTGAACCATGGTGGTACCATGCCCATGCAGCTGCTTTTACTAGGGCTAAATCATCAGTACTGCCACCACCTTTAGGTTTCTTTTTCTCCATGAAAATGTTGAAGGGAGTGATAGAAGGCATGTGGGATATCTGATATTGGAAGAATATGTGGAAATATCAAGCTCCACGCTATAGATAAAAACTTGGTATTTCCTTCTCTACTGTGGTTTTGCATCTTTAAATTCTTCAAGAAAGGTATCTAATCTCTTGAAGGATTTTGCTTGCTTGGCTCTATTCTGGTCCATTGGTTGTGTTGTTAGGTGGAAATTAATTGGGGTCCTAAGAGGACTAGTTCGTTGTTATGGGCGTATACCATTCTCGCTTGTCTACATACCTCGTCTTTATTACACTTAAAACCTTGTCGTGATCATACATAAATTAAACTTTTTCCTAGCAAGAACCTATCTTACTACGCTGTTTTAAATTGCGGTTCAAGTATCAGTTTTTTGCTGCTTTTTATTGGAGCTATAGTTTAAAACGTGGCATGCCGCACAAACAAACAATCCATCGGCCCATGTATTGCCATGAAACTCCACTTAAAAGCTAGGAGCCTTGTTCCCATGTCATATCAATCTCATGATCCTCAACGAGTCATCCCCTCTCATCTACCAGATCTCCGAGTTCAAGTCTCTTTCTTGTAAAGAAAAAAGAAAAACTCCAAGTCGTGAATATAGAAAGAGCTTGTTGTTTTTACTTTTGTTTTCCGATGAACTGTCTTGGACTACACTGATGGATAAGGTCAAATGCATTCTATAGCTATCCCACCAACTTAAATTGTTCTGCATCTGTAGGATAAGGTCAAATGCATGGGAGGTTAACTGATGATTAGTTTAATGAGATTTGGTCTCTTCAGAGCACCGACTTCACATGAAAAGATCTCTGCCTATTTATAGCCCCAGCCAAGTGGTGGTTCAACTATCTCTGTTTTATCTTCACTGCCCTCTTGCACCTTTTCCATTATTGCTGCAAGAAATACAGCCCTTAAAGGCAGTGACAAATGGTACAGCCCAGCGGAAAAGGAAAGAGAAGAAATGGGGTAGATACTAGATATAAAGGATGTCCATCCAATTGATAATTTTTTATATTCATCCACTACTCATTGTTTATCATATAAATATTCATACTCAAAATATTCTACATATATTTCAGGTTATTTTTAGGTTAAATTTCAAAACGATTTGACAATATTTATAACCTATTTATTATTTATTGAATAAAATAAATATTCAAAAATTACATACCCATCAGTATCCATCGAGTTGTAGACATGAGCAAAACATTTTATTTGCTACAAAACTAAGAAAAATTGTGATTTTTTGTTCTTGATACATTTGTGCCTCCATACAATTTCGTGTTGACATTTTATTATAACTACCAGCTTCTCAAGCTAATTAACAAACAAGGATAACAAGAGTGATACACCCAAAAAAAAAAACACCAAAAAGAGTCAACGAGAACATAATATTTCCAGCATTGTATGTGAGGTACCAAAGGTTTAGGAAGCATGGTTTCATTCTGGCTTGAACAACTGGCACAAACCTGAAACTATTTTAGGGTTTATGTTTTGAGCGATCATAAATCTCAGCTTCAACACGCTTGATTTCATCATCCAAATCCTTTAAGGTGACCTTATCTTTGTTACCAGTATCGATCATCAAGCTCAAAAGATGCTTCATACATGAAAGATACTCGGTCTTTACTTTAGGGGAATCAGAAATTAACTTCTCAGCTTCAAACTGCATAAAAATTAAAACGTCTGGCCTAAGTTAGTATCATTTCCTCATAAGCAATCTAAGAATCCTTATCTAGATAAGAGAAACATATTCAAGCAAATGTAGAGTTAGGATATCATATCGTTGTATCTAACTTCCTGCAATAATTGGATGTTTCATGGAAGCCTCAGAAAAGGTTCCTATTCACAATTTTGAATCAATTAATCCAGCTAGGAAGGAATGTAGAAGATTCAAACAAAAGAAGCAAAAACGAAGACAGGTGAACTAACAACAAGAAGACACTGGGAAACAACGGAATGTTCAGAAAAGAAAAAGGGCCAATGTTTAGAAGTTAAAAAGGGACGTGCAAAACTCGAGCCTAATTGGTAATTGGACATTCAAGTTTCATGTGTGAAATTGAACAAGCTTTCAAAAGCTAATTTAAGCATTTAACTTACCACCATTAAAAGAAATAAAGCATCAGAAACACAATGCAAGAAGTTAGATGAAAGCCTGGAGGCCCAGGACAGTGAGCCTCACAACACCGAACAAATAAGAGTTTTTTTTGGTTACTTTCTGCAGGCAATTCTTAGGTATTTCTCATAAGTTGCAGATCCCTAATATATGAATTTTGGGGAAACTCCCCACAAAGGAGATCAGTTTCACTATCAACCCAAAAATTCACCAAGTCATTGCTTATTTTAAGAACGTGTATCATTTCATTTTCTTTCCATATGCCATACGGGTAGGGTCTATCAAGATGATAACATATCCCAAATTGAGATTTGGAATTGAAAATCAGATTTTGCAAAAAAGGTAACAAAATAAATAACCATTAAATTTCACATGACATTCCTTAGTTCTTTACCAGGTAAATGCTATACCTGTTGATATTTGGCTAGCTTCCTACTTGGAAAGTAGTGTAACGGACTCATTTCTCATCCTAACAGGTTTTAGGCCATTATCTCTTCTTCAGCAATCATTAGTTTTGGTAGACAAGAACAATGATACCTATACCAGAAAACTTCCGGCCTACCACGCTGGACACAATTGAATTAAAGTCATATCTTTGGCAACAACATCTGGATTAACTTGCACACATGAAACTGGCCGCACAGACAAAAAAGAAAAGGACAGAAACCAAGCAGATCTCGAAGGTTTTAAAAAAACCAAATGCTAGACATCCACAACTTCACAAAAGTTGAATCTCCCATGAATTGCAAAACATACCTCTTTGTAAGAAGAAATGCATTGCAAAAGGACATTTTCGGCTTCAACGTTGGGTAAATGCTCTCCCTGTTTTACAAATTAAGCAAAAGTAGTTTAGCAAAGTGAAATAAATTAATTAGACAAGGAAATTTGAGGAAAATAAATTAGAAGCAGCAGACTTTAGGATTTAATTATGAGCTCGAAGAAATAGAATTCTAGTACTGCTTCAAGTATTTTCATCTTCCACTGTTCGTTCAAGGACATCATGTTTCCCAATTTAAGATATTAAGATGCAAAAAAAATGCTTCAATATAAAATTAGCTCGTGGAAAATTATATCGAAAGAAAATTTTTTAAATCATCAAAAGAATCAGGTTCGTGAAAAGTTAAACACCAGAGCTCTTCCTATATGTTTGGAGATTCACTGGAGGAGAACACCTTATTGTGAGATGTTTACAGGTTTCATTATACTGGTGGTCACTGGTCAGGGATGACCAAAGATTCCCAAGCTCTACAAGGATTAAAGGTGGATTATAAAGAGCATTGAAATATTCTTTCTTACAAAATAATCATAACCGCTCTTTTAACCAATCTGGTTCTTTGTTCTCAAGTAAGGAAATATGACACGTAAGAAAAAAGGAATAGCATAAAGTCAACCAAAAAGCAAAATTTGGAGGACAAAGAACTTCTAGTTTAGGACTAAAGTGTGAACATATTTTGTTTGTTGTTCAAGAGTTTGGGTAATGCTGCAGGAAATTCTAGTCGAGATCTACACAAAAATCAATTTCCACTAAAATCAATTTCCACTGGGGGTGGAATTGAGGGAAGAAAGCTGGGATCTTTTAAATTAAAAAATATGGAGACAAAAAGGCATATGGGACGCACCATAACATCAATATGAATCCAAATAGACACATTATTTCTATATCTTTTTTAGAATTATTTGACACTTCATAGCATAGATCCCGGTAATTTAACTTCACAAGCATTTTATTCGTGCATTTGTCAAAACATTAGTCATAGAACATCTATGCATATTACCTTTGATAGTAAATGTACCATACTATATGAAAGAAGTAGAAAAAAAAGGGGGGAAATGTGCCTTGTTAATAGGCACTTTCTCTGCAACAGGGTACTCAAGGGGGAAGAGAAACAGAAAAACAGAAAATTGGCACAGGACAGCATGCATCATTGATGGCAGTTTTGGCGTGCTTGCATCTACTTTACAAGAACCCTACCAAAAATTAACACTAAGAATTGAGCATCTCTTTGTATGTTATGTCTTTTCAGGTGCAACTTAAAAATAACTTTTGAAATGGAACTGCTACGCTTTTATATGTTATAGAAAGTAACAGAACAACCCTGTTTAACATCACATCAATATCCAACAATTCTGTGTAAGTTTGTATTCTGCAGTAAAAATAAAGGAGAAACTTCAAAATTTCATCATTAACCAATGGGAATTTTTAGGACTGACCTGTGACTCCAGTAACTCTTGTTTTGTAGTCTCCACAAGTCCAAGAGTATCCAGTGATTGCAACTGCAAGCAAAATGAAATTTCCTGTTGTTTCCATTTTGAACAACTAGATTCTAGCCACCATGTGCAATATGTCACAAGATAACTCATAAAGTTAACATGAATTAAGAATTCGAAATGATTCACCCCGAGCTATTTTGTCTTACATTTTAGATGTTCGAGGTAACAGATCATAATTTGTCCTTTCAATAAATGCAACAAAATGTTCTCAAGACTTTCAGAGGAAGAAGAGAAACTGGAGGTCACGATCCAGCGTTTGATTGCGAAGAAAGAGGATTGATCACAAAAACTCAGTTGCTTCAGTGCTATCTTTTAAATTTGAATGATTACTTAATTAGCCTTTCTTCTTTAATCGTGGATACAGGTTCGCTGCATAATTTTGCAATGTCTTCTTCAAATTCTCTTTCATTTTTTATTTTATTTTTTAGAAATAAAGTGCCTGTCATCGACAGAAACTTGTAGTCGGTGGAAGAGAGGAAATAAACGCTACCTCTTGACCTTGACAAGTGAACTGGAATGAATAAAAAACAAGATTTTGAAAAGTAAGGGCGAAACTCGAAATGAAATTGGGTGATAATAAAAACAAAGAAAGGCTAAATGCTAGTGATAGAAAGAACAGAATAAAATAGGAAACATGAAAGCAAAAACAACGAAGTTCAAAAAAACATAGGGTCAATAACTTAAACAGTTCGCAATTTGATAAAGGCCAGCATTTCTCAAGTTCATGAGATGACTCTTCTTTTACATATAACTTCACTTGAGATAAATTTTAAAAATTTCCAGAATGTCACCTCTAAATTCAAACATTAAATTAAACTATGCCAGAATCCACAATTGGCTTACAAACAGTTCCCTTTGATGCACCTCATACTTACGTTTCTACAGAGATGATAATCAAGGGAAGTAAACTAGGACAGAAATTACAATGGCCCCACATATGCTGTGATGGAATGACCAGAGAGTACCCCACTACCCTGGTGGTCAACACAGAACCAGATTTTCATGTGTCTTGGTGAGATCTTATAAATAAAATAAATTAAAAATAAAAATAAAATAGACATTAATAGTATTTTCATGTGTCTTGGTGAGATCTTAAAAATAAATAAAGTAAAAATAAAAATAGACATTAATAGTAATGCCACGAGATGATTCTTGTAGGTTATGAATATATGATTTTAGTTCTTCATTTTCTAGAGAAAGCAGTTCCTCAGGGACAAATTAATAGAAACTCCAATATAATCACTCTGAGTTCAAAGTTTTCACTTTCCATAATTCATGAAGAAGTATGATACCCAGTTTTGCACAATTTTTGGTCTGTGAGTGCAATAGAGAAAGTACAAAATAAAAACAAACTTTAATTATATGTAAACCTTCTGCTACATTATTAACAGAAGTAACAAATCATAATAACTTTAAACAAGGATGTTTGATCAAATATCAAAGAACAAGAACATTAGCTCTTGTATGACAACATTTTCCTTGACTGAGCATGCAAGCATTCAGAATGAGAGGAACTGACCAGTATGACCAATGCCGCATGCCCCTCTCTTTTCATTTCAGATGCTCCATTCTTCTGCTTTTTCCCTTTTTGTATTCTCAATTTATTTAAGACATGGCGTGCTATCCTATCATGGAAGATAATTGCATATGACTAATCTGTAAGAACCTACAATGCTTGGAGATGATACTAATAGAAGTTACATTAGCAAAGCCAAATTAAGTCATTCCAATCTCAAATCTGATAAGGACACGCGTAATAATTAAAGTTTGCAGGATTATATGCCAAGTAAATGAACTGGAAAAATTACTGGAACACAAGCTGAACAAGGGAATACATATGTTTCCTTTTTAGATTATAAATATAACAAATAACACTCAGAAGTAGTATGAACATGCATGTACAGAACAAGTCAACTAAATGTGTACATCTCCCTAGATTGTCAAACCACATTGTTTATCAAAAAGAAACATTGAATGATTTGGTTAAGTCTTTTATCGTCTACTCAAACACACCCCCTAAGGAACTATCTAGGAGTTTCCCAATGTATACCTATTCCAGTAGATTGCTATGTAAGAAGGTACATTTCTATCTAATTTCAACAAAGGCTAACCATCAGCAACAAAACAACAAAATAAAGCAACTTTATTGAATTAAGATGAGATAAATTTAGCAGTTGTATTGAATTAAGATGAGAGAAATTTTGAAAATAGTCATCCTTAAATGTCTGCATGTGACCTTTAGCAATGGGTTTTAAACTTCTCAATCAACAAACGCATTCCACATTAGGACAATATCCAGAAAAAAAAGTAGTCTATTGTTCAAACCAGATTGAGAAGCCCCAAGGTTGCTTGTTTGTTGTGCTTGCTTCAAATTGAAATCTAAAGTGGTATCTACCACATCCCATGCTTATTAACCATGATTAAATAGAGAAACACCGAAGTACATAAATGAAAAAACATGATCTAAGATTGGAAGCAAAGCAAAAAATAAACATAGGACAATGTTTTTTTTTTAAAAAAAAAAAAAAAACCCACATTGACAGGGCATTCTCAAATCATATGAGTACTGTTTGTGCGAGTACTTTTCTATAGAATAAGGCAAACCTTGTAGAACTGTGCAAAAGATCTTTTGCCTTGTCAAGCTCAGCAATTGCTTCAGAAATATTTATCTTTCTCAGCCGATTTGAATTCAACATTGCAACCCTTGCAATATGAAGCAGATTTGCAGCAATCTGTCCACAAAGAACAGAAGCAAGTCTTGTATGAAACACATGCAAGCTAAATTTCATTATCATAAAGTAGTGAAAAATAAAAGCACATCCTCTGGTTAAGATTACTCATCCAAATGATGTCAACTCCTTTTTTTCCCTTATAATTTATGAGTTGAATGTGTCAGAATGATAAACCTGAATGTGATCTTCGGGAAGCAAGGACTTCCGAGCCTCAAGACACCTGCAATCAAAAGTTATAAGATATAATTTAATTTGTGTTGCCAACAATCACATCTTTTGTTCTACAGTTATCCTAATCATTTTTCTCACCTTTCAAGTAGTTCTTTTGCTTCTTTTATCTTCTCAATTGACTGTAGGATTAGGGCCAGCCTTTCAGCTACTATTACTGTGTCCATGGAATTCCATCCCTGAATTAGAAGGTAGCTATCACATCAGGAGCTGATGATGACATCACAGAATTTAAAGGAAGAAAGATACACCTCATTTTAATAGTTAGTTAGATTCGTGACCAACAGGGTTTTTCCTTGCAAAATCTTGAAGCTCTCAAGGATGGGATGTCATTGCAAAAGTTTAATCTTCTATAACAAAACCCTTACAAGAAAAGGTGCTAATGGGATGTGCACACAAGTATATGACTTTCTTTCAAATGTAATGCATGGACAAGCTCCTACCATACTAATCTTTCTGAACTAGGTCCAATATTTCTCTTCCTGGTTTCCTTTACCCAACTTTTCATGGAAGGCCAAGTACCCTACGGTCATAGCATTTTTATTTAGTCTGCAGTCCTCAACAAGATAACACTGCTACTTATTGCAGATAAGAAGGCCTAAAATGGCAGTCTCCAGATGCTTGTGGATGTGTGCTAACAGCATAAAAGACCTGGGTCATCTATTCCTGAATTGTTCAGTCGCCAGGAGCTCTGGCTGGCCTATGTTTTTCTCAACTTTGGAAAATCGTGCGTGTCCTTTCTGGAAGACTTGCTTTTGACACAGCATAAAGGTTTTGGTAAATCCAAAGCAAAAACATGCAATGTTTGCAGGTCCATTGGTTTGACACTTCTAAAATGTTCAAGGTTAAGAAATTATCTCACCTTTTGATCCAAGAGAATAATTTTCTTAGCTTCTTGATGGTGCTTTGATACAGGTGTTGCCTTTGATAAATCCAAAGACAGCAAGAGAATAATTTTTATTGCACTGTTACTCTAGTTTCATTTGGCTTTCTTTCCTTTAGTACCACGGAAGGATGTCATGTTCTCCAGTCATGTAATCCTTTTCACCCTTCTTATTCTCTATTTTGGGATAAAAATACAAAAAGACATGTAAGGAGATGAAACCCCAGTACATCAGGTACATGAGCTAAAACAAATGCATGGCCTGGGAAGCAAAGCATCCATGAGCTCCATAAAGGGCCAAAGCAACAAGTTTATACCAAGGAAAAACAAGATACCAGGTGGCAGGGGGAATGGGCAAAGAAATTTCTATTCCACTAGTTAAAATGGAAGCTTAAAGATAAGCTATAAACCAATGCAATGAAGAAGAAATTGACAGATATCACAGTAGATGAAGACCGGAATGATATATTTCAGCTGCATTTGCTAGCTTCAACAAAGCATGTTGCAACTCAACACATTATCGGAAATTAAGGGAACTAAATCAGTAAGAAGAAGACGTGGAAAAAAATGGAGCAGAGAAGAGCAGCATCCTGAGAGAATTATTTAGAAGAAAGAAAGCCAACAATGAACAATGTAACATCAAAAAATTTGAAAAACTATATAGCACCTTTGATAGTTCCATAATCTGCAGCACCTTCCTTTGTACATCCTCGGCTTCAGCAAGACGATTGGATTTTAGATACATCTGGAAAAGAAAAGAGAATATAAGTAAACTATACAAAAGGTTGAAAAATGCAGTAGTCACACAAATGGATCGTGTGGTAGAAACAATAAACCTATTTGCATGTGGTAAAAAATACTGCATAAGTTGAACTTGAAAGACATGGTACAGCAAAATGAATTAATCTTTTAATCACAAAGGCTAACATGATAGAAAAATCTACTATATGTATATCAAAAGGAACCACACAACCTGAGAGAGAAATTGCAATCTCCTTATGCAAGTAATTGAGTCCCCCATGCCATTTTCCTGTATAATCAAAGAAGACATGGGAGCGAAAGAAATAAATTAAATAAAACAATTACTGGAAATTCAGTACCAGGACTAATCGAGCAGCATAGTCACCTCTAATATCTTAATAGATTCCTGAATGAGGGCTTCAGCATCCTTCTCTTTTCCAAGGAGATAAAGCACCTGTGACATTAATGATATATGGATCTATAAGCCAACTAAGTACACAGAGGAAAAAAAAAAAAGAGAACAGCACAGTTTAAAGAACCATAGACACAAAAGAAAGCAATTTTTATTCTAAAAGACAAGGGGACGCTGCTTGAAATTTAAAATTCCTCTTTCTTCACCTTAGAGTGTTCAAAACAATCTATGATAAGCAAGTTTGTGAGTCTTTTAAATCCTCAATTGTATTGTGTGTTGTTAAGGACTTTTAAGTCCTAGTCGTGCTGCACTGAACCAGGCGTGTCATGCATAGCATACCAGGATGCAGGTATTTGAATTATGATCCTTCTTTTTTTTTCTGTGGAAATTGGTTTCAAGGATATAACTTATGAACTAATGTAATCTGAAACAAAATTAAAATTGAAAGAAATTAACCTTTAATTAAGTATAATGAATGGAAGGTTAGAATATCAATAAAAATATGCAACAACAAGTTAATTATTGTTAAGCAGGTCATAAACTGGTATATAAGTAAATACTGTCTTCCAGTTACTATTTTACATAACCAATCATCCAGGAACGTCATTAATAGTTTGTTACTCCATTTATTTACTGTCAACTATTTTTATGAGATATTGTCCAACGAAAACATATACATCCTCTAAATACATGAAATCATCAACAGTGAAAAGGACAATGAGCATAATGATATTAAAATAAGCTGACAAATAGATTTAGCACATGCAACCATACAACATAGCTATTACCATTCCGAGATGATACAGTGTATCTGCATAGTCTGTATGGTTGAGTCCTAAAACACGCCTTTTTATCTGAACAAGATAAGGTTACATTGAGAGTTACAAGTTCAAAGTTTGAACTGATAATGGAAGAAAGAAGAAGAAGAACGAATGAAAGCTTCAAAGCTAATTGAAATTTGAAAATGGATAAAAGAGAATCATGCATGCATGCTATATATGCATTTAAGTAC
>Ga0307516_10006544_pt1 | contig 13634 bp, 16 predicted proteins | sample 19_EM_MG_FD_203310 | JGI IMG/M metagenome (GOLD analysis project Ga0307516, IMG submission 203310) | Populus trichocarpa ectomycorrhiza microbial communities from riparian zone in the Pacific Northwest, United States - 19_EM | ecosystem: Host-associated > Plants > Roots > Unclassified | place... | reverse complement strand
GATTGGAGGGTTGAATTCGTGTCAAAAACTCTGCGTTGGGCACTAGGCATTATGTACTCGTTTTCGAACCTATCGTTTTACTGGTTTGATGTTGTGCCCGATGACCTTCTCCTTTTCCGGCGCCAATACCAGGTGGGTCCACGCTCCAGCCACACTTTTCATAATTCCACAACCATGGCCACACACGGTTTTCACAACCGGCGACCGTACATTGCCTCGAAGATCCGCTCCCTACTCATCTCCCTCACCAACGAGCCATCGGAGTATGGCAAGATCACGCCGAAGATCGAGTATTGGATCGAATATGTCCTCCGCGAACGGCTCGTGACCGTTGATGAGCTTGTTGAGGACGTTTCGTACGCCGCGTGGGATCAGGGCGGGTCCTTTACAACAGTTGGACGGTTCCTCAAGGAGTTCTTCGATGCACCCCACAGGTCTGAACAAGCGAGAGGTTTCGTGGACAAGCTATGCGAACACGTTCTTCGGTGGTTTGTAATCGCTGCGACTGATGATTCCTACTCGATCTACGCTACCAGTGGAGTTGCAAGTGGTGGTGGGGTCGGGTTCATACGCGCGGCGTCGTTCGTCGGATACCTCATCGAGTGGGGCTTGCTCAGCCACGAGCTCGTGCGGCAGCACCTCGTCAAACCACTGATAGCTCACCACGGCATCAACTACCACAGGCCCAATGCGATCTACCAACTTTTTTTTGCGGCAGGAAACACCTTACTTCGTGGCCTCCTCGATCCTGAAGATGTTCGGGTCTGCTTTGAGACATTGCGCGCCCGGGTGGTCGCCGGGGGCATAGAGGGGTTGGACCCAGAGTTGAAACTACAGGTAATATATGCTCTATTCTGGTACCTCACCGGAATCTAATTTGTTTGGCCAGGAATTTCGCGAGATCCATGCCGCGTGGCTGGACCAGAGGGGGGGAAATCAAAGCAATGCCGAGGAGGCGGAAGTAAATGAGGGGGAAGAAGGGGAGGGTGTGGTGGCCGCCGAGGCCACCGCAGAGGTCGAAACACCAATCGCTTTCGCGCCCCACGATCTCCCTACGGCGGAGACAGATACTGACATCCCTTCCTCCATCTTGCAGGGCGACGTATGGCCTTTCTCCGGCGCCTCCGTGAATATCCCATCTACCGCACCCTCCTCCCCCACATTCAGTATTTCCACTGTGTCCGATTTGACCCCAACCGAACTTGGCGAGGAACAGACGATAACTCGTCATGATACCTTCTATTTCGAAGATGGGAACGTGGAGATCGTGTGTGGAGAGACCGTGTTCCGGATTCACTCCACAATCATCTCGTTCTCCTCTCCCAAATTCCGAGACATGCTTTCCCCAACGGCCCTCCTCAATGCACCAACGCCAGAAGGGTGTCCTCGGATTATTTTCGCGGACAGCGCCGAGGATTTTGCAGTCCTATTGAAGATGATATACACACCAGGGTAGGTGCCCCCCTCCCTGCAGTGAATTCCGTCAACTAACTCTTTGAGATGTGCAGATTCCCAATGAGGAATAGGGTTCCAGAGTTTACAATGTTTGCATCGCTCCTCCGGATGGCGACCGAGTACGGCTTCTCCGATGTTCGTGAGACACTTGTCGAGGACCTCAAGGGCGCGTACCCCACCAAGTTGGAGGACTTCAAAGCTGCGAGGGTTCTCGGAGAGGATGTTTTCGGATCACCAAAACCCCATCCCAATGCGGTTCTAAATCTGTTCGTGGCCCAGAACGTCAGGTTCGCGATACCTTTCGCATCCTATCGCGCTTCCCTCGGCGGGGTCTCAAGTCTCATGAGCAACGATCCTGGCACGGTGCTTCCACGTCACACCCTCGCCTGCACCATCCACGGCATGGGGTTGACGCGACGAATGGTTCCCGTCATTGCATATACGATCGGGTACACTACGAGCCAGCTAGTGTGCCCTGAGAGGGCGTGCATTTTGAACGTTGGTATCAACCATAGGGAACGGAGGAGCGAAGCGCTAAGGAAGCTGGCCGAAGTTATGTTCGGCGAGAGGCAAGGTGGCCTGCTGAACATCCCCTCACTGAGAGACCTCACATGCGCAGAATGCGCAAAAGCGCTAGAAGGATCTCACGCTGCGTACAGCAGCACTTGTTGGGATATACTTCCGGCCGCATTTGCGGTCGCGGAGTCCTGGGATGAAGTGTAATCAGTTTGTTCGTGCTCTCGGTTTCAGTTGTTTCCTCTCGAGTTGTAATCGGCAGTAAATCGATGGGTGTGTATTGGTCCTTCCATACTCCTGGGAGGGTCGCGAGGCTGGAAAAAAGCGATTGTATCGGAAGGGGATCTTGATCGGAGCGTAGCCTAAGTTGGCTTTGACCCCCGAGCTTGAGCAGCCTCACGGGGAGAGGGTACAATCCTCCGCTTTCGTTTCCCCAGGATCTTCCAGCGTGGGGACAAGTGCTATACCAGTTCCAACTGTCCTCATCTATTCAACTTGGTCATTACATGGGGAGTGTGATCGTAACAAATCATTATGTTCTCGGGGGGGGTAAAGTGACTCGTGAGTTGGAGAAGGAATCAACTACGAGCAAGGGGGGCAGAGGAACTGCCGTGGGGAATCAAAGGGGGGATGGAATCAGGGATGGGGTGGGTGCTCTAGTTACTGGCGTCCCACTCAGGCCAGGCCTCAGGCTCAGGCTCGGGCTCACGCGCCTTGATGCCGAACGTCTTCTTGATCTTATTGATGACCTTAGCCTTCTTCTTCTTGATCCTATCCTTCACTGAGGTACGTCGACGTGTGGATGAGTTGAAAGGTTCGCGCTCGGTCCGGAGAGGAACACCACTCACAAGATTTGCCCTTCTTGTGCTCAGGCTTGTGCTCGGCTTCGAGCTCAGGCTCAGGCTCGGGTTCACGGGCCTTGACCGCAGTCTTCTTCTTCTTGCCCTTGTTCTTCTTCTTGTTGGCGAGCTTCTTCTTGTTGGCAGTCTTCTTCTTCTTCTTGGATTTGTCCTTCACCGAGGTGTGTTGTTCTGGGAGGATCGGTTGATGAGTTCGCGTTTGGTCTAGGGGGCGAAGTGGTGCTCACCAGATGTGCCTCGCTCTGCCAAAGACTCGAGCGCAGCCTCACGCTCTTCCAAGGACCTGGACTCGGCTTCGCCACGCTCTTCCAAGGGCTCGGGCTCAGGCTCTGGCTCACGCGTCTTGACCGCAGTCTTCTTCTTCTTGCCCTTGTTCTTCTTCTTGTTGGCGAGCTTCTTCTTGTTGGCAGTCTTCTTCTTCTTCTTGGACTTGTCCTTCACCGAGGTATGTTGCTCTACGGGGATGGGTTGACGAGTTCGCGCTTGGTTTAGGGAGCGGAATAGTACTCACCAGTCGTGGCCCGCCCCTTCAAAGGCTCGAGCTCGGGCTCAGGTTCTGTCCCGGCCTTTTCCTTGAGCTTGTCGGAAGTCTTCTTCTTCCCCTCCTTGAATTTCTCGCGCACTGGAATCGAGGGACGGGGATGGGTTGGAAGGTTTGCGCGTGGCCCAGGGGGTGGAATAGTACTCACGGGCTTTGCCAAACGCAATCCCGGACATGAGCTCGGGCTCGGGCTCACGCTCATTGAGATCCGGGTCCCTGATCTCGAGTTCGAAGGAAGGCTCGCGCCTGAATTTGAGTCCTGAAGCGGAGTCCTCCGGTTCCCGTTGCGACAAAGCTATCGAAGGATAGAGGGTTAGATCATGGTAAGATGCGGTAAAGAACGATTGGGGAAACTCGCGTTCTGACTCCGCGAAACGGGCGACTGGAACGGTCAAGGCATTGACAGAGAGAGTACCGACGAGGGCGGTAAGAACAACTTTGAAAAGCATAATGATTGTGTTGGCACCAGGCCTGAGGAATAGAAAAAAAGAGGGGTGGAAGAAAGAACTGGGAAGGGGAGCTGCACAGCGGCTGAGGAAACCAGAGGGTGCGCCTCTACTATTTTATACATCTGGGGGGACCCGTCAAATGGGGAAAGTCGGCCGCGTTGTCAAGTTTCGACGCACGATGATAATGATTGAACACGTTCCATCTGGGGCCATGGCGTTCGGTTATCACCTACAAGATGCCGGAGCAGTGATTGCCCCAGTGTCCGGCCAAGAACGGTCTCCGTGGATCCGGTAAAATGCAAAGCGGCACGTTGAACACCTACCTACTGTGAGACCTCGCCTGCATACGCTGCGTGGCGCAGGGCTTGTTAGGATATGTTCCCGACCACATTTACGATCGCGAAGTCCTGATGAAGTGCAGTCGGTTATTCGTGGTCAGAATTTTAGTTGTTGTCTCTCAAGGTGTAATCAGCAGTAAATCAGCGGCTATGCGTTTATCTTGTATCACCTTCCAAACCTGTGGAACCCCGGGGATCCGAGAGTTTGCGTCGCAGGCACAAGCGAGTGTGCCGCATGGTCACAAGGCGATCTCGATCAGCCTGAGAGCTCCCCGCACTGGGTCCCCGACCTCAAGCACGCTACCGGGACTATCGGGGTTACCAGGTCGCACGCCGCTCGATTTGAAGGGAGAAGGTCGAGGGAATGTACCACATGAGAGATCGTGAGTTTTCTCGGTTCGTTGCACCTCCGTTCGCGTGGCTGTTGAGGAAAGATCTCTTCCCACCAATCAAAACAGGCTGAGAATTATTACCGACGGCAAGGCTGCAGATCGAACCGATGAAGAGTTCATTTCGCAAGTCCAGTCAGGGTTGTTGCCGGTCATTGTCCAAGGTCCCCATGCTCAGTGTCTATACATCGCCCAGGCTGGACACGAGGCTGCCGTAGGGGCGGCTGGAACTCTGGCCTCACCTGCATTCTCTTTGAACGTGGCCCATTTTCCGGTGGATGACACCGGTTACGTAATCAGCCACCCGCAGGCTCTCCCCCGACTGCCACACTTTCGATGACAACTCTTCGAGACACTCTTCGTGACCTCGCCGAAAATATATCTGACGAGAACTACGATGAGTCTTTTGCACAGTATCGCTTTTGGTTAGACATTGGAAGTACACACGGACATATCACTTCCCGGGGCCAAGTCGAAGATGACATCGGGCGAATTGCTCGGCCAGATTCCTTGAAGGAGCTCATCCACCCCACCGCTCACTTACTCATTCGTTTTATTGGAGACATGGAGGCGGATCAGGCGATCTCCAGACACGCTTTTGGGCTTCATAAACAACGCTGCACGTCCGCCTTGCATTCGTTTTTCGAGTCGAATCTTTATCGTATGAGGTCGAACCCAGGAAAACCAACCTACTTCCTCACCAACGTGAACCTAATCGCACACTGGGCTAACCTTGGATACGTGGAAGAAGTCGTGATTCGCAACCACATCCTACAATCACTTATTTCTCACCCAAGATTGTACGATCACCAGGCCGATGCCCTCTTCATCTTGTTCAAACTGGCAGGAGCAACATTCGGAGCATACGCTGATCCGCCGGTGGTAGATCGTTGCTTTGAGCTTCTCAAGGACCGCTACAGTCGTGATTCGGTCAAAAGGAAACTCCTCCGGGTAGGTGCGCCTCGAATAATGAGAGGCGGCCACCGTACTAAAACGAACCTTTAGGAGTTAGTCGATTTACAGGAGAGCGGTTGGGCAGGCCTGCCGTCCCCACCTGTATTCGCTACTGGGGGACTAAAACCGGCTGGCGTAGACCAGAAAGACCCCGCAGCAACCCCCGTCATCACGTCCCTGGGGCTTCCCAGCAGAGATCCTGAGCCCCAGGTCCCTCAGCCACCTCCATTCGAACCAACCGCCGCCCTGGAGATGAATACCAGCCCTAGATCACCCGCGCAACATTCACCGTCCATCAGCATCTCCACCATGTCGGATTTCACGGTTGCGGATACCTCCGATGACGAGTTCCCACTCGACCCCGTGGCCATAACCCCCCATGAAACTTTCTACCTCGAGGACGGCAATGTCGAAGTGTTGTGTGACAACACGCTGTTCCGCGTCAACACCAGTGTCCTGTCCTTCAACTCCCCTGTACTTAGCCGGATGTTCACCAAAGTGAGCCTGGGTGCCGCGGAATCACCGAACGGTTGTCCTCGCATTCCGTCCTCGGACGCAGCCGCGGATTTTGTCACGCTTCTGAAGATCATATATCTCCCGGAGTATGCCTCCCTACTCCTGTTCCAACGAACTGCTCCACTGACCGTCCCCGTATACAGGTTCCCCGAACGGAATAAAGTGCCGGATTTTACCACATTCTCGTCCCTCCTCCGAATCACGACAAAGTACGAAATGCCCGCTGTCCGATCTCGGATCCTCGACGTCGTCCGCGATGCGTACCCGGAGGCATTTGAGGGTTTGGCCCCTTCCAAGCAACTTGGAGAGAGGGTCTTCAGTTGGCCGACTCCCCACCCGAATGAGGTCCTCAACTTGTTTGTCCAACAGAGACTCACGTCAGCGTTGCCGATGGCGTATTACATGGCGGTTCGGAGGGGGGTGGATTCACTGATGGACAGACATCTCCCGGCGAGTGCAAGGTTGTCCCCCGAAATCCTTCAGGTCGCGACAAAAGGTCTGCTCGTACTCCGTGAGATGGAGCTCAAAGGGGTGCATCGTTTGATCCTTGGATCAAAGGGTTCCCGGTCCTGTTCTGGGCCAGACTGCCCTTCCCGCAACACGACAGGCCCGGGAGTTTCGGAGGTACATCAGAAGGTTGTTGATCGAATCGCGGATTCGGCTCACTCCGGGACGAAACTGTTGGAGGTTCTGCTGCTGAGGGAGATTTGTGGGGATGATTGTCTTGGGTTCTGCGAGAGCTGTGTGGAAGGGTGGGAGGTTGGGCATGCAGATGTGAGGAAGGACGCTTGGGGTGTGTTGCCGGGCGTGTTCGGATTGAAGGGTTGAATTTGTTCGGGGGTCCAATGCCAAGTAGTACTGAGCGTTAACCGCTCCCGAGTTTATGTGTCATTATTCTGATTTGGTACCCACCCGCCTGATGACCTTCCTCGCACATCGTGGGTTTGCCGCCCTTGTACGGCGCCAATGCCCCAAGTCGTGGGTCCACACCCAGCCACACTTTTCACATATCCACAACCATGGCTACGCGACCTGGCTTTCACAATCGGCGGCCCCACATTACCTTAAGGATCCGCTCACTACTCACCTCCCTCACCAACGAACCGTCGGAGTATGACAAGATCACGCCGAAGATCGAGTATTGGATCGAATATGTCCTCCGCGAACGGCTCGTGACCGTTGATGAGCTTGTTGAGGACGTTTCGTACGCCGCGTGGGATCAGGGCGGGTCCTTTACAACTGTTGGACGGTTCCTCAAGGAGTTCTTCGACGCACCCCACCGGTCTGAGCAAGCGAGATCATTCGTAGACAAGTTGTCCAAACACGTCCTTCAGTGGTTTGCAATAGCTGCGGTTGAGGACTCCTGCTCGGGCGGCATTGACACCATCGCGAGTGGTGGGGGGTCCGGGTTCATACGGGCGGCGTCGTTCGTCGGATATCTCATCGAACGTGGCTTGCTCAGTCACGAGTTCGTGCGGCAACATCTCGTCAAGCCACTGATAGCCTACCGCGGCTATCACTACTACAGGCAAAACGCTATCTACCAACTTTTCCTTGCGGCAGGAAACACCTTACTTCGTGGTCTTCTCGAACCCGAAGATGTCCAGGACTGCTTCGAGAGATTGAAGTACCAGATGTCTATTGTTGGGGGACTAGAGGGGGGGGATGTGGGGAAACTACAGGTAAGATGTGCTACCGTTCCGGTCCCTCACTGGAATCTGACTTGTTTGGCCAGGAATTTTGCGAGATCCATGCCGCGTGGGTGGAGCAGAGGGGGCGAAATCAAAGCAATGCCGATGAGACGGAAATAAATGAGGGGGAAGAAGGGGAAGGCGTGGTGGCCGTAGGGGTAACCGCAGAGGTCGAAACACCAATCGCTTTCACGTCCCAAGATCTCCCTACGGCGGAGACAGACACCGGCATCCCTTCCTCCATCTTGCAGGGTAACGCATGGCCTTCTTCCGAGACCTTCGTGAATATCCCAGCCACCGTAGCCTCCTCTCCCACGTTGAGCATCTCCACTGTATCCGACTTGACCCCAACCGAACTTGGCGAGGAAATCGAGCGCAGTGAAGAACAGATGACCCCTCGTCACGACACATTCTACTTCGAGGACGGGAACGTGGAAATCGTGTGTGGAGACACCGTGTTCCGGGTCCACTCCACCATCATCTCGTTCTCCTCTCCCAAACTCCGAGACATGCTTTCCCCAACGGCCCTCCTCAATGCACCGATGCCAGGAGGGTGTCCTCGACTCGTTTTCAAGGATAGCGCCGAGGATTTTGCAGTCCTATTGAAGATGATCTATACACCAGGGTATGTACCCCCTCCCCTCTGCGTGGGTCCTGTGGGCTGACCGGTCGAGGTGAACAGATTCCCAACAAGGCACAAGGTTCCGGAATTCACAATGTTCGCATCGCTTCTCCGGATGGCGACCAAGTACGGTTTCTCCGACGTTCGTGAGGCGCTTGTCGAGGACCTCAAGGGCGCGTACCCCACCAAATTGGAGGACTTTAGAGCTGCGAGGGTCCTTGGAGAGGATGTTTTCGGATCGCCAAAACCCCATCCCAATGCGGTTCTAAATCTGTTCGTGGCGCAGAACGTCAGGTTCGCAATCCCTTTCGCCTCCTATCGCGCTTCCCTCGGCGGCTTCCTAGCCCTCATGAGCGACGAGCCCGGCACGGTGCTTCCACGTCATACCCTCGCCTGTACCGTCCACGGCATGGGGTTGACACAGCGAATGAGGCCAGTAACTGCGTATACGATCGGATATGTTACGAACCTGTTAGTATGCACTGAGAGGGGGTGCCTTTTGGACGTTGGTGCTATCAACGATGGAGAACAGAGGGCGGAAGTGATGATGAAGATCTCCGACGTCATGTTGGGTGAGAGGGAAGGCGGCTTACTGAGCATCCCTTCACTGGAACATCTCACCTGCGCAAAATGCGCAAAAGCGCTGTTAGCACCCTACACCACACACAGCATTACCTGTTGGGATATACTTCCGGCCGTATTTGGAGTCGCGAAGTCCTGGGATGAGGTGTAATCAGTTCTGTTCCCTCTCGAGTTGTAATTAGTAGTAATTCGAAGGGTCCCATCTCGCCCGCCCCCTGACCTGTGGGCAACTGGCAAAAAGGAGCATCTAACGAGGGGATCAGCTCGATTAGAGCGCCTCAGCTTCATTGGCTCTAGCGGGGTCACTGGTGTCTGTCCTTGAACGGCATCAGAGACCATCGCATACAACTGCGCATTGGACACCACCACACGTTACCGGGACCAGAAGCTACCAGTCCAATACCGTGCACCCCTCCAGAATGATTGCGGGCCGTCGCAGTCAAGACACCACCGCCAGCGAATGAAGTCTGATCTTGGATGAAAGCTTAATTCCCGTTGCCGGTTGTATTCGGATTGAAGGGCAGAGTTTGCGTCGAGGAGTTTTTCGGCGTCAAGTAATGTTGCGCGTTTCAGGTGTTTTCTTCATGAACCCGGACGCTGTTGTCCCGCTCCCCAGGTCGCTCATAGACTTCCTCCGCTGCAAAGCATGGGTCCACACCTCTACCACACCCCATTGTCAAGTGGGTCCGGTTATCGCAACCGTCAGGCTCACACCATCGCAAAGATCCGTTTTTTCGTGCGGGCGAGTCTTGCGTTGCGTAGGAGCGTGGCAGCCCCTGCGGCACCACCGTTTTCCACAATGGGTTCCGCCGCGCGTTCTATTTGGGGCGGAGCCTGGGTAAAAATTTGTCCGGCTTTCTGACTGTGTGTGAGTTTCGCTATTTCTGGCTTCTCATGGTTGGGGAGCCGTGTATCTCGTGGGGGTTCACTATGCTGATGCGTGACGTTCCTGTAGGTCTGGTGACCCAACTGCGCATTCAATTGGGCTGCCATTTCTTCGGTTTGCTGTGCGTGACGCTCCGGTGGCCCTCCGTCCTCCGTTTAAGGTACAGCGTAGAGGAACTCAAAATGCCGTTTCTATGGACCCAAGCCATTTCGACAGTAAACGGCTCTACTCAATAGCGGTCAGCACAGCGAGCCACAAATAATCGAACATGACTCAGCGGCCGAGGCGGAAGGTTCCGTTACAAGCACGGACTCTGGGGGTCAGCCTATAAGAACCCCAGTTCTCTCTTTGTTCCACAGCGAAAGTCCAAACGACAAATCAGGCATGGGGTACCAACTTGGAGCACTCGCGCTTTGTACGACAGTCCTCGTGTATGCCATCCTCCGAAGACACAGGAGGCTTTCTACGATAAGGGATATACCAGGGCCGGTGAACCCGTCTTGGGTCTTTGGTATGTCCCCAGGGGATCGCTCGGGCCCTTCCATCCACTCATGTAGGCCTGTACCACTGAATTCGGAAACCTTTTAGGGCACCAGTGGTACCTCCAGGCCGATGAAGCTGGAGGAACAGAGAAGAGGTTCCTCGAGAGTTTTGGGAACATCGTTCATTGGAACGGGCCTTTGGGGGTGCGTGTTACTTTTGTGGGGTACATCCCAGTGTCATGCGTTCAAATTCTTGACTGAAGTGACTGGTTTGCACATACAGGAGGATCGCTTATGGATTGCGGACCCCAAGGCTATCAACCACATCCTTCAGAAATCAGGTTATTTGTATGCGAAGCCGAGCAACGCTCGGGAACGGATAGCGTTGTTGGGTGATGGTGGTGTCGCATCAGTGGAGGGTGGGTTGCCCCTCATCACTTGCCCTCCCTTAATCCCAGACCGCCTAATGACCCCACAGGCGACGTACACAGACGTCACAGGAGGGCAATGGCTCCGGCGTTTGGTCTCGTCGAGGCGAAGGGTTTGTTACCGTATTTCATGGATTCTGTTACCAAGGTACGGGAGCTTGGGTTTATATTCGATCCTAAATGCTGACTCGGATCCCTGCCATCAGATGGCAGACAAGTGGAGTAGTATCATTGAAAATGGCAAGCCCGGGTATTCAGCCATTATCGATGTGAATGTGTGGTTTGGAAAGGCTACTCTTGATGCGTGCGTCCTAAGCTTAGCGTTGGGTTTCCACAGGCTGCGGGCTAACCACGAACCCACCTCTCGAGGGGATCGGTGCTGGAGCCTTCGAATATGACTTTGGCGCCCTAGACGACGCAGATAACCCGTTGGCCAAATCTTACACGGATATAATGTACGACCGCCTATCTTCATCCGTCATGTTAACCGCCTATCCTGTTCTCCAGTTTCGCGTCCTTCGGGAACTCCTCTCGGTTGCACCTTTTCTTCATGTCCATCACGAGGTGGTTCCCAGGATTGATCACATGGCTCTACAATCACTCCAGCAGCCCTGGAACGCAGAGGATCCGACGGAACAAGAACGAGGGACGCAGTGTCGCTCGGAACTTACTCGATTCTAAGAGACAAGAGTTGGAGGCTGGTACGCCGAGGAAGGATATCATGAGTTTGCTCGGTTTGTTACCCCCCCTTCTTTTGCTTCCGTTCGGGTCGTTGTTGAGGACCTCTCTCCACCAGTTAAGGCCGGGTATTCTCAGCGTCAAGACTGGAGATTGACCAATGAAGAGATCATTTCTCAAGTCCGGTGAGCATTGGCTCGGAGCGGTCCCCCGAGACCCACGCGCTCAAGCGCTCATCCCCTGCAGGACGATCATGTTGGGCGGACACGAAACCACAGGGAAAACGGTTGGGTCTTAACTTTCTCTCAACTGTGTGAGCCTCATAAATTCTCCAGCTCACCTTTGGACTTTGGGAGTTGGCCAAACACCGCGATTGCCGGGAGAAACTCCGTGCAGAGATCAACGAGACGCTTGCGAGGGTCAAGGCGAGAGGTGATGATGATTTCACGGCCAACGATTTTGAGGGCATGCCGTATTTGGTGGCGGTTACAAAGGTTCGTTGGAACCATTTACTCGCGTTGTTAAATGATGGCGAAATTAATCGGGCCCTTGCATAGGAGTTCTTGAGGGTTCATCCATCTGCTTTCGAAATTGTGCGCGCGCCTATACAGGATGACATCCTGCCTCTCACGAAACCGATCGTTGGTACCTCCGGGAGAGTGTATACCGAGTTACCCATTCCCGAAGGAATCGCTGTCTACATCTCGGCGATTGGGTACCTCGTACGTCCTTTCAACTGGGCCGCCACATCCTCCACAGTGTTTACAGCATTGCAGGAACCAGGGTTTGTGGGGTCAAGACGCTTATGAGTTCCGACCGGAGCGTTGGTTCGAGATGAAGGAGCAAGTGGAGTCGCCCGTTGGGGTGTATGGAAACCTGTACGACCACTCGTGGACTTCTGGTGGATCCAATGAGTGTTGACCTCTTCCTCGCCCAGCTCTACATTCTCCGGAGGCACCAGGAGCTGCCTCGGGTGGCGGTTTGCGTGCGTTTGCCATCTTCTATGTTACACCTGGGGCGCTGAAACCTGCCCATTGGATAGCGTCATCGAGATACAGACCTTCTTGGTAACTCTTATCCGGAAGTTCGATATCTCCCATGCGGATCATCAGCCGCAAATCAGGAGGGCCAAATCTGGGGTGGTGGTCCCCTTAGTCCTCGGAGAGGAGTATAAAGGCGCGCAGCTCCCTTTGAGGATCACCGCCATTAGGAATGGGTAAGCACCCGGTTGACCGCGTCGCAGACATGCCTGGCCGATTGTTGTACAAACTGTGGTGCAGAGGTTTCTCTCCTGTTAACGCATTCTATGTTTCTCTGATTTGATGCGCGTGACTGCTCTTGAGGGCTTCTGGAGGAGGCACTGACAATTTTGCGAATTGTTTGAACCCTGCCCCGGGGAACCGGTCCGGGGTTGAGGACGAACGTGTCGACCAGGAGCGGGGCTGGAACCATGGCACTTTCAATGTGTTCCACTGTAAATTCCTTCCAAGTCTCCGAGATGAACTTCCCTGCTCGGCAGAACTCAAATCACTGTGACTGGTTCTGGTGTCGGAGGAACACTTGGTGGGGTTGTTTTGATGACTGGGGAGGAGCCGGGCCAACCCAATTCTGGTGTCATTGATTAACCTTGGTTTTTTTACATTTCCCCGAATTTGGTCTGCGTTTGGCTCGAACCAAGAGAATCGGGTGGCCGGGGAGACGGTGACTATGAGGTGTCATTGATCATTGCCAACTTGCTCGTTTCTACGGCCATTGTTCCCGGGCTCGCGATCTCAGCGACCACCGATGGGAGCGTTTCCAGAAGTCGAACTCCTTCACGTCGCGAGAGCAACGCCGGATGTGAGGAGGTTCAACGCATCGTCGCGTCCCGTTTGGGAACCCGGTAGGCTAAATGCGCGATCGGAGACCGCGACCCTGCAGCAGACCGAGGGAATCAAACAATCTCCACAGAAGAGTTCCTGGTAAAAAGAACAAGCTTCCAATGCCCTAAATCAGTACAAAAGCTGGCTTTATTGCTCTGCAATGAATTACAGGGGACAACGACCTGGTGGACTGAATGGGGCAGCAAGAGTGGCTGATATCCGAGTCGGGGGGAAGAAAGCCAGGGGGTGGGGTCGGATGGTGGTGGGTAATTCGCCCACCCGGTAAAAGCCTGACCATACATCTCGTTCGCGATCAACTACTTGCCATGATATCACGAAAGCTCGAGCATCAGCAAAAGGGCCATCAACTTATTTTTGATGTGAG
>Ga0307516_10006543_pt1 | contig 13639 bp, 14 predicted proteins | sample 19_EM_MG_FD_203310 | JGI IMG/M metagenome (GOLD analysis project Ga0307516, IMG submission 203310) | Populus trichocarpa ectomycorrhiza microbial communities from riparian zone in the Pacific Northwest, United States - 19_EM | ecosystem: Host-associated > Plants > Roots > Unclassified | place... | reverse complement strand
TTCCAATCCCTTGCCCATGTCAATGCGATGAACGAAGCCAAAAAGCATATCGAAAATGCCAAGAAGCTAGAGACATGTGAGGAGGTTATCCGGCTGATGGAGAATGCGGTGAATGGGGGGGGTTGGCTGGTAGTGCGTGACAAAGCCCCAGAGGACAACTACCCTCGCGATAGGGGAATTGATGAGGAGGATACTGTTGGTCGCGCAAGTTTGAAGGAGGCCGTTGCTGGACCATCAAAGCGAGGCCTGGAAGAGGGTGACGATAATGTGACCAAAACGAAGCGACCCAAGGGTGGTTAATGGATTTCAGGTTCTTTCCTACTGACGCTTTATCACTTTCACCGAATAATCTTTTTCCAGTAGCATCTCGTTGTGGGTGAGACTGGTCCGGGTGGAGCTCAGCAGTAAGGAGGCAAAGAGGGGAAGGACAGAACAGGAAAACCGAGATTTTTTTACGTCCCCATATAACACTCGTGCTCAGTGTAGCGACGTACAAATGACGTTACCATCTCCCAACCTCCACACCGACGCCAGGATCGTGGGCACTAGCAATTAGCACAATTTCCTAGGGAAGATCTCAGCGGATAAATCTGTCGGAGTGAACCGATGTTCTTTCAAGCTGGTCATAGCGAGGGCCGAGGTACCGAGACGTTATCGCGCACATAACAATCTACCCTTCGAACCCCAGCGGCCCCCAACAACAACCCCGAAGCCACGCCCTCCGGCTCCAAAACAGGCGGAAGAGTTTTGGAAGGTGCTGAAGTGACGATGAGGTCGTTGGCAATCGCGAGATCAACCCAGGTCACTGTGTTGGGTGTCAGGCTGAGGGGAAAGTGGTAGAACCGTGCGGGTTCGGGGTGCGGCTGTTCTGGATCGAGGGCGAGGGCTCTCTAGCTGTGCCCACGGGCGCGTTTCTCCGGGCGCTGGGGCAGCTGGGGTCCACCAGGAAGTCCGGTGTCACGAGCTTGGCAGGAGGGGCGGCGGCGGTATCTGGAGCAGGTGCGGTGACTTCAGAAAGTTTTCATGTTCAAGCAGAGGTGGAGAGAGAACCACTGTCCTTTACCCGCTACTAGTGCACGCACCCCCAGCAGGTACGCCCGTTGCAGCAGTTGGGTGTAACCTTAGTGATCGTCGCCGTCATCGCGGTTGGTCGCCGAACAAGGCCAGACATTGGCTATTGTCTTGTGGATGACCCAATGGACGCCTTCGCAGAGGGTGATGACGAAAAGGGGGGATTCGAGCTCGTCTGGCACCTCATATGCCTTTCGGATTGAGAAACTGTGCGATGGAGATATGAGTCACACGTTCAAGGGTTGTGAATCAGCCAAACGCCAGGAAAGGGTCGGACGGGCTAGAGAAACACACACCCTTCGCGCGATGTGGTGCATGAAGTTCGTGAGATGTTTTGAGTCCTTCATGGCCAGCATGGCCTCAGCCATTACGCAAACACGAGCTCGAGCAACAGAATGACAGGGCAGGAAGGTGGATGCCAACCGGAGCTCCGCCCCCTTTTTGGGGTGATCTCGAAGGGTGGCAACGAATCCGGTCCACATATTGGTGGTCCTAGTTGGTTTCGAAGCAGGGGGTTGTGGTCCAGAAGGCGCGCAAAGTTTCATAACCAGCTCATCTTCGCCACAGGCAATGGACCGGGAGTTGCGTGTGCATTCAGAAGGGGGAATTCAGAGGTCGCCCCCCTGAACCATCGACGCCCTCCCCCCTCCCTGCTCTGAATTGAGGCTGGGGTACTTGTCAACAAGGCTGGTTTCGGAATTCCCGCGACCGAGCCGAAACGCCGGGAAAATAGCAGAGGAAAGCCGGGGTAATAACCCACTCAGCCCGTGAAAGTCCAATGGCCGTGTGGCGTAATGGTAGCGCGTCTGACTACGAATCAGGAGGTTGTAGTTTCGAGTACTACCTCGGTCATGTTTTTTCCTCTGGTGGTCGCCAAAGGCGACTTGAGTGGATCCGGATGTGTTTTTTGGTCGTACACCAAGAGCGCCACGAGTTTGTACCGTGTAAAAACCTTGTTTCTAGTATTTATGCAAGGGTAAAACAGTGACAAAGCTACGGGACAAGGCGGGAATTACTTTTGTATGGTGGATATATAGCTAAATTACAGCTCATCATGGACGGGCTCGTCATCGTTATCAGAGGGATCAGGAGAGGTAGAAGAGCCGCTGTACAGCTTGGCCGTGATGGGGTTGGCGATGTTCTGAATTTCCTGGAGTTTCTCCTCGAGGTCATCAGCAGAAGCCGATTGGCCCTCAGACTCAATCCAACCGGTGGTCTCTTTGATGGCGTCCAAGAGCGTCTTCTTATCGTCGGCGTCCAACTTGCCACCGAGGCCGTCAGAGTCACCGAGTTGGGACTTGATGCCGTAGACGTAGGAAGAGAGGGAGTTGAGGGCTTCGATGCGCTTCTTCTGGGCTTCGTCCTCGGCGGCAAATTCCTCAGCCTCAGCGACCATACGGTCAATGTCTTCCTGAGTGAGGCGTCCCCTCTCGTTGGTGATGGTGATCGATTCGGATTTGCCGGTGCCCTTGTCGGCGGCAGAGACCTTCATGATACCATTGGCATCGATCTCAAAGGCGACCTCGATCTGGGGGACACCGCGTGGAGCGGGGGGAATGCCAGTGAGCTCGAACTTGCCGAGGAGGTTGTTGTCCTTGGTCAGGGAACGTTCGCCTTCGAAAACTTGAATCAAGACGGTGGGCTGGTTGTCGGCGGCGGTGGAGAAGATCTGGCTCTTGCGGGTGGGGATGACGGTGTTTCGGGGGATGAGTTTGGTCATAACACCGCCAGTGGTCTCGATACCGAGAGTGAGGGGGTTAACGTCGACGAGAACGACGTCGCCCAAACTTTCGTCTCCAGTGAGGATACCACCCTGAACGGCAGCACCATAGGCAACAGCTTCATCAGGGTTAATACCCTTGGAGGGCTCCTTTCCAAAGTACTCCTTGAGGAGCTGCTGAACCTTGGGGATGCGAGTGGAGCCACCGACGAGAACGACCTTCGAATGTGTCAGTAAGGCTCGCAATAATGAATGCCGAGAGGACTCACCTCATCGATGTCCTCTTTCTTGAGATTCGCGTCTTTGAGAACCTGCTCGACAGGCTTCATGGTCTTCCTGAACAGGTCCATGTTCAGTTCCTCGAACTTGGCTCTGGTCAGCGTTTCGGAGAAGTCGTTGCCGTCTTCGAAGGATTCGATCTCAATCCTGGTGGACTGCTGAGAGGACAAAGTCCTTTTGGCCTTCTCGACCTCCCTCTTCAACTTGCCCATGGCCCTGAGATTTTTGGAGACGTCGGTACCGGACTTCTTCTTGTAGCTCTTGACGAGGTAGTCAATGACGCGGTTGTCGAAGTCCTCACCACCGAGATGGGTATCACCAGCAGTAGCCAAGACCTCAAAAACACCTTCGTCAATGGAGAGGAGGGAAACATCGAAAGTTCCACCACCGAGATCGTAGACAATGATCTGAGATTCCTTGCCCTTTTTGTCAAGACCATACGCGATGGCGGCAGCGGTAGGCTCGTTGATGATGCGGAGGACCTGGAGGCCGGCAATGGTGCCGGCATCTTTGGTGGCCTGACGTTGGGCGTCGTTGAAGTAGGCTGGGACGGTGACAACGGCGTGGGTGACCTTCTTGCCGAGGTAAGCTTCAGCGGTCTCCTTCATCTTGGTCAAGACCATGGCGGAGATTTCTTCGGGGGTGAAATCCCTCTTCTCGCCACGATGCTTGACTGAGATGGCGGGCTTCCCACTCTTCTCGACAATCTTGAATGGCCTATTTGATATAAATAAATTGGAAATGACAGTGCGAACGAGAAAAGAGTACGAACCAATGCTTCTGGTCACGCTTAACCTCGGGGTCATCTATTTTACGACCAATCAGACGCTTAGCGTCGAAGACAGTATTTTCCGGGTTGGTGTGGAAGGCGTTCTTGGCGGCGTCACCGACACTGGAGGACGAATGTACCGTTAGAAGCGCGACCCCGCGACCCGAGAAATAAAAGGCTTACAGCCGTTCTTCGTCAGAGAAGGACACCCATGAAGGAGTAATACGGTGACCCTGGTCGTTAGCGATAATCTCAACTCGTCCGCCACGTTGAACGCTGGACATCCAGTCAACCTAAACTGCCACATCACCGGAGGTGGCTGGAGCGGCTCACCCAACACAAGAATATGTGGTACCAAGATCTGCGAGACGTTGTCAGCCACCGTGAACGCGAAGGAGAGATGGGTTGGCATAGTATACTGACCAATTCCGATGACGGTGCCAAACTCAGACTTTTTGTCCTCGTCAGCGTTGACTGAGACGGGGCAGAGGAGAATGAGAGCGAAAATTGTGAAGAACACGAGAGACATGGAGCCGAGGAGGTTTCGACTCTGCCTCTTCGTCGGGCGACGAGCGGAACGAGGGATCATGGTGAAGGGAGAGGGAGAAGTGTATGTTGGATTTGTTGGCAGTTGTCACGGTCTCGCGTTTTATATTAGACGCTGGGGTGGTGGGTACGTGGCACAACGTGTTCGTGACAGATTGGTGCATACTACACTTCGGTCGTCCGCACCACCTCCACCATGACGCTCTCCTTTCCTTTATCCCCATTGACACCCAGACCACCATCTATCGTCGCTACGGGTCCGGCGAACCAAATCTTCCCACCATACTTGGGAAAATAATAATAGACCAGCGAGAGGATGAGAACCCCTCCAAGGACAACCACGGTATAATTCATGTCTCCCACCCCAACCTCTGGGGTCGCAGGGAACAAAAACACGACCCCCATAAACGCCATCCACGTCACGGAGACCACAGCCACCGGGAGACTCTGGAAAAGAATTGATACGTGTCAGTTGGCAGGTCAACCTCCCGCTCACCCATCTTCCAAGATCGAACGGACCCGGTTTATAATCATTTTCGAATATAAACCTTGCTGCGATCGGGATTGCGGAGGCGATGTAGAGACCCACGACACTCAGAACAAAGACTGCTGCGATGGCCTGTTCACCGGCAAATACCAGAAGTCCCAGCGAGATGGATAGGATACAGCAGAACCAGACGGTGTTCACGGGTGTCTTAGTGTAGCCATTCATCCTGTACAATATGGATGAGAATGGCAGAGCGCCATCTCGAGAAAAGGCAAATGTCTGCCGCGAAGCTGCCAAAACCTAGCTCCGTATCGTAAGTCCGACGCTTGGGAGTTTGTGACCGGCGAAGGCAACACTCACCATGCTTGACCCCATCATGTACCTGTAATGGGGGACCGTTAGTCACATAGTGGGGGGTAGACCTTATGATAGCTGACTGGACAATGACAACAATGCTCCATATCGCCAGGGTGCCCTTCTGACCGAAACTCTGGTAAAATATTTGAGCCATAGGCTGCCCGATGTTGTTGTCTAGGAGCGCTTGGGTGTTGCCACCCATGGAAAATGCCAACGCTACATTGATAGCTAGGGCCGAGGTTAACACACGTTAGGGCGATAGAAGTTTGTCTGATAGATACCCCATCCCAGTACGCCACCGATGGCTATAGCACTCACGATTGCCCAGGGCACGGCAACGGCAGCGTTGGATGCCTCTTCGCTGATGTGGATAGAGGAGTCGAACGAGCCTGGTTTGATCCAGTCAGCACGATATGATAGGGTCCAACGGCAAGAAACATACATATCGTCCACAAAGGGGCCAAGAAACTAAGAATGAAAGCATATCCATCAGGCCATCCGTTAACTGTGGAACGTATGTTCAAGCGGACGCCCAGTGGCAACTTCGTTGAGGCTCACGATTGGTAAAGTCACCCAACGCATAACTTGCCGAGTTTTTGAACTCTGCAGGCGTCGCAACTGGGAGCGCGATGATTACTGCAAGACAAAGCCTGGAAGGGCAGTCGATGTGGTTGTTTGTCACCAATGTGGTAGAACTTACAGCACGTTGAGCACCACATATAGGTTCTGCAACCGGGCGAGAACCTTGGTGCCGAAGCAACATATAACTCCGTGAGTCAATACCACGGCAACATATATTCCACTGGCCGAATATCAAAATAGATCAGGTGGGAACGAAGCCAGGACATACAAAGTCTCCGCGTCTGTCGCAGAGTACTCTTCACCCGACCCGATGGCAGCGGCGGCAGCGATCTGGACGGCGCATCCCCAATCAATGGAGGCAATAGCTAAGCCGTATGATATTTGCTGAGCAAGGTGACCTCGTGGACCCGCACTCACCAGCGATGGAACCGATTGTGTTCGCGTCTGGGTGTTTGAGCGCCGATCAAAGAGGGTCACATCTTCTGGTGGGACAACTTACAACCAACGATCCACGCCAATAGATTTCTGCAACGTGGGGAAGATAAGGAATGGGTCCAGAAGTAGAGCTGCGAAAGATAAGCCCCTCAGCGACGTGGTTTCGTGAGCAGGGAGGAAACTGGGTACTCCTCCGGATGTGGGTGCAGCGGATGCAAGTTCGGCCATGCTGACGCCGACAAAGAGCACTACGAGACTCCCGAGGGTCCAGCCCCAGACCATTGCGACGGGGCCGCCGTTTGGAAGGGCATATACGAGGACGGAGGCTATGGAGGGAAGAAGGCCGATGATACTGAAGGCGATCCCAAAGACCTCCAGAGGGGCGAACTCTCGCCTGAACTCTTGCTTGTAGCCCAGGGTGGCGAGAAGAGCTTCGTCTGCCTGACGATACTTGTCCTGCATGGTGGCAGTAGAGGCGATAGAAGCATTTCGTGCGCAGCCTGTTATACTACTCAGACCCCAAGTTGTATACAAAGGTAGAAATGGAAAAATGTGACTTACATTTTTACAGCCACCGAACTCGGGGGAGTGATCGAGATTCGAGATTGAGCCACGTCGGTGCTGAACGTGTTTACGACCAACCCACATCATATGTCGAATACCCTCTAAACCTTTTCTTCTTTCCCTCTCTTCATGTCGAGAAATCTCCTGCTAGGTTTCCTGTGTCTCCTGACACTCAACCTCCCTCAAGTTCTCGCCTCTCTTCTCGCCATTGACTATGGCTCCGAATGGATAAAAGCCTCTCTCATGAAACCTGGCGTCCCTTTTGACGTCCTGCTCAACAAGGACTCAAAGCGTAAAATCCAGTCTTCCGTAGCCTGGAAAAACGATGACCGTCTCTTCGGTTCTGATGCATACAACCTCGTAAGTCACACCAAACCTGCCTCGTCTGGACTTCCCATGACCAACTCCGTGCAGGCCTCAAGATTCCCCACGGACTCATTCAACCTCCTTAAATACCTCCAAGGCCTCCCTTTCGATTCCGAAGCCGTCTCTTACTATGCCACTCTCTCCGCCGCCGACACCGTCAGGTCCTCCCGAAACACCATCTCACTCCGCCGATCCGACGGAACCGAGTGGACAGTCGAAGAACTCGTCGCCATGCAGTTTTCTTACGTCAAAGAACTTGCCGAGTCTGTCGCTGGTGAGAAGGTCACGGACGTTGTCGTAACCGTCCCTCCGTTCTACACTCAAGCCGAACGTGACGCTGTCGTGGATGCCATCGAGATCGCCGGCCTTCGCACCCTTGCCCTCGTCAACGACGGAACAGCCGTGGCAATCAACTATGCGATGACAAGGACCTTCCCAGAACCGGAAATTCACATAATCTACGATGCCGGTGCTTCCGCCATCCGAACAACCCTCGTCGAGTTTTCCACCGTCGAATCAACCGGAAAGGGCAAACCAAAGGTGCACACCCAGGTCAACGTTCTCTCTTCTGGCTTTGATCGCAGGTCTGGTGGGGCAGAATTAGACCGTAGGTTGGTCAAAGTCCTCGTGGAGGATTTCATGAACAAGCACCAGGTCGATATCACCAAGGACAAGCGGGCGATGTCCAAGTTTAGGAAGGAAGCCAACAAGCTCAAGGCTATTCTCAGCGCCAACAACGAAGCTGTTTCTACTGTATGTGATACCTCCCACGATGTCCCTCCAGACTTACAACCGGAATCGTTCAGATCGAGAGCGCGTTCAAAGACATCGACTACCGTGGCAAAATCAAGCGGTCTCAATTTGAAGCCGCTGCAAGCGACCTCAAAGTCCGATTTGCCATTCCTCTTCATACGTGTTTGGCCAAGGCCGGCTTAACCTTCGTGCGTTTCCAACCCATCTGCCCCTATTCACCGACTCATCTCTTCCTGTAGGAAAATGTCACGTCTGTTATCCTCACCGGTGGTGCCTCCCGAACGCCCATGGTTCAACAGGCCGTGAAGACTACCGTTGGGGAAAGTAAGGTCGCTGTCAATGTGAACGCCGATGAAGCTGCCGTCCTCGGCGCCGGCCTTTACGGTGCTAGCCTCAGCCGCCAGTTCAAGACCAAGGACATCAAGGTCTCCGACGTGTACATGTATGACATCCAGGCATCTTATCCCACCGAACCCAAGGAAGGAGGATCTCCCAAGACCATCACCTCCACAATCTTCCCTCCCAGCTCCAAGACAGGGAGCAAGAAGACGTTGACATTCAAGAGGAAGAACGATTTCCCGATAAGGTTGTTGTACAAGAAGACGCCCTTCATGTGCGTACTGATGATTCGAGTTATTGTCCTTCGGTTGACGAGATTTCCCATCCAGTGATCACCCCCAGGGGATCCTTGAGGCCAAGATTAGCGGTATCCCTGAAGCCATTGCCAACTTGACTGAGAAAGGTGTTATCGACCCTGTGATTAAGACCACCATTACCCTCACCGAGTCCGGTTTTGTTTCCATCTCCGATGCCGTTGCTGTCGGCGAGCTCAAGCAGGAATCCATCAAAGGTGATGAATGGGATGAGATTATATTCAGGATCTCTGGCTGACCGGTTCGCAGATAAAATCAAAGGTCTTTTCGGTGGCAGCTCCAGCGACCCTTCCTCTTCCACTTCGACTGGCACTGACTCGGAGCCTACTGTTCTCGCAGATGAGATTACTACATCGGAGTCAGGTCTCGAAGTCACCGTTCCGTTAACCATTGATTTCGAATTCGGTTCCACCCCTCCTATGACCGTTGCAGAGAAGCGAGTCGCTCGTGACAGGTAAAGTATTATCTACGCCCCGTGTTCATGACCCCCTGCTAACGCCTTCCCAATAGGTTGCGCGAGATTGACAACGTCGAGGGTTCGAAACGCCGCAAGGAGGAAGCGAGGAACGAACTCGAGAGCTACTTGTACAAACTTCGCGACCTCCTCGGTGATGAGTCAGAAACTCCGTTCAGGAAGTGCTCCCAACCCGGGGAGAGGTCTGCAATTCATAAGAAGCTCGAAGATACCCTCGCGTGGATGCATGATGGGGCTGATGGTGCAGATACGACTCACTTCCTGGATAAACTTTCTGACCTCGAGTACGTGTCCGTTGTGATTTGTTGTGGTATTGTTCACCCACCGTCCGATTAGGAGTCTCGAGCGTCCAGTCGCTCACAGGTACAGGGAAATCGAAGAGTTCCCCAAAGCCCTCAACAACTCCCAAATGTGGAATTGGTCTTCGCGATTGTTCATTACCGAAGCGAAGCAGAACCTTACCGCTGAGGCTGAGGGTGGCCCCCCAGCCCGTTACACCCAAGCCGAGATCGACGCTCTCGAGAAGACGTTGAAGGAGCACGAGGCCTGGTTGGCTGAGTGGGTGGCAAAACAACGACAAGTCCCGATGGACCAAGATCCCGTTATTCTGACGAGCGAGATGAGGGCGAGGGCGAAGACACTAGAGAACCACCTCCAAAGGCTGTGGAAAAAGAAGGTATCATCAAAGAGGAGACCAGATACGGGAACCCCGTCAGGGACGGGGACTTCAAGCACCCCACCGGAGAAGGAGACCAAGATTCACGACGAGCTTTGAGCGTTGTCGTTTTAGAGTTCTGCATTACATACCTACCAGATACTTATATATTTTGCCAAGCACCAAGTCACTCACGATTGGGATGATTTTCGGGCTCAGCCTCCTGGATGGCAGTGGTGGGCAGTGGCAGTGACCTGGTGTTGACCAACTCCGCTCAACGCCCTCCCGTCTTATTTGGATCTTTCGATCAATCGCCGTCCAGCGCCAGTGCCAACATGGATTCAATTATAAACCCATGGCTACGGCGTTGGTGGGAAATGCCTTTTACTTTCCCTCCCACGTCCATCTGTTCCTAGCCGTCCCCAAGTATCGCCCAGATGGCTCGTGGTTGTAAGTCACAAAACGCCCCTGGAACTGCTTGCTGACGAACATCTCAGTCCTTTTCTACGGTCTTAATTTTGTACGGTTCATCAGCGTCGTTTCCTTCATCCTGGTGCTCGCCGGTAGCTTCTACGTGATGGCAACGGACATCATCTCTGTCAAACAGTTTCGCAAGGAGTCAAAACAACCCGGAGAATCCTCCGAGGGGATACTTGCGGGGTGTGATTACATCGGGTTGCGTATGCCCCACGCACGTATCGCGTGCGAGCTCGCTGACCCCTCCATCCAGGAATAGCACCATCCCAGGCCAACGGGGAGGGATCGCTTGGGCTGTAATCAACCGATTATTCATCATCGCTCAAGTCACCATACTCGCCTTCTCCGAAGTGGATTTGTTCCCACAGCTCTTCGACAGGTTCTTCCCCGTGGTCGGTCCAGAATTCGGGCTGGGACCTTTAGGCGTCTTCCAATGTCTAATCGGAGGAACAGTCCTCTCGCACCACGTCCGCGAGTTCCCCCTCGTCTCTGGTTTCTTCCTCTTCTCGATCGGATGTCTCAATATCATCATCGGGCTCATCCTGGGCGTCGCGGCCAAAACAATCCGTTCCGGTGGGATGTGGGAATCTGATTCCCTCGTTTTCCTACCGTCGTTTACTCGCAAGAAACGTGCTCCGACGTTGGATGGTTCGATCCCTGGCGCGGCGCCGGGTCCCAGCGGCTCATCGGGTCTTGGCTTTGGAAAACAGGCGGAGAAGGCCGCTAGCATGAATGGTACTATATCCCTCCGTTCCCGTCCATCCTGACCCACCGCTGACATTTCGCATTTTGCTAGGGATACCACTACCTCAGTCTCCGCCGCCGCTTCCAACCTATTCTGCCTTCAGACCTCATAGCTTGAGGTCACGAAACGCTTCCTCCATATAACGGATTCCAGCGCCGAGGCCTCCCTATATCTTACTTCCTTGTAATACTCCCACTCTCGTTCAATCCTTTTTCACCATCTGGTTAGTGGTAGAAGCTACCCCCTCGACCGCAGCGCTCCGGCGAGAGATCAGAACTCCTTTTTGACCTCTCCTCGGTGTCCATTTTGTGACACAGGGGTAAACTCTTCGGTTGGGTCGACGTGTTTTGTTCCTGTTGTAAAAACACAATATCACCTTTTAATCTGGTACGACGATTATTGTGGCGCAAAGTTTTTGGCATGTCCCTATGTAAAATCTTGACTACGTAAATAGACCATCCGTTTGTCGCCAATCTCACCCGATGGATAGGTCGAGTGGCTTCACGGTTACCCACCCAATTCTACGTACATCCTAAGAGGCAAAATACCTCCCCTCCTGTAATCATCACGACTACTTGGACCTTTAACAACAACCAAAAGGGCAGCGTGAGTGGTCTTGGTGAATCATAACCTCCCCAACCATACCGCTTATAACCTCTACCACCCCCCCGACACATATGGGGGGAGTTGGTAATTGTGAACGAAACGATCGGATTGCCAGTTGATGCTCGATGAGACAGGAAGGTTGTGAGGGGGCTCCACCTGTGGTCATCCAGAAAGAGCCAACCGAAAGAGAGGTGGTGTAGAGAGGGGGGGATCTTCTCGTACACAGGCGGCTCGTCGTGATTTGACATCGGAAACACAGAGGAAAGGTCTACTGCGTCGAGGTCAAGTACCTTCAGGCCCGGCAGATGAGGGTACAGGTCATTCACGGCTACGTGGCGCCTGGACATGCGGTCCCCGGTGATCCTAGCAAACGGGGGTACCCGCACCGAGGAGTGGGTTTCGCTTGCATCACCCAAAGACATTCCCATGCCATCATTGCAGGTGAGGCAAAGCTTCAATCCACTTTGAGATTCGCCGCGATGTTGAACGTAGTCTCGTAGGTACGGCCCAATAGTTGGGGAAATATCGGAGGTCGTTTGATCGGGCACGGTAATTGATAAGACTTCCATCCTGTCGGGGTACTCCAGGCGGAGTCACTTCAAGTGGTGGAGTGTATTCGGTGGGAGGACCCGGTACCGCTGTCGAGGGGGGCCGTTTCAATGGAAAGTGTCAGGTCTTGGAGGTGAGGATTCGAGGCGAGTACCGAGAATAGTTGGAACGGTGGAGCGGGTGAGGTCCTATCGAGAGGGAGATCCAGGGTTGTCAGAAGCATGGGCTGTAACAAGAAGTGGTCCATCGACGAGGTCGTACACCCCTCGAGGTTGGGGTGCCGCAACTTCGAAGGGTGGTGGTAAGTGAAAAGATCGGAGACATCCACCGGCGTTCCGTCGTTCATAGGCAACAAAATGACCGACTCCAAACTACTGGGTTGGAGTTTATCACGACCGGCACTTAATGAGGAAAGTATGGAGTTTAGGAATTTCAGATTATCGGCCCAGAGGTGGACCCTCCGTATGCTATTTCGAGCAGCGCGATCCTGGAGTGCGCTTTGGAGGGTGTCGTCGAAGGATCCTTCTGCGGAACCTATCCCGTCAAACACCAAATCGAGCGAAACAACTGGACAACAACGATGTCGCTTCTTCCAATCTTGCAAATTGTTGCCCCAACAGCTCCAAAGCTCGGGAGTGCGCGAGGCGACCTCGTACCAATGGTGACATACGAGAAGGAAGTTGTAAGATCCCTTCTCCAGACCGCCAAAGGCCGACTTGAGGACGACATTCCGATGGAAAATGTCCCCAGGTATTTCGGGTGGGAGCGTGGATACGTTCAACAACGAGTTTCGAACGCGTTTGAGGTGAACCGGACGGTCCTTTCGTCTCGGTGTCCTCCAATCTGCTGTTCTAAGATCCGTATGGATTCCATGTTGGTATCGTGGTTCATTCTAGCTTCCAGCCGCGTCAGAACCGTGGAAGTCTTGGGTCACGTTTGCTTACATCCATGGATCGTGGTTCTTGATCACTGTCCCGCATCGTTAAACGCTCGCGATCGTCACTTTGACATGTTAACACCAACGAGAAATGCACACTCAGACAGTGGGTGACCAGTGACGGCCAGATTGTCTCGCGTTTCTTGTGAACCAGTCTACTCATAATGTAATTAATGAGCCCATAATGTATGCCCTCCGCAAAGAAAAAAAACACCGCTGCAACGGATCAATTAGATCGTTCGGACCTCGCGGAATAAGTCGGAACTTGTGAAGAAAGTAGGGCGGTTCCAGAGGTCGGATCACAGTACGTGGCTGGTCAGGAAAGCGAGTCAGGACTATTCCTCCCGCGTCGACGTCAAGAACTTTTCCGTGAACTCTTCGCTGACCAGATCCGGCCGTGCCCGACCAAGTTTCAAAGCGATCCTCCGCCTCTCCTCCCTTTCAGCCCTCCGTTTGTCTCTCCTCGCAACGGTGCTGGGTGAAGGGGGAGTCTTACCACTCCCTTTTGTAGAGCTAGAGGAGAGAGTGGATGTGAAAGGCGCATTGACAGAATGGGATCTAGGAACGAGATCGGGATGGAAGTAGGTCCGGGAGGTGGGACTCGATGTAGCCT
>Ga0307516_10006542_pt1 | contig 13640 bp, 13 predicted proteins | sample 19_EM_MG_FD_203310 | JGI IMG/M metagenome (GOLD analysis project Ga0307516, IMG submission 203310) | Populus trichocarpa ectomycorrhiza microbial communities from riparian zone in the Pacific Northwest, United States - 19_EM | ecosystem: Host-associated > Plants > Roots > Unclassified | place... | reverse complement strand
TTTTCGAGGTAAAAAACCCTCTTTCACGGAAGTAACGAGGCGCCAACGATCTCTTTTCAAGATATTCTCTCAGCTACCCTGCAAGGACCTCATTTCGCTAACGCAGACCAGCAAACCTTTGCGCACAACCCTAGTTGCCCCGAATGCGGTTTCGGTATGGAGGATGGCAAGGATGAGCGTAAAGGCGCCTGCGCCTTTTTCGGACTTCTCAGAACTCCAATGGGCTACTCTCCTTTTCGCCGGAACATCGTGTGTTGTGAGTGTGATCGTGTCACGACAAGTCAAGGCTAATCCGAACAATTTCTAGGGATGCGGGACGAAGGGCGTTTTAACGATCGACTTTCAGTTGCGGCGAAGGGTGTGTCAACAGTGTAAAAGGCAGAAGTACGTGCCCCCACCGAGTCTTCTCGAATTAGCTTTAACGAGCAATTGAACAGTTTAATCGTGGTTTCCAAATTTCGAAGACAGTTCCAAGACTACGATGAAACCATACTAAATCTCATTCCGCATACGAACGGTACGTTTTTCGTTGTTCGTACTTCCCAGCCAATTAAAGACGTCTATTGGAAGTGGCGGGCTGGGCCCATGGCCGCGCCTCAAGTGGGAAGTGGTATTGGAAATCAGACATTCATGACATGGCGAAGAAGTGGGATACTTTCTAGAATGACACACATATGATGCAGATGAGCGGTGCTAAGGAAAGGTTAGAAGTATTCCGAGCCGAGCGTACCAAATTCGTTGCGGACGTTCTCGGGGTACGTTACCTTGGTCCTCACATCGTGATTCATGCTCATAGTGATGCTGTCTATCTTCAGCACGCAACGACATGTGCTCAATGGCATCAAGGATATCTTGCCAGGCGCTATCGAGACTCGAAGGACAAGACGAATGAGAGGCGTATGGCGTACGTTCCCTCTTTTCCGGCCTTCTATAGCTTATATACTTGGAATCCCCAGAATCTTTGCTAAATTCCGGGCCATGGGATATTCGGAGGAAGATATTAGATCAATCAACTACAATAGTGCAACTAACCAGAGCACGGAGCTCAACGACCGCAGTAAGGACGCTTGTACAATCCTCTGTTTCGTTCACTGACTTGTGTTTTTCCTTGACCAGTCTGGAAACGCATCCAACCAGTTCTCGAGGCCGAGATCATTGCACATCGCAAGGATCGGTTGTTGAGGCATCGAAGAACGATTTTCACCCCTCTCTACCAGTCCTATAGACGAACTCTCCCTCCCCGTTCGTGGCTTTCCCAACCTCGCGACAATGTTGTGCTACGATTCCCTGCTTTCAACGTGATTTTCAATGCTCCCCATGATGTGGCAGTTACGGTAGCAAGTTTCAACAAGGCGATGGAGGCCCTTCCGGTGCTAATAGATCAGTGGACAGAGGAGAGGAGAAAGAGGCTGAGAGCGCAAATTGCGTCCCTCAGTCCGCCAACCTCTTCAGAGGACATGGTCACCTCCGCCGTTCTCTCTGCCCCCTCATCATCACACAAGTCGCTTCCAGATAGCTTGGATCTCGCGACCTCCATATTCATTTGCGCCCGGCGAACCCTTTGCAGAAGAAACGTGCCCTCCTGGGGCGATGGCCGTACTGGAGCCCGTTTTCTTACACATGAATCGCCACATCCGCGGGACAGGTTTCCAAACCCGCTCTTTGGGTGGGATGATGCGAGCCTGCATCATACGTGTGAGGTGAGGGAGGGATTTATTCATATAGTCCAGCTTTGCGGAGAGCTGCACGTTGATGAGAGAGGTGTCCGAGCTGTGAAGGGACTCATCGAGATTCTGGGGATGTCGGAAGCGAGTACGGTTCAGGAGATGGATGCGAGAGAAGCACATTTCTTCTGTGGCGGGGCTGGATCACGGTGTGCGATTAAACCCTGTAATACTACTGCGAGAACGGTTTACACCTGGAGGTCCGCTGTCAGTGTTTTTCTATCATCTCAGTCCCGAGCAGCCCTTTGACGCTGAGGTTATTGTTTAGGTTGCGCATGCGATGTCAAACATGCACGACGGCCTTCCGTCCTTCCAGGTTTTGACAGAGCAGCAAGCAAAGATGGTGAACAATCCTGTTGACCCGATATCCTGGGAAGTCGCTTGGGCATGTAACCATTGCGACCGCATTTTCGGTCACTGGGAGTCGCAGGATTCCATCAGGAACCACTTGAAAGACCAGTACGTGCCGTTGTGTGACTCGTTCATGAATTCATTGTGATACCTGCTGCGTGTTTGTCTTTTTACATACAGTCATAACATCACGGAGGTGCAAGTCCCCGCTGACATGTTCTTCGACCCTTCCAAGCGCACCAGGTCCGCGATTCTTCCGACTCTCGACCTAGATGTGCCACTACCCCCAACGCACAACGCGCATGGACAAGGTGGACCTGGTTCGCCGCCCAAGGATATAAATCCAGGCTCCTCGACATGCTCGGGTTAAGAAACCATCTGAGGGCTCTGAGAATAAGCTGAAAAATTTCGTCGCGTAGGTTAAGCTCTCATCTCAAGCATTCGTTGCAGTTTTCTGGATGGAGTGGATGATATTCTGGCTTAAATCGGAAGATGTATATCCCTATCCCTGTCACGTTTTGTGGATGAGGGGATACGTGCTCACTTGTTTTCCTTATACCATAATCATACGGTCAGATTACTTATTGGTTAGGGCAACCCAGTCAGTAGAGCCTATAGTAATTGTTCTTGATCGCGTGTCTGACGTCGACGCGGACTCCGGGGGAGATATCGAAACCAGACGCTCTTGGTCTTTGCCCCTTGATTTTTTGAAATTCAACTTGTGCCCTATGATCAACTGTAACTTAGGGCAGTGTCTGCTGTCTCGCCCGTTACATCGTGAGCATCATAACACTTGCAGTGTCATTCATCTCCTTTCAATTGGCTGAAGCACAAACTCTCAGCGTTTTTTTACAGAGTTGAGCTCCACAGTTTCGACTCGCTTGAATTTCGGAAATTTACTTGCAGCGAAACACATGGATAAATGTGCCAGTATACGAAAGGGGAGTCCCCAACTACAACAGTCTGTTCAAAGGATCGTCTCCTGGACTGTGACGCAACCCGTACTGTAATGCAAACGAGCAACCGCTCAGCTTGGAAGAACTTGAAAGAAAAAGGGCAGCCATACCAACCTTTCCGTCACTCCCAAGTACCCGCCAATGACAGTGTGAGTGTAACCACTGACCATCCAAGTCTAAACCACCCTGGTCATGAATCTATAAGCATCTTGAATGCCACTCAAGTGAGCCGAAGGTCGCGCGGGTGCCGGGCATTCAGGACGCCTGTCGTCCATCACCATTTGGAGATAATTGCAACTTGATGTGGGGCAGGCTCAAAGTCAACGTCATTACGGACATCTCCCAACAGTTCTCTTCGTAGCATCCATATGTATAAATCGAGTAAATGGCTATTCAGAAGGCCGCATGGGCACCGGGTATTCAGGACACCTGTCGTTTGCATACAAACACGGTGCTATCAGTCACTGGCATGCACAAGGTCGCCCCAGGACGTCTAGATCCGCCAACAGTCATCGTCGGTTCAGCGACTTGAACTCACTACTCCGAATAAGCATTAATTACCATCCATATGACCGAATGGCTACTTGCACGTTCGACTGCATTTGATATCTTCCAGCAAGATGTCATGTCGCTAAACGTGGAATCTGGGTACGGCCGTACCCACCGTCGTCTCAATGAATCACGAATGAGAAAGTAACTGATAAGGAGATGACGGTAACAACTCATATCTTACTCTATCTCAGAGAAACGATCTAAAAAGATCATACGCTGTGCTGAAACAACTGCGAAAACTGGATGGACGGTGAGCCCGGATACATGGCATTACGGGATTGTGGGGGTGTGAAGACGACGCTTGGAAGGAGGTTGTAGGACTTGTTGATTTATGAGCAGGCCTGAAACGAAACGAACGTCATGGTCATCCTCCCTAAATCTGAAAAGGAGGAAGCCCTCACCGGTCACTGTCCATCGCGATACTATCCCCGCTATATTTCGGTGCAACCAGCGCCATTCCTTCCCACTGCAGTGGCAAAAACAACTCCTGGATTGGACAGGCCATGGTAGACGCCGTTTTGGATTTCCAACTGCCGTAAAACCGGAGGGACTGTATGGGTACCCACCACCGTGACCAGCGTTGGCTGTCGTGCACAGGTGGTCATCATAGATTCGTGACCCCCGCCCGCCTGGTGGCGTGGGCGTCTGGCGCGGTTACAACTCAGTGGACAGGGAGGAGGCGGTAGTGGTCATGGTCTGGGACAGCTTTTTAGCTTAGTGCGGCCCTCAAATGTATTCAGCGACCTTTATTTGCGATTTGGATGACGCGTCGAAAGGCAGCCGTAACCAGGAGTCTAGACACAATTAAAAGCCTCGAATAAGTATCAATTTATTGAAGATCCGGACCCTCACCCCTCCTCAGTTGACAACGGCATTGAGGACGCCCATATTTGGGATGGGTGTTGGTATAAGCTCCAGGACAGACACTGTTAACACGCTTATGACCGACTCAAGAATGGCCCAAGTGTGGAATGGATAGCATGCAAAGCGGGATGTTGATCTATTTGAGTTTGGTTGCATCAGCTGTGGGGTTGATAGCCGGACAGGATAAAATATGAAATCAAATTCCCATGATTGATATCACTGCAGGCACGAGTCAAGTCTTATCGTGAGGTGAGCTTCATAACACTTGGGCTAAGCGTCATTCTTCTCCTTTCAACTGGCAAGCCAACTCTCAGCACCGAGCGTTAGTTACGGAGCATTGGGCTCCACAGTTTCAACTCGGTTAAATTTCGGAAATTTGCTTGCAGCTCAGCTGATCGCAGATGTTCAGGTCCAGGGCCTGGTAACCGGGCACTTTATGTTCCTCAAAAGGCGCGATAATCTCGACTCTCCTCATGATCAGTTTTCTCCGTCTCACTCCACGCCCGCCCTATTCTCACCAAGGACTCAGACCGTTGACGTTGTCCTCTCGCCCGAGAACAAGGTCCATGTCGGCCGGCCCGGGAACCGCTCGCAAACAGCACAAAGAGGATGACTCTATAGCGTCCATCTTCACCTCCTTATCAGGAGAAGTCCCTGACGTTCTTCCTCCGCGATTCTCCGACCTCAAGAAGGAGATCTGGAGAGACGATATGCTGCAGACGTGGAAGGAAGTTCTTGAGGAACTGGAGGTGGCCACCGAGCAAGTCGCCGCTCATGGTTCTGAGGTATGGCTCGGTAAGGCAGAGATCAATCCCGTGTGGCTGACTATCTCTGCTTTTAGATGATCCCAAGAGTCCACTATAAAGATCTCCGTGCTGGTCTTTCACGGGAAGTAGTTGAAAAAATCAAGAAAACCGGATCCGTCATCGTGACTGGAGCAGTCCCGGTAGATGTACGTCTTGAACAGCTACCCTGTCCTCTCATAATTCCACTTACCCGATCTCCCAGGAAGCCCTCGCATGGAAACAATCTATCCGAGACTACGCATCAGCCAATCGTGACCGACTCAGAGGTACGATTTGATATCCTTACATCCATTCCTCAAACCGACCCCTCCCATTCTATCCAGGTTTCCCCGCAGACAACATCCAAGTCTACGAGCTTTACAACTCCATCCCCCAAGTCCAAGCCCGAACGCACCCCGCCATCGTCGACACCCAGAAGTTCCTCCTCTCCCTCTGGCACACCTCTGACCCTCTGACCCCCGTCAGCCTTTCAACACCTCTATCCTACTTTGACCGCCTCCGCATACGCCTTCCAGGCGACTCCAAGTTCGCCCTCGGACCCCACGTCGATGGCGGCTCGCTGGAGCAGTGGGAGGACCCAGGGTTCCGTTCATGCTGGACGAGGATCTTGCGTAGGGAAGAAGGGGGGAGAACATGGCGCGATCACGACCCGTTCGACGTCACCCCCAGATTCGGGGCGAAACACGACATCTATGAGGGCTCGTAAGTCCAACTTTCGCACCAACACATCCCTATCTAATTGGGAAACCCTCATAGAAACAAATGCTCCATCTTCCGACCCTGGCAAGGCTGGACCGCCCTCTCCAGCACCGGTCCCGGCGAAGGCACGCTCCGCGTCCTCCCCCTCCTCACGCTCGCGACATCCTACATCATCCTCCGGCCCTTCTTCCGTCCCAAATCTCCCGCTGCCTCGGCATCGTTGAAATTCGAGGATTGGGAGGTCGATCTCGAAGGGACGGCGTTCCCGGGAAGCGTCATGGGCAAAACGCAAGAGTTGAATGAGGAGACCCACCCGCATTTGAGGTTGGACAAGACGATGGTGTCGATGCCGAGGGTCCAGCCTGGGGATCAGGTGTATTGTGCGTCTTCTCAACTTTATTCCCGAGTCTCTTTCAGCGTTCTGAGAGGTGGTTGTGATCCTTACTATAGGGCATTGCGACGGGGTTCATGCCGTCGAGAGTCATCACGGCGGCCAGTCCGATTCCTCGGTTTTGTATATACCTGCAGTACCATTGACCGAGGACAAGTTGAGTTTTTCCCATTACATATAGGTAAAGGAATGAAACTCATACGTGTCATCATCATCCATCGCCAGTACGAAATATCTCAGGGACCAACGCCAAAACTTCCTGCTTGGCCGTCCCGCTCCGTAAGTGGCTAATGCTATGTGTACGCGCTTTGAGAGTTACTGAGGATGTTATGACGGATTTTCTAGAGACTTTCCTGGCGGAGAGGGAGAGTCCAAGTTTACCGGACGTGCTGCAGTCGAACACATCCCGTCGTTGGAAGGGCGCCGGATGTTTGGGTTCGAGAGGTTCGAAGGAGAGCAAGAGTTTGTCAAGAAATGTAACGAGATCTTGTTTTGAGATAGCAAAAGGTGATGGTTGTAAGTTGGTGAAAGGATCTATCATCGCCTCAGTATTATCCCTCGTTCGAACCACTATCGGACCAGGCCACCGAATCTGAATCCGATGTGGAGCTGTGCGATATGTGGGGCAGTAAAGGTGACGCGTCACGCGGGACATGCATATGGGACGAAAAAAAATCGGCAATTGAAAAACAAAGTCCACGACAGGCTGTTACACATATATAGCTAGGCAGAAGGCCTGCTAGAAATGCCCAAGCATCCGCTCCAATACCAGTCGGGACCGCCGCGGATTACAGCTAAATTCATATCGATAGGCCACCCCTGAAAAAAAATAAACACAGCGGGGTCATGGATTTCATATCCGACGAGACAGATTCTATTGATGGCAAGTGACTCTACCTCATCCCATGACTAGGTGCCGAGCGAGAGGAAAGAGATCTCTCGTCACATGCATCCAGAGGGCGCCGCGTCTGTCTTCGCTAGAATTCCCAGTGCATTTGCTCGTTTACTGTGGGTCGGAGGATATCGGAGTTTAACGTTAACATCGATGGTCCGCCTATATGTGTTTTTTTTTTTTCCGTTGGCGGTCTATCGATATGAATTTAGCTGTAATATATCCTATCCTATCCTATCTTGTTTCTCAATCTGACGTCGGAAATTTCAAATTAGTCGACAGACACAAAACGAACTCACCGTGAAATGTCGAAAGTGGCAGGACAAAAACCACTGACCAGAGACAAGGGGGGCAACGAGATGGCAAGGAGGGCTCGCGCTGTTGGCGTGAATCAACGGGAAATAAAGGCAAAGATCAGCCTGAAGGGGAGATGAGGGACTACCACCGCCGACTGGACGGAAGATATGTACCTAGTGGGGAGAAAGAAATGGGAGGGCATGGCCCTCGTGCACCCTCGCAGTGTGTGCCTATGTACTCTGTTTCGAGTCGCCGCATCAGTTCACGAGGACCCCGATGAAAATTGGCGTTACTTGTTGGTCCCTGGATTTTTAAGCCCGATCCCTGGGTTACTAAAATAAATTTTACATGTTGAATGGCCGTGTGTTTTTTTTGTCGAGAAATTAGCCTCCAAGAGAGCAAACAACAATCCGGCAAGTTGATGTTACAATTGAACGTGAGTACAACTTCCAGAGTCTTTGGCACCAACCACATCTCTGAGACTCTCGCCTTTGCCCCGCCTCTCGTCACTCTGCTCTCGAGACTCACATCACCTCGTCTTGCCTCGTCTCGGTCTCGTTTCTCACTATCAGGTGCACGGGCTCGGACTGCCTGGGATGTGTACAGTGCGGTGCAAGTGCGGTGCGGCGTTTCCTTATCCTCCCTGGGGGCTGGAGACGAATAAATGGTGTCAAAACTTGAAGACAAGGCAAGAACTCTCCTGATTTCCCGAATTTCCAGTAATGGACGCTCTTAAGACCGCTATCAACCTTTCCCTTCGCGAACTCGACATCTGCTTCGAATTTTCATGGATGGACTGGTCAACGACCATCATCCCCAGCCTGATCTTCTCCATCGGCGCATCGCGATCTTCTGGCTCCTCCCCTGCCAGCCTTGCTCCTCGATATATCCTTCTTATTTTCTGGAACACGAGTTTCATCTATTTCTTCAATCTTTTAAATCAGATCACAGGCATCGTCGAAGATCGAGTGGACAAACCGCACCGACCACTTCCGTCAGGGAAAGTCACGCTCGCAGGCGCCAAGAAGCGCTGCATGGTCGTCCTATTGGTCTGGCTTTTGGCTTCCATACACTCCTCGGTCGTCCCAGAGATGCTTTGCTGGACGGTCACGACGGGATTCTTGTGCCTGACTGCCGCTGGGAATCACTGGTTTGGGAAAAACACCATTGGGATGACGACAGGGACATGGTCGTTATACAGCGCATCCTGGAAGATAATCGCAGAGGATACGGAACAAAGCATGCGTTACGCCTGGACAATTGCGATTTGGTTCGCTGTAGCGGCGCATATTCAGGATCTACGAGACATCGCGGGCGATTCTGCGAATGGAAGGAGGACGCTGCCGATCGTTTTCGGGGACAGATGCAGCAGATGGTTGATCACGCTTATTGCGATGCCGTTGCAAATTTTGACGCTTTGGTTGGGGCGCATTGCGCAGATCGCACCTCTTCTTATTGGAGCCGCGCACGCAATTATTGCATGGCGCGTCATGCAGGTGGGGAGAGGTTCGAAATATGATCATAAAACGTACATGGTGAGTTACGATAGAATCGTGGACTGGATGACTACTGACTTGGACGATTCTTCCACAGATTTATACCTATACATTCTGTCTTTTCATCGCCTGCGCCAATTTGGGACCGATAGAGTGATTGGCGGGGGGATGCCATTTTTGCACGAACGGTTCTTCTGGAGATGGAAGATGCCTATGATCCCGGAGACGGTGCCACATCACGATGTCTTTTCCTCCGCTATTTTCAGTTTCAATCTCCCTTTGCTCATCCGCTGCTATCGGGTAACGTGCGCATGTAGATATTTCTTACAATACACCTTGCAATAAGTACACCTTGAGTTTTCAGTTGGGCCCAATGCCGATGCCAGTCCCAATCCAATGGCACTGGCATCAGATTTCTCTGGGTGATACCCAAAGTTTTGGTGCCACCATATCGTAGCCATAAATCATAAGGGTACGAGAGGGAATCGACAACGTCAGCAGCCGTGGGCACCGCCCTTTGCTATCTCCCCCTCGTCGATCGTTCCCACGTTCCTGAACCAATCATCTTTGGTTATGATTAGGCGGCTCGTATGTATTTGGGGGACAGTTCATCGCACTTTTTCTCCTTGCGATAATGGAAAAAATCAAAAGAACATCACTCTCCCAACCTTCCTATCCCATATAGGTTCACATCCTTCATTTCATCAGCCCTTTCAGACAGTTTCCTTTCCCAATCTTCATTTCTCACAGGAGTCGACGAGGTATAGCGAGTTATTTCCGTGGTACCTGGTACGGTAGTCGGGGGTTTAACCATGTGTTTACAAATGACTAATTCAATCTGCCCGTCCTAACACCTAACCTTCCCACACTTTGACACATCAGTGGGGAAGAACAGCTCCTTCGAACCCATTGATTTGAACCTTTTCTGCTAATTCGCTTACCCTCCGATATACCTGTTGATAATTCTGACTCTACTTGACTCTACTGTTGAGACATACCTACGGGAATTAACCGTCCATGCAACCGGCGTATCAGCCCTCATGCCTGCTGTTCCTGCCATCAAACCCAAGGGGGTGGCGGGACCGGAAAAAAAGATTTGAGGTCAGTATTTCTTTTTCGGCCCCTGTAGACCCCCCTCCCCGGGGTTCCTTCCTAATTAGGTATATTATACCCACGTATATTTGTTTTTCATGACAGGTTACCAAATACTGTACTATTATGATCGTTTGTCCGCGGGGTGTGACCTGTGACACCAGATGTCCATTATCCCGAAGGTTCCAAAGTCCATGTGATCTGTGACAGGTGTCCATTCTGGGACCGGTTTCCCCATATGCCATGGACGTCCCTTACTAGCTATAATATGGTTCCTTTCATCTCGTGCCTACTTTATTTTCCATTCATACTTACATTCATGTATCTACTTATCTACTGTGATGTTTCAATAATGACAACCTCAGTCGAATCCGCCTTTCATGTCAACTGAGGTATGTCGCCAAACTACTCACCCATTGTCCTTTGTAACCCTCCTCTCTTCAAGACTTCGACGATGTCCACTCCTGATGAATGGCATGCTTGAGGCAGGACTTGGGATAGTATCCCCCAATCCATGAAGAAAATTGCTGAGCAGATCCTTGAAGTACCCAAAAATCATGCATCTGAATTGCTACTGTCCCCACATATCTCTATAAATGCCATGCTAAAATTCCCCTTGCTGAACTCAACACTGTCACTCCCTACATCCAACACACAATTGTACTTCAGTCATGAGCAGCCTGATTTCCTAAATGACACCTTGGTCCTATCCCTCAAACATCTTTCCATTCCAACAGCCTCCATTATCTGACAGCTGTCTGCAGACGCACTGCAGGCATGTCTGGATGGGTACAATTCAGCCAAATATACTCATCTTGCAGAGACAACAGTGACCCACTTTCTGCTATGGGTCATTACCCTATGGAACTCAATTCTCGACATTCATGCTAACATCTGAAAACCTTGGCACAAGGCTCACGACTGGCTCCAGCAGCAGATGTACAACCCATGATCCATAGAGCACTGGCACTTGGCACAGACAGCAAACAAGCTTCTTGATGTGTTACTCTGGAAGGGAAGGAAACTGGGCCTGTCAAGCGATGGCAAAAATCATGACTTATGGAGGTACCTGGAGAATGAGTGGTTCTGCTCTGCTGATGAAGATGATATGCTGGACTTGCTGCATCACCAAATCACAAGTGATTTGGAGAAGATGGTGCAGGGCTTCCACATTGAAAATGTCGATCTAACTGACAAGTTACTCGAATTGCCTGAAGTGGATGGTACAACATATGGAACTAGTCAGGGATGGCATTGGATCTGCAAGCTTGGGCAAGATGTTATCGAAAGAGGCCAGGTTCTCTTGATGATATATCACTTGGGTCATGATAACAAGCATTGGGTCGCACTTGTGGTCAATGGGGAGTCCAAGCAGCTTGTATATGGCAACTCAATGGATCACAAAATCCCCAAAGAAATCCTTATAGCTTACCAGGAATGGTTCTTGCGACACTCAAGTGCTTTTACTCTCGAGCAGCTTCCAATTCCGAAGCAGGTGGACCTTTTTATGTGGCCTAAGCACCTGTAATGTGTCCTGTGGCAACCAAAGGATGTAATAATGTGGGCGATACTATAGATCTTGTCGGTGAACCAGAAAAGATGGAGGCCAATATGGGCGAGATTGGAGAGAGTAAGGAGATTGGCAGGAGCAATGAGTTTTGTGGATATGATGACGACCATGATTGGATGAATATTGGTGACTATGATGAGATGGGTGGCAGCTACAAAAGGCCTGTCAAGAAGCGGAAGCTGGCTGACTTCTTCCACAAGGAGGCAGAAGAAGAGAAAGAGGATCAGTTGGCATGTGAGTGGGATGACCTTGGGGCAAAATGCGAGCGACATAAGCAGGAGGAGGTGCTGGCGAGGGAGAGGAAGATAGAGCAGAGACGAGAGTGAGATCAGAAACAACAGCAGAAGCATCATGCCACAAAGAGAGCCCAAAAGGCTGTAGAGGAAAGCAAGAAAAAGTGGGTAAGTGATAAGTCTGAGCAATGTATAACATCAACTAACATAACTGGGTTAGAAGCATCTCAAGGCATTCAATGAGTCTGGGGAGCTGGATAAACTTGGAGAGCTTTCACGCCCTCACCAACAGTTCAAAGAAGATGTGAAGGTGATGAACAAGGCATCAGGCCGAAAGTCCATACATGGAAAGGAAGATGTGAAACATGTTAATTGGCAAAACCCACTAATCTGGCCACACATCAAGGCAGCAAGGAAGAAAGCGGGATATCCATTCAGGCCTGCCAACATCGCCAGAGAGGCGCAGCGAATGAAACCAGATCTCTTCCAGAGATTAAATGGGTGTGTCATGAGTCAATGGATTGACAAGAGCACCCAGGCAGAGAGAATTTTCAAATGGAAAGAATCTGTTCTAAAGGCAGTTGGAAAAGGTCACTCGCCAGGAGGAGAAACGACACAGGTGGGGATTTTGGTGTGTTCACAAGGCTTTCTCCTTGCCATGACAAGAGCTCATCAAGAAATCTAGGAACCTTTCCCAGACTTTATCAAGGACATTAGCAATCAGTTGGCAGCTATAAGATGGGCAGGGGCTCCACTCACCCTCACCTCGATCCGTGCCATCATGATTGCCATGATCAAGAAAAACCATAGCCACTTGTTTGAACAGACAATGTCTGATGGGAGCCAGTTCTGCTGCTCTAACTCCTTCATGCCCAAATTCCTATGGAAGAAGCTTGGGTGGAGTGAGCATCATGCAATGCAACCTGCCCAGAAACTGCTGAATAACCACGAAAAAGTCCTATGGGCAGCATTTTTATGAGAGGTGGCTATCATTTGCGACCATGGTATCCCTGCAGAGCTCCGAGTTAATACCGATCAAACACAACTCATTTATCAGCAAGGGACTCAAATGACATGGAACAAGACTAGAGAAAAACAGGTGGAGACAAAGGGGCAGGATGAAAAAAGGGTGTTCACCCTTGTTCCATCAATCTCAGCAAGTGGTGACCTTTTCCCCTTCCAAGCTATATACCATGGCAAGACCACACTCTCCTGTCCCTTGATGAAGGCACCAGGGATAGCATAAGCCCAGAAACTCCAATTCAAGTTCGAAGCATCAAAGATGAAAACTTACTGGTCTACTCAAGAGATGATGAGGAAACTTGTTGACAAAATAATTGTGCCATATTTCAACAAGAAAAAGAGAGAGCTCGGTCTCCTGGATTTGCAAGATGCATTGTGGAAGATTGACTGTTGGTCTGTCCACAAGTCAGCTGAGTTCTGGACGTGGATGAAGAAAGCACACAAGAACATAATTGTCCTTTTTGTACCAGGTGGATGCACAGACATATGGCAACCTCTTGATGTAGAGATACAACAATGTGCCTTGAAGCATAGCCTGTGGTGTTCTGCACACAGAGACCTTGTCACTGAAGTAACGGCTCATCTAGATGGGCCGGAGTCAGATGGTTGGATCACAATCAATACAACTGTTGCGAACCTCCACAACAGAAGTGTTGGATGGATGGTATGGGCATACCAAGAGCTGGATGACAAG
>Ga0307516_10006541_pt1 | contig 13641 bp, 16 predicted proteins | sample 19_EM_MG_FD_203310 | JGI IMG/M metagenome (GOLD analysis project Ga0307516, IMG submission 203310) | Populus trichocarpa ectomycorrhiza microbial communities from riparian zone in the Pacific Northwest, United States - 19_EM | ecosystem: Host-associated > Plants > Roots > Unclassified | place... | reverse complement strand
AGAGTTTGGCTGAATCAGAATAAGGTTTGAGTGTAAGCAGTATAAAGTAATGGCTTGGCATTGAGTCAGCAGTGTGGAGTAATGCCAAGCACCTGTCAAACCTTATAATAATGTCCACAAGGCCAAATAATGAAAAGATGAGAATATTGGAAAGGGGTTTTAATGCCACTCCCTCTTTAGATAGATATTATCCCCTCTTTAGGTTTGTGTTACTCCCTCTTTAGATTCTGATTATATAAGAAGCTAGTGCCATTCCATAACATTTGGTGGCAAAGTCTAGGGACAAAATGATCACAAAATTTTATCATTGGTGTGCACTCTTTCTAACCACCATGTCTTCAGAAAACCCCATACTTGACCATGAATGTCTGATGAATACCTTTGTGGGCTGAAGTCTAGCGAATATCAATTGAAGTATCATGCTGATAGTTACCATTTCTCCATAGTACAGGGAAGGGTACAGGATGTGCCAGATGTACCCTCATCAGGTTCTCCAGAAGATCAAGAGCGAGTGACAGGAGAAGAAGCCAGAGACAATCAATGCGACTACTGTCAAAGTCATGGGACACAATGTGAATAGAACAAACACTTCATGTCATGTATTCTATGCCATCAGGCAGACCAAGGCTGTAGCAAGACATTTCCCAAAAGGCCTGGCATTGGGCTCAAACAATCACCCATTTCGTTGAGGAAGCCAGAGAGCCTCAATCACATAGTGAGTATCTACCACATCAGATTTTTGAAATGAGAAATAATGAGGATTTAGATCATAACCAAATTTTGGAGACCATCAAGCAGTTACAACCACTTGCAGACAGCATTGTGGGTGTATATAAGAGCCATCCAGATGAATTCAGGGATCTTGCGGACAAATTGGATAATATCTTGGATGAGATGGAGTTGCTGACAATGACAAAGATGGCACTGGGTTGGTAGAAAAACAGAACATTGTACAACGTATGGTACATATATCATTCAGCCAGAGACTGCCGCTCCAATAAAAACTCAGAATGTCCGGAGAAATTGTGGAAAAGCATTCTGGGAATCCATGCTTCCCCTGCCTGCTGGGCATTCCCCATTAGTGGCGATCTGCTTACCAGATGTTCTTGTTGTTGAAATCAAATAGTATAAGGATTTATGACCCAAGATAAATAATGGAACTGTGGTCATATTTGAAAAGCAGAAGTGATAACAATGGATGTGGGGCCGGCGGAGGGATTTAGCGACCAGAATATTCTTCTGCCAGGTTGTGGAGGAACTGGACAAGGGTGACAAACACACAACAGTAGAAATATCCTTGGAGAGGACTTGGATCCATATCGATAATCTGGCTTTCGGGCAAATGTTTGTGTGAATCCCTGACACAGATTGTGGATCTAGAAGCATCAATGAAAATTCCGATCCAATGATGGCCTTTCTCACGTGGGCCTTAAAAAGCTAGTGGAAAAATGATGAGAGTCAGTAAAGTGATGGGTGGCACTGCGGGGCTGGCAGAGAAATCCACAGTGAAAAGCGAGGTCTTGACGTGCAGTGGGAAATGCTAGGAATACAGGTACACTCTCAAAACACCTCAAACCAACCTCAATCACTCTAAATTGACAAGTTCTAGGGGCGGCGGGATAAATCCACTTTAGTTCAGCATGGTCCGAAAGGTTTGCTTTGGGGTTCGATGATCAACTTGCAAACGCGCGTCGAAAATCAAGGGTATGTGATTCAATAAGGGGTGTAGGGAATCGGGTTTTGATCTTTGCAGGTCACTCAGTACCTCTTGGATCCAATGACAACAATCAATGAAGCACACAGGCTTCCAAAGGGCAATCAAGGTGAGCACACAGGCTCTACAAGTTCAATTGAGACTTAGAGGATTGTGTTGCACTCAGATAACACAGAGATGAGCTACAATTCAATCTGGGCTGGGCCTGTTCTAATCTACTGTTACATGGCGAGCTCGAGGGTATTTTATACATGACACGGTAATCTACAATAAATAAAGTTTATCACAAGTTTGTCCAAATTGGGTCAGTTTCAGTCTAGGTAGCCATGGCGTGCTTATCCAGGGCTCCATTCAAGTCATATTGATATAGTTGCCATGTATCGAGAGGTGTCTAGTCCTTAGTGGAGTAGAGCATCTCAAACATCTTCATGTGTGGTCAGTCAGTGTTGCCACGTCAAAGTTTGATCGGGCTATTTAAAACTCCGGTTTCCATGATTGATGATGGTTTTGAGGCAAGACAGAGTTGTCAGTGACCGGTTCCTGTTCCTCGAAAGTGATCAATGACCTCGTTTCTAGAGTTCGTTCTATTTCCAGTAAGTTCCTGGCTCAGCATTATGGCTGCAGTGATTGACCATTGAACTATTGATGTGAGGGTGTAGTTACAGTGTGCGTCATAGATAATAAGTCCCCCACGTCCTCGTTAGATCCCTGGATTATAGTAGTCTTTGGATATTGAATGATTGGTGTCAAGTCAATAGTTAGACCCTCAAAATGTGGCCATTCCTATGATCATGACAAAAGGTGATACAGTAACACTTAGACTCTCATATGTAGCCATTCATGCCATCAGTTCTAGTAGAATCTACATATAATAGAGCCAAGATCATATTCAGGCTAGAATGTATTAATATTGGGCCCTCAATGGTCTTATCCATTGAGAATTGAAGTATTTGTGTCAAGTCATAGTTAAGCCTTCTAGGAGACTGTTCCCATGATCATGACCAAGGGTGGTACAGTGGTGCTTAGACCCTCAAGATAGCCATTCACACCATCAGTTCCAATAGAATAATTAAGTTATAATGACCCAAGATTATATTCATTGCGCTGACTAAACCATAGAAAAAGTGCAAATTCATGCACAGCCACTTGATGGTCATATCAACGGGATAATGGAATATTAGCTGGTTCTAGGATTCTCACTTATCCCATGCTGAGAAATTCCCAGCATGAGATAATATTATGATATTCCGGAAGGCTTAATTATAGGACCTGTTCAGTTATCCGCTATATTAACTGCCTCAACATATAGATCAGTTCCACTCTTGGGGGACCCCGTCAATATCATCAGCAACTGGTGGAAACTGGGGATATCCAGGGTAAAGGGAAAAAAAGCATTCTGAAATGCAGAGCCGGTGGGGAAAACTGGGGATATCTGGAAAATATTCTGGGAATGTGGAGCTAATGAGGGAAACTGGAGATGTCTGGGGGAACAGAGAAGGAGATGCACAATAAAAAGAGCAACCACCATAGTCCAGCTCATGTCTTCTCCACTGGCTCTGCATTCCCAGAATGCTTTTTCTCCATTTCTCCAGACATCCCCATAACCCCAGTTTCCCCACACATTTCCAGAATGTTTTTTGAGATATCCCAGGCATTCCTGAGTATCAGTTCCCTACATCTCGGCGAATAGAAATATGTGTTGTGGGGCCGGCGGAATTAGTGTCTAACGTGAATCCTTCTGGCAAGGCTGGCAGAATTAGCATAAGATATACCTGGGGACAACAATTCAACGATTCCACTTGCCCACTGACACAAACAAATAATTAAGAACTGGTCTGTGGCTTGAGATGAAAGATCCAAGTGGGACAAATGAGAGAAGCACAGCATGAATGGGAACGCATCTATAGCAAAGAGAAGAAGAAATATGAAAAGATGGTAGACTATTCCTTGAGTATGGGAGAGGGGCATGGTGATGACCCAGATGAATCCCCACCAGAGAAGGCTAGGAACCCAGTGGTGACAGGATTAATATCACCAGAAATGTATTGAGATGACTCGGTTTGGGACAACATTTCATCTGAGCATGAACCAACCGGAGTATGAATATTTCTGTTACGATGAAGATTGTAATTCGCTTAACTTCATATTTCAGACTGCTAAAAATGTTACCTCGCCCCTAACTGCCGTCCCTCCCTCAGACTTATCAATTTCTATTGATCCTGCTCTCAGTGGCTTCCTCACTCACGGTCCAAATGATGATGTTCCACAGGGCTTTCATGCTGTGCCATATTCAATGATTCCACTCCTCCCAACAACTCAGAGCATGCCTAGTACCTCAAATGCTGGGCTCCCTTCCAGAGAACCTTTCACAATAGAAACCTTAGCGACCATGTTGTTATCCATCGAGAAACAAATAATACTGCAGGAAACTCAGAGGAACATCACAAATCAAGAATCTAGAGTTCCAAATGTGGATACCAGTGCTCATGCACTGTCCATGCCCAAAGAGCAGTTGACAATGGAGCCCAGACCAAGGACATGGCCTGACTGGATGACACCACCCCAGACTTGTTGTAAAACAATCCAGCAAGTGGCCGAGGCAACTTATGAGCAGGAAGCAGATATAAATGACAAGAATATGTGAGTCTAGAAATATTTCTCTCGCCAAGCATTCCTTAAACACTTTCACCACAATAGCCCCAACTGAGCACCAAAATGGAAGGTCGAGGAAGCTGACCACTCCACCACTCCAAGGAACACCCAGAAGAAAATCAAGATAGCAGAGACTGAAGATGAGACAACAACAAAAAGCAAGGGAGTGAGGTGTCGGGCATCAGCAATGAAGAAATTGGTGATACTCTGGCCAGCAACACGGGGGGCAAGAAAGGAGCTTGCAGATGAAGATGACCATTTCAGAGTCCTCCAAAGTCATAAACGGGCATAGATTACAGTATGGACAAACATATATAACGCTGTGGGACGGATTGCAGATTTGAGCTTTGCAGAATCCATCATTTTGTCTCCCTGCCGGCCACACAGCTATTGGTTTCTGGAGACACATACCACCCCCAGCTCTTCGGAACACTTCGGCATTCTCTATTGAACCAGGCATCTTGATGACTATATTGGAAGGGGAACCAATGTAGATGGATTGGTTAACCATGAGCTCAGCTCCCTGCCTTCCTAGTTACCATTTTACAGCATTTACTCTCTGGCGTCAAGAAGGGTTAACCTTTCTAGATGGGTCGGTAAATTATGAGTAGTCTCATCACAATTGGGCAGAACCTACTTTGTTGGAAACATTGATAAAGGATAACGTGTTTCAGTTTTGAATCTCATTAGCCCTGAATATAACTCCCCAGTTACCTTAGTCTCTCTGCCAGCCCCACACCTGGGGCTATGCAAACACATTCTTCCACCAGCTTGTCACGTCAACTGGGCATTCACTATTTAACCAGGCATCTTGAAGACTAGGTTGGCAGGGCGAATGATTGTGGATGCATTTGTTAATCACAAGCTCAGCACTGTGTCTTCCTAGTTACCATTTTTCAACATTTACTCTCTGGCATTGATACCTCGGTCGGGTATCTGTAATCCGACAGCTCACAGTACCAGAAAGCACTTGCAGACCCACCCCTCATGTCCCTTTACCATTGCTGCTCTTCTTTCATAAAATGCTGCAATCTATGCCAATAAGGCCACTGATCCCTCAATCATCTCCCCTTCTGTTATTATTGATTGACCTGCCTGCCGGGTCGATGGGGAACCATGTCCGGCTACAAGCCTGGTGCTGAATATAGTAGATGAGGCTGATTCTTATTGATGTCCCCATCTCTCTACTTCATATGATATGGTATTAATACATACATCCATTGAGACAGGCTCCCATGGCTTTAACCAACTTATCAGAAGCTTCCATAACAAGCAATATGACTTTGTATTCCCCGTTTGGAAGATGTTTCCCACTGTTTTTGTAAAATATCCAAACCTTGAATTTAAATTCTGGTACAATGGATCACAGTTCCGGCATTGACTCTAGCCTGAACCCTGAAGGTTGATCCCCAGTAGGAAGTCCGCCAATTACCAAAGATTTAGATGACTGCCATAAATTTCTAGATTGACAACAATTGGACAACAATTATTTTTGTCCACAATTTGCTGTGATGTCTACCTAAACTCATTTGAATTGTGATGCTCCTCGTTTGACTTGCTTTGATATCATGCAAGTCCAACAACTACAAGTTGACAAAACTTTGTCTCATTCAGTCAATAATGTCACTCACATGAAGTTTTGATCCTAATTCCCATGTCTCCACATCCTCTCATTTGATATCTCTCTGGCAGCTGTCTTTGCATCCTTCCTTGTTGCTTCATGTCCTTCTTTCCTCCCCTTTTGTGCATTGTGGTCCGAGTTGTCTCTTTTTATGTGTAGGCAATGTCTTGCAGCATCTGGTATCTGTCATGGCATGTTTTTTCGTTGGATTCATCATTGCATCTTTGGATGACGCCCATTGATCACAACATCATTATTGTCAGGTCGGGACTCTATAACCATCACATTGACTCTGAGAAATCTTGCATCCTGTCCCTCCCTCGGTACCGAACTCTCTTTCATGTTTCATTCCTCTGACGCCATTCACACAGCAGTCAGGCGCTGCGGTAAGATACAGCACATTTTTTAAACCTAACTGACATGCCTGTTCTATAGAAAAAAGCCAAGAAAGCAACTAAAAAAACAATGTGATGGATAGAACTGCTATGGTAAGTCCAACCTTCGACTGGATCAATCTTTGCCTTTCTAATGCACTTCCAGTTTCTCATCTGCCCTCTCTAGACTTAACTTCATGTTGTATCACATTGTTCTTGCAGGGCGTAACATCCTCGACTCCCTCTTGTATGACATGGTGCCACATTATCCCCACTCTGCATCAGATTGCTTTTGTATCACTGTCGCAAGACTCATGGAGGAATAATGGCTCTCACCAGTGCATCATGTTGCTTTCATGTCATTTGTTTTTGATTCAGTTTGGACTTTGGGGATGGGGACAAGGGAAATCAGTGGGAATCAATGGCCTGCTACAATAGATGGATATTTACAATGTAATCGATAGAAATCAATCAATTAATTTGATGTATATTTGTATCAATTCGAAATAAGAAAAATGGGAACCTGAGCAAGGTTATTTTCATTGATCATATTCAAGCAGGATAGATTTCGAAAGATTGGATCTATGGCAACCTATGGAGCTTGATACAAATAGCTGCTCATATAGTATAGTGCAAGAATTTGAGTTGGAAAGATTTTCAATGATTATCATCATCGCAATCTACTGGACTCTACATAAATCTTTGGTAATCTGGGGACTTCCTGCTGGGGTTGATCTTCCACATGCTGCTCCTGTTTGTGCATCATCTTGTTATTTAACTCGTTCACTGATGCTGATTTCTTGCCATAATACTGCACCCCCAGCTGCGTTTTTTGCATACCCACCCTACATCCCTTACTAGTATCCATCCAACAAACTTGTTTTCATTTTTCCATAATAATTCTACTTTCTTTTTGAATTTGTAATGCCTTTGTTTCTTTACTAGTAAATAAGAAGCATAGCTAACTGACCATTTATTTCGGCTTTAGATTTCCAATTCCCAGACTATATCTGCCAAACCAACTTATTCCACCTGCCAGCCCCGCACACACTGGGCGATGCAAACACATTCCTCCACTGGCTCTTTACATCCCTCTGGCATTCTATATTTAAAATCTCGGCACCTCCCCTCTCCACAACTCTCACATTCCTGCTGCTTGATATGATGTGTTGGCAGCTGTGCTAATAAAAATGATTCTCTGTAGTTTCATATTGTGACAAGCAAATTGACTGGCAATTGCATAATTTTGCTATTGAAAGCTACAGAGACATTTGCAATAAGGAGTTCTGCAAAATCAATAGCCCCTTAGGTATTACGGTACTTACATTGAGCTTCTTTCAAATCTCCTCTTTCTGATCTCGGGAAAAGGGGTCTAAATCCAGCTATTTGTGAAGCCCGTGTATTCGGACATTGAGAACACTGTAGTTGAGGGCCTGTCGGGCACTTACATGGCATGTTGTTATTTGGACTGGAAAATTCAATATTCTTGGTTAGGGGTCAATTCACAGTGGATTTGAGGACAGTCTCATGTCATCATGGAACCTATGTACTTGGCTCGCATCTCCTTGGAAGAGTTAAGGAATGAAGTTGTGAGAGGCTGCAGCACTGTGATGCAAGAGCTGAGGGATGCCATCTATGACTGCTCAATTCCCTCAATATCCGAAACATGGTACCCTTGTTATCCATCAGCAATTCTCGTTGGCTTCTCTCAGCAATCATCAAAACCATACCAATATAGTTTCCTGCTTATATACTAACTCTCAGCTCAGCTAATGCGACAAGGTATATTCAGTCATCAGCTGGACTGTCAGTCACAGGCTGTTCTTAAGCTCAGTCCGCTACACCTGACAAAATAGATCACAATCCATCTTCCGCTATGTTGTTAGGTATGGGTCTATTTAACTATACCATGTCTAATCTTAACCAGTCTTTAACTGGACCACGGTTAAGATTAAAGCAAATTTGGGGCAGAAGCAGTTAAGGTTAAATGATTTCACAGAATTCTCTTAACCAAAAATTAATCAGTTATAACCGGTTATAACCGGTCAATTGATATTTCAACAATATACAGGGGTTACACCCAAAAAAACCTTCAAAATAATAAAAAATGGTCAAAAACATTGAAATTTGTACATTTTTGGGGGTTTTCTTTACATTTCTTATAGATAATGACCTATAAAATGTTGCACACATGGACTACTAACTGTATTCTATCAAAATACATCAATTAAAAATGGGTTTAACCAGTTAAGACCAGTTAAAACTGGTTAAAAATCCTTAACCAGTACAACAGTTAGGTTAATGTAAATTGAGATTTGCAATTAATTTTAACTGGTTCAGACCAGTTATGATTAGGTTATAGGATATTTTGGAGTCCCCTCTAACCGGTTAAGGTCCGGTTAATCCAAAAAAGGCAATTTAGCTGGACCTAAACAGACCTTCAAACACTAGTTGCATATGAAGAATTGGCAACCATGGTGTGGAGGTGGGGGATGATCGGGAGATACATGAAATAGGCATGAGGGGCATTGTTGGCAGTATGGCATTTCAAGGAGCATACGGAACATACTGTAAGCACTTCATATGGGCCCATATAACAAATGCAGGAGTTGATGCAGCAGTCATATCAAATGGGCTGGAATCCAGACAAGTATTGGACATAGTTTTCTGTACGTTTCTATGTATCAACACCTGCCATAGGGAAGGCATACTGGAGTTTGTTGAAAGCCTTGTTGGTGAGGCCCTTGTTGATTTTGAAAGCGAATGTGCAAAAAAGCGAAATATTGCTGTTGTTCAGTGGTTTTTCTTCCAAAATAAAGATCAGCTTTGTGAAAAGAGAGAGGACATGTTACACACCAAGTTCAGAAGCCTCTTTCAGAAAACCTTGACCAAGCATGTCCCATAATGATATTCCCTCTTCACCTGAAGCTGTGCTTCTGATTCTTTACCAGTTGGTATTTTCATTGTCTGTTTCTTCATAACCCAGAGATTTGCCATCTGTATCCATCTTGCCTGAGGGATCATCTTCTTGGACGAGCTCCTGATGTCCAGATCCCCAACAATTCTGGCAAACTCGGGCAACTTTGGATGTGATACAGTGTGAGTGCTGTACTGTCAACAACACATGACCATCTGAGTCACTGTCACCCCCAGAATTGGCTGATTCTATGGGAGCAGGTTCTTTGTCCATAGTGGATAGATCATCGTCGTGATATGAGAATGCTGGGATGTCCAGATCTGGGAGAGAGGAGATGGTGTAGAAGACCTTTGCAATTGATGAGAACATTTGTGCAGCCTGCCAAGTAAGATCTTCTTGGCTGTAGCTTTGGTGGCATTTTTCTTTACCAAAGACTTCACCCATGGGTTTGCGGAAAGGAAATGTCAACTGATAATCCTCCATTTTTGACTGTCCAGATGACAATGCTCTGTGGATTCCACAACTAAGCATTTGCAACCACAAGGACAAATTCATTTGGTTTGTCTGGGCATAATATCAGGGAGAGGAAGGCAGCTAAGGAATGTCTTGTATTGAAATTCACAATAAGACTTGAATAGAAGTTCCAGCTGGCAGATCTTGCCAGGTAAAATGGGCAAGATCCAGGACAGCTATCAGGGGGAGACAATGCTGGGTTTTGCAGCTGGAAGATGGGGTATCTACAGATGAATCTACACTGATTACACATAGTCTAATCAGTTCACAAACAAACAGACTCAAAGTCCATGTTCATTTATAGCCAAAGGGTGATGCTGAGTCTAACTTCTGGGTGATCCAGTAGATAAATGTGGGCCTGCACTGAAGTTGATATTGCCAGATATTGCAGATCTTTTGAGAGAAGATGAGGAAAAATGATAAGAAAAAAGAGGTTGATGAATTCTGGAATCCTGGATGTGTGACAGATGGAGCGGTGGTGGAGATGAAGAGAACAGTAGCCAGTCTTGATCTTGCTATAAAGTCTGCACTGATGATGCCAAGTCTAATTGGCCCACTAACAAACAGATGCAAAGTCTATATTTGTCTGTGGTCAAGGGGTAATGCCAAGTCTAGCCCCAGGGCAATCCAGCAGATGTGTAGTGTACCATGGCCAGTATGGAAGGTGGTGAAATAAACAATGATAATGGTGGCAGGCAGTATTGGCTATTTGTTTGTGCTCATTTGCAGAATGGGAAGGGTCAAGAGGGCCTGAATCATTGTAGTCTTTGTATCAGAAAAATAGTGCCAGTTTAAATTGAGGAACTTATAGTTCCTGATACTGCGGCATTCCCCCATACCTGCCCCTCCTCACATATGGGCCCTCTTTGCCAAATAGAGTCATTCTTGGATAAGTTATCTTTTGACCCAACTCCATTCAGCACCAACCCAACTCCACCCAGCACCAATCCAACTCCATCCAGCACCAACCCAACTCCATCCAGCACCAACCCAATGCCACCAATTGCAGGCTACAAAAGAAAACAGGAGTGCTGTAAGGCCTGGATTCAAAATCAATGTCATTTCCAGCCCCTCTCAACAGACACTCCTGAATACTGTGAAATTCCCAGCATCTACTCTCTCCTTTGCCAAATCTCTCCCCTTGCCCCTACACAGGCATTCTGCCCTGCTCACTCTGTCTTTTCACATTCAACACCAGAGCCTAACTTCCATCGCAAAGCCATCAGGGCATGCATGTGGGCCTCGTCCAAGGGTCAAATGATTTTGACTATAGGTTTCCGCCCCACTCTCAGCATCATGAGTGCGACAAGAAAGCTCAAGCAGATGGTCGTTTTATGTAAGCAATGAAATGATCTATCAGGGTTGTGCCCTCATCTGTGAGGCTGAATCATTCAAGGAGGGGGATCTGGGATACAAGGAGGGGGATCTGGGATGCAGGGAGAAGGATCCAGGACAATTGATAGTTTCTTTGATATATTGCAAGTAATTTCTATGCCAAGTATTGAAAGTTCTGAAATGTGATTGATTTGATCAATGTCGGTTCAAATTGAGTATTATTTTTGGAGGAGAATATACTAGAAACAGAACACATTAGTTAGACTAATCAATGGGGTAGATGCCTTGTAACACATACAAGACATGGGGCAATTCTAAGTGCCATAAAAGATGCCAGGGTGGTGAGACATCAATGGTGCAACAGAGAGTAGTGGTGAGAGAGAAAGATGTAGAGATATTGAGGGTGTTGTTAAAGTTGGAGATGGCACTAATCTGGCAGAAGAGTCTGCACAGGGTAGCGAGATGAAATTGATGGTGCAACAGAGGATAGTGGTGAGAGAGGAGGGTGTGGAGATGTTGAGGGTGTTGCAAAAGTTGAAGACTGGACCCACAGACAGGATGCTCTTGCTGGGTTGATGGCGTGAGCGGGCAGAGGCTGGACCATAAGTGGCAGTAGTACTGCAAGTAGGACTCAATGGTATTGTACAGGGAATGAACCCCAGGCCTGGATGCCCAGAGTCAATAGATGTTCCTGTGTATGAGAGATGGGAAACATGGGGTGGTGGGATGTTTGGGGGATGATGGCAGATGGAGATCTGCTGTGACCGAATCTTGCTCCTCTTCTGTATCTGCCTGGTTGGGTTCAAGTCCTCTTGCATCTTCCTGGGGTTGTCTGTTTTCTGTTCACCAAGGCCTGTCAGGGAATGTGGGGAACAAGAGGCTGGTGACAAAAGATCTATTGGGTCATAGCTGAGGAAATGATGCATTGCTGCTGGAGTTTCCATTTGATTTGGTTGCATCTTTGCTGTGCATGCACAGGGGTGGTGGGGGATCTTCATGTGTGGGAGACAAGTTGTGATGAGGGAGATTGGCCTGCCAGAGGTTGCAAGTTCCAAAGTTTTTGATGTGACAAGATTTACTGTGGGTTATATTGTTGAGGGATCTGTGAAGAGGGTAGGTTTGTGGAGCTTGACAATGGATATCAACCTTATCTCATCATTTCTCATGATGCAAGAGAGGGCTTCAAGCAGCTGGACAAGTACAGAGGAGGGTGTGTAGGTGTTGAGGGTGTTGTGAAAGCTGGAGATGGCATGAATCTGGCAGAAGAGTCTGCACTGACAATGTCAAGTCTAATTGGTCCAAAAACGAACAGACACAAAGTTTATGTTTGTCTGTAGTCAAGAGGTGATGGGAATGATGGTGGTGGTGGTGATGGGAACAATGGTAGAAGGCAGCAAGGGGTGGCGGAGTTGTTTGTGTTCATTGGCAACAGCTTTGCCTACTGCAGAACATTGGACTTGAAAATGTTCATTGAACAACGAGCATGGGAACATTACCGCTTACGTTGCCATTGCCATCTCATTCTTCCTCATCTAGGCAATGGCACGGATAATACCATAGATACTTAGCTGCTGATCTATACTCATATCCACACAGATTGGTATCCAGTATTCATGGATAAATACTGTGGTATACTGCAGATCCTTTGACAGATGCGGATATATTTATAGATAATGTACTGATATGTCATAGTAAATCAAAGACAGCCGTGACTAGTCTTTCCAGGTCTGGTCAGATAACCACAGATTAATCATGGCCATGACCAGACTGAACCACATTTAACCATGACCACGGCTATATACACCATATCAGATAGTCATGGTTAAACAGAATTGAAGTTTTTGAAAAACCACTGTTAACTGGTTATGACTGGTTAATAGTGGTCAAATTTGCTATTCAGTAGAGTTTCTAATACCACTAAAATAATTGATAATACTCTGCCATTGAACACTCATCCAACAGCTGATATCTTTGACAATGAAACTCGCCTTTGGACACTTAGCCAAAGGCTGAATTATTTATTGATGATGTCTTGATCAAAACACTCAGCCTTTGGGCACCAAGCCAAAGGCTAGTGTAATTTTTGATAATGGTGTTTGCAAAAATACTCAGCCTTTGAATACTAAGCCAAAGGCTGGAATATTTTGGTGATATCTATATGGTTCAGACTTGGTTCAAAGCAGTTCAAACCAGTTAGAGCTTAGTTACAACATATCCAGTCCTGACTGGATAAGCATAGTCATGACCTACTGGGTTAACCACTCATAACCGGTTACTGACAGTTTGGTCCAGTTTTCAGCTGATCATCAAAATTTGTTAACTGGTCATGGTCCTGATCTAACAGTTTTGGTCACAATATCCAGACCAAACCGGACCTTTCAAGACTAGCCATTGTTAGAGCAACACCAAAACCAGCAAGCTCAATGGCACACTCAACAGTGACCAGAGCACTAGCATTGTGGGCTCACACATAGAATCAAACAATAAAGGAGTGGAATGAGATAGTATTGACATT
>Ga0307516_10006540_pt1 | contig 13642 bp, 12 predicted proteins | sample 19_EM_MG_FD_203310 | JGI IMG/M metagenome (GOLD analysis project Ga0307516, IMG submission 203310) | Populus trichocarpa ectomycorrhiza microbial communities from riparian zone in the Pacific Northwest, United States - 19_EM | ecosystem: Host-associated > Plants > Roots > Unclassified | place... | reverse complement strand
GATAATTGATACCTCCGACATGGAGGCTGGAGAGATTATTTTTCGGCACACTGACCTAGCTCTGACGTGAAACCAACAGGAGCTTGCGCGAAACTTATTGCCGCCTGACAACTCAAGGGAAAACCCGAAGAAGAATTTTCAGGTGGCGGGGATTAGCGGCCTCTGCGGCTACTTGTGGCGTGAGGCGCCTGTCGCAAGCTGACTCGCCGCAAGCCAGTCAGGCCGCTCAAACCAGGCGTCGCCGAGCAGGAAGGCACGCAACATCGGCAGCGCATCCTGGCCCCAGAAAAGCTTGCCTTCGACGGCAATGGCGGGCACGCCAAACACACCTTGCGTGATGGCGTCTTCGGTGTGGGCCCTCAACTGCGCCTTGACCTCGGCCCCATCGACATTGCGCCCGGGCGCCAGCGCCGCCGTCAGTGCCTGCAGGCGCTGCGCGTCCGTCGCCTCCAGGCCGCTGCACCACACATGCTGGAAAAGCTTTTCGCAGACATAACGGTTCGGTGTGCCCTGCGCGTCGCAGGCGACCGCCAGGCGCAGCAGCGCCAGCGGGTTGAAAGGGTGGCTGGCCGGCAGTTGCAGGTCCACGCCTTGCTGGTGTGCCAGCCACAACACCTGCCGGTAGGTCCAGTCGCGCTTGGCGGGAATTTCTGCGGGGCCGAGCTGCCCGTGGTGCTTGAGCAGGCCGGCAAACAGCAGCGGCTTGTAGCGCACGCTGTAGCTGATGCCTTTCAGTGCTTCCGGCAGTTGCGCGAATGCCAGCCAGGCATAAGGCGAGACCACATCGAAGTAAAACGTCAGCTGCCGCAGCGCCGCAGCGCCGGAGGCAACGGGCGCCGTCATGCCTGCAGCGCCGCCATGCGCTGCTCGATTTGCGTCCAGACCTGGCGCTTGCCTTCGTCACTGGCCTGGCTCCATCCGGCAATTTCGTCGCGGGTGCGAAAGCAGCCTTCGCACCATCCGTTGTCGGCGCTCATGCGGCAAACCGAAATACAGGGGGACGGAATGTCGTGCATCTGCTGCCTGATGTCGTCAGCCCTGAAAGACACCAGCCTGATCGCGTGCGCGAGGCTGGCGCGCTCCTGCACCGGGTCGACCACCACGTCGACCACCGGCGCGCCGGTCAGGCCCGCCAGTTGCGCCGGGGTCAACCGGAACACGCCGTGCGGGTGGCCCGCCGCAGCCCAGATCTCCCCGAAGCGGAACAAGCTCTGGTCGATCAGCGTGACCGGCGCCACGGTGTGCGCCAGCGGCGACACGCCGCCTATGGAAAAACCGGTGCGCGCCTTGACGAACTCCGCGTCGGCCCGGCCCAGGCGCTTGCCGTCGGGACAGACCAGGGCCTCCACTTTTTTTTCATCGACACGCTGGTCCCCGGCCGTGATGACCAGCACCGCGGCCTCATCGGACTTGCGGCGGAAAATGATGCTTTTGGCGATCTGGCCCAGCGCGATGCCCAGCGCGTCGGCGGCCTGCTGCGCGGTGCGCGCTGCCTCGTCGAGCATGACAGGCAGGTGCGGATGGCCGCGCGCCTGCAGCAGGGCAGCCACGCGTTGCACGCCTTCAGGCAACACCTTGAGTTCACTGCCGCACATCACCCCAACCTTTTGTTGAGCAAGGCCGTCGACGCGCGCGAGTTCGGCTTGCGCTCCAGAAAATCGCTGATGAACTTGCCGGCGTCGATCAGCTTGTCCAGGTCGATGCCGGTTGCTATGCCCATGCCCTGCAGCATGTAGACCACGTCCTCGGTGGCCACGTTGCCGGTCGCGCCCTTGGCGTACGGGCAGCCGCCCAGGCCGGCCGAGGACGTGTCGTATTGCCAGATGCCCATTTGCAGGCTGGCCAGGGTGTTGCCCAGCGCCTGGCCATAGGTGTCATGAAAATGGCCGGAAATATCGTCGACACCGTAGTGCTGCAGCGCGGCTTCCATCGCGCGTTCCACCTTCACCGGCGTCCCGACGCCAATGGTGTCGGCCACGCCGATGTGCTGGACGCCGATCTCCTTCAACAGGCGCGCGACCATGGCCACGCGCTCCGGCGCGATCTCGCCTTCGTAAGGGCAGCCGACCGCACAGGAAATGGCCCCACGCACGTGGATGTTGTTCGCGCGCGCCGCTTCGGCCACCGGCCTGAAGCGCTCGATGCTTTCGGCAATCGAGCAATTGATGTTGCGCTGGCTGAAGGCTTCGCTGGCCGCGGCAAACACCACGATCTCATCGGGCTTCGACAGCACCGCCGCCTCAAAACCCTTCATGTTGGGCGTCAGCACCGAATAACGCACGCCCGGCTTGCGCGTGATGCCGGCCATGACCTCGGCCGCATCGGCCATCTGCGGCACCCACTTGGGCGAGACAAAACTGGTGACCTCGATCTCCGTCAGGCCGGCGTCCTGCAGGCGATGCACCAGCTCGATCTTGACGGCGGCGGGCACCGGCGCCTTTTCGTTTTGCAGCCCGTCGCGGGGACCGACATCAACAATTTTGACTTTGGCGGGATATTTCGTACTCATGCGCTCAGTATCCTTTTTTCGGGTCAACCACACCGGCAAGATTGCTTATGGGCGTTCCGCTTTCAACTGCCCGAATTTTGCCGGCGATCTGCGCAATGGTTTCCTCACGCAGCGTGCGCGCCGAGGTATGCGGCGTGACAGTGATGTTCGGGTGTGTCCAGAAGGGATGTTCCGCCGGCAGCGGTTCGGTGCGAAACACGTCCAGCGTGGCGCCCGCGATGTGGCCGCTGTCGATCAATGCGATCAGGTCCTCGTCCACCAGGTGGGCGCCGCGCGCGACATTGATGACGTAGGCGCCAGGAAGAAGCCTGGACAAGGTGTCCCGGTTCATGATGTTGGTGGTCTCGGGCGTCAGCGGAAGCAGGCACACCAGGATGCGCGTGGCTGCGAGAAAATCCGCCATGCCGGACTCCCCCGAAAAACACTGCACGCCGTCCAGGGTTTTGCGTGAGCGGCTCCAGCCCTTCACCGGAAAGTCGAACTGCGCCAGCGTGCGCGCCACCCGGTCGCCCAGCACACCCAGCCCCATGACACCGACCGGAAAGTCGGCGCGTAGATGGGGCTTGCGATAAGACCACTTGCCGCCGCGGATGTCGGCGTCGTAACCATCGAGCTCGCGGAAATGGCGGATCACCGCATGGCTCACGTACTCGGCCATCTGCACCGACATGCCCGCATCATCCAGCCGCACCACGACGGCCTGCGGCGGCAGGCGCAGCTTCATCAGCGCATCCACACCCGCGCCAATGTTGAACAGCGCCTTGAGCTGCGGCTGCTCGTCAAGAAACTGCTGGGGCGGCGACCACACCACTGCATAGTCGGACGGCGGCGCACCCGGCGCCCACTCGGTGACGTTGTCCGCGGGGAGCGCTGCACGCAAGCCCGCGACCCAGGGGTCGGCCTTGGCGCCGACGCAACAAAAATGGATATTCATGGCTCAATTGTGCCGCGGGCATTCACGACTGGCGCGGCGCGGACTGTCATTGCGGGCTTGACCCGCAATCCACGCTTCGAATGAACGGCGGCAGTCTTAAAACATGGATCCCGGATCGAGTCCGGGATGACAGGCGAGAACCCTGACGCAGGCTGGACGCCACGTCCTAGCCCGCCATCTTCAGCAGCTCGGCGCCTTCGGTCACCTGGTCGCCCGGTGCGTAGAGCAGTTCCTGCACCACGCCATCGGCCGGCGCGGCAATCGTGTGTTCCATCTTCATGGCTTCCATGACCGCCAGGGCCTGGCCCTTGCTCACCTTGTCGCCCGCCTTCACGGCAAAGGACACCACCTTGCCCGGCATGGGCGCGGTCAGGCGTCCGGCTTCGCCGTGGGCCTCGCCGGCATGCGCCAGCAAATCCACCACCGTGATCTGTGTCGCGCCCTGGCGGGCAAACACAAACACGGTTTCCCCGCGCCGGTACAGGCGGGCCGTGAGGCGCCTGCCGCCAAAACCCAGCGTGACAGCTTCGCCCTCCCGCGAAAACACCAGCAAACCCTCTTCACCGCCCACTGCCAGGCGCAAGGCCCCGTCGTGCAGGTAGCTCAGCTCGGCCTTTGCCGCCTCGCCGTGAAATTCAAACTCGAAGCGGCGCATCGCCACGCCATGTGAACGCCAGCCATCCCGTTTGCTGAACGGGTCAGCCGTCTCCAGCGCTTTTTCTTCCAGGAGCATCAAGGCCACGGCCGCCGCCACGGCGGCGGGCAGGCCGATTTTTTCCTGGTTGAACAGCACCGCCTGCTCGCGCGGGATCAGCGCCGTGTCCAGGTCGGCTTCGGCAAACGAGCGGCTCTGCACCACATGCCGCAAAAACTGCACATTGGTGCTCAGGCCCACGATGTGCACCTGCGCCAGCGCTTCGTCCAGGCGCGCCAGCGCCTGCTCACGCGTGTCGCCGTGCACGATCAGCTTGGCGATCATCGAGTCGTAAAAAGGCGAGATCACATCGCCCTCACGCACGCCGGCGTCCACACGCACCAGGCCGCGCGCGAAGGACAGCGCAGGTGGCAGGCCGTATACATGCAGGGTGCCGGTGGCCGGCAGGAAGTTGTTGTCCGGGCTTTCAGCGCAAATGCGCGCCTCGATGGCGTGCCCGTGGATGCGCAACTGGTCCTGCGCCAGCGGCAGCTTTTCGCCCGAGGCCACACGCAGTTGCCACTCCACCAGGTCCAGGCCGGTGATCGCCTCGGTCACCGGATGTTCGACCTGCAGGCGGGTGTTCATTTCCATGAAGAAGAAGTTCATGCTGCCGTCGCTGCGCTGCTCGACGATGAACTCCACCGTGCCTGCGCCCACGTAATTGACGGCACGCGCGGCGGCCACGGCCGCCTCACCCATCTGCTTGCGCATGGCCTCTGTCATGCCGGGCGCCGGCGCTTCTTCCAGCACCTTCTGGTGGCGGCGCTGTACCGAGCAGTCACGCTCGAAGAGATAAACGTAGTTGCCATGGGTGTCGCCAAACACCTGGATCTCGATGTGGCGCGGACGCTGCGCATATTTCTCCACCAGCACCGCATCGTCGCCAAAGCTGTTGATGGCTTCACGCTTGCACGACGCCAGCGCGGCTTCGAAGTCTTCCGACTTTTCGACCGCACGCATGCCCTTGCCGCCGCCGCCGGCGCTGGCCTTGATCAGCACCGGATAACCGATGCGGTCGGCCTCGCGCTTGAGCAGCGCCGGGTCCTGGTCGCTGCCGTGGTAACCGGGCACCAGCGGCACACCGGCCTTTTCCATCAGTTGTTTGGACTCCGCCTTCAGGCCCATGGCCTTGATCGCCGAGGCCGGCGGGCCGATGAAGACCAGGCCCGCAGCGCCGCAGGCCTGCGCGAATTCCTCGTTTTCGCTCAGGAAGCCGTAGCCCGGGTGGATCGCCTCTGCGCCGGTGGCCTTGGCCGCAGCAATGATTTTTTCCCAGCGCAGGTAGCTGTCCTTGGGGGCGCTGCCGCCGATGTGGATGGCCTCGTCGCACTCGTTCACATGTTTGGCGCCAGCATCGGCGTCGGAATACACGGCCACGGTCTGGATGGCCATGCGGCGTGCAGTGGCGGCAACCCTGCAAGCGATTTCACCGCGGTTGGCGATCAGTATTTTTTTAAACATGTCAGTCGTTCTTTGAAAAAGGAGATTTCAGGGTAAAAGCCGGCGCCGGCCCGCTGTCGGGCCGGCCGCTGAAGATGCGGGCCACGCGCGCAAACAGCTGCCTCAGGAAACGCCAGCAGGTGCGGATCAGCCAGACACTGAAGATCAGCACCAGGATCAGCACCGCCACGAATACCAGCGGATGGGCAATCGCCAGCCACAGACCGGCCGGCACCAGGCTGTCTTCCAACAGCGAAGCGCCCACATTGGTAAACGGTTCGGGTGAGGTGTTGATGGCCGCGCGTGTCGTGGCCTTGGCGGTGTGGCTGGTCGCCGCCAGCGTGCCGCCCATCAACGCGGCCACCAGGGCCATCAGGCCGCTGTCGGCGCCGAAGACCCCCGCAGCCAGCGCCGCACCGGCAGGAATGCGGATCACCGTGTGCACCACGTCCCACAAGGAATCCAGCCCCGGGATCTTGTCGGCAAAAAACTCGACGAACACCATGAAGCCGCTGGCGCCCAGCACCACCGGGTGCGCCAGCAGGTGCAGGCCCTGTGGCAATTGAATCCAGCCCATGAAACCGGCCAGGCCGGTCAGCAACACGACCAGATAAAGACGCACGCCGCTGGCCCAACCGAGCGCACCGGCCAGGGCAATCAGTTGGGCGGTATCCAGGCTATTCATGAAAATCGATGCGCCTCACGGAACCCACACCACGTCGTCGTCCACCGCGTACAGCTTGCACACGATGCCGCGCCTGGCCTGGCAATAACCCAGCGCGCGGCCGGCCGCCCAGTCGCCTGTGGCCCAGCCGTTGGAACCATCGGCGCTGACCGCATAAGCGCGCGGCCTGGTGCCTGCAAGAAACTTGGCATAGGTGTTGTCCCTGCTGGCCTTGTTCACCGGCACCCGGTCCACATCGCCCACCCTGGCAAACCCGCTGGCTTTGGGAACATCCACCGCGCCCGGCGTGCCAAACCCATGGCGCGCCAGGAAAGCCTCTGCCAGCGGCACCCAGTGGTCCATGTCGTTGCTCAGGCCGCCGTGGCCGTCCGTGCCTGATGCCGGCATGGCCTGCAGCTCGGCCTGGCCGCCGCCCTCGGTCCAGGCGCGGTGCCAGCGTTTGGGGTTGTCCGCGCCCCAGTATTTGTCGTTGTCCCAGTAAAACCACTGCATGGGCGCTTTGGCGGTCGCCGCCTTGCTGCGCCACAGGCTTTCGATGGCGCGCGGGTTGCACGGGTCCCCTGTCCGCTTTTCCGGGTCCCCGCCGGTGCCGCCTGCAAAGTTGATACCGGCCACCAGGCCCGGCGGGTTGCGCCACACCGTGGCGACGGCCGTCAGCCCGCCCACCGACTGGCCCATCACCACCCAGCGCTGCGTATTCACATAGGGCAAAGTGCGCGCGAACTCCAGCGTCTGCAGCACCTGGTCGGAGGCTGCCATACCCACCGGCTCGGGCCGCATGGTGCTACAGCCCCCGGACTCCTCCGGATCGAACTGGCCATAAGTTTCGAAATATCCCAGACGCGTGGGGACCATCACCACAAACCCCTTGCGCACCAGGTAGCGCGACAGGTGCTCAAAGCGCTGGCGGCCCAGCAAGCCGCGCTTGTCCTGCACCGGCCGGCCGTGATTCATGATCACCAATGGAAAAGGCCCGTCACCGGCCGGCCTGAAAATGGTCACCGGAATGAGGCCCTCGGCCGCCTTGCCGTACAGGTCCTGCGTCTTCACGGGGATGTGCCGCACCTCCTCGCGCAGGTCGGCCGCGGGCACCGGTTCGGCCGGCGCCTGCGCCCAGGCCGATGTCGCCAGAAAAATCGCTGATGCAAGAATCAGTAGGCTGCGCATGGTGTGCCCCTTTTTTTAAGCCAGCAACCAATTCGGCTTGCGTTTTTGCAGGAAAGACTGCACGCCTTCGCGGCCTTCCGGGCTCACGCGGATGTCGGCGATGCCCTCCACTGTTTTCCGGATCAGGGAAGGCGCAATGTCGCGCCCGGCCACGTCCTGCACCAGCTGCTTGCAAAGCTTCACGGCCTCGGGGCCGGCGTTGACCAGGGCTTTCGCCAGTTCGGCGACCTTGGCGTCCAGTTCGCCTGCCGCCACCACTTCATGCACAAAACCGATGCGCAGCGCCTCCGCCGCATCGAAACGCTCGGCGGTGAGAAAGTAGCGGTGCGCCGCGCGCGCGCCCATGGCACGGATCACATAAGGGCTGATGGTCGCCGGGATCAGGCCCAGCTTCACTTCGCTCAGGCAATAGCCCGCGGTGTCTACCGACACCGCGATGTCGCAGGCCGCGACCAGGCCAGTGCCGCCGGCATACACATCGCCCTGTACCTTCGCAATGGTCGGTTTCGGGCAGGCGTAAACCACGCGCAACATCTCGGCCAGCGCGCCGGCGTCGGCGACGTTTTCGTCGCGCGTGTAGTCGGCCATGCGTTTCATCCAGTTCAGGTCGGCGCCCGCGCAAAAAGCTGTGCCATTCGCCGCCAGCACGATGCAGCGCACCTCCTCGCGCTTGCCCAGTTCGATGAACGCGGCCGTCAGTTCGGTGATCACCTCGTCGTTGAAGGCGTTGCGGACGTCGGGGCGGTTCAGGGTGACGGTGGACACACCGCCGCCAAAGCCGAGTTCAAGATGTTTCATGGTTTGTCCTTTTTGGCCGGGGCCCTGAACCCCACCGCGTCAAGAAATTCACTCACCCGGGGTTGCCAGACTTCGGGGAAGCGCGAAAACAGGCTGTGGCCGTCGTCCCCATGCGGCGGGTACTGTGCGAACTCTGCCCTGGCCCCTGCCGCGGTGTAGGCCTGGAACCATTGCCTGGGGTAGACCGGCCCGAAATACATGTCGTTCTCGGCATACACCCACAACATGGGTATGCGCGCCGTTTCGCCATAGGAGCGGAACAGGCGCTCCAGCAGTTGCGGGCCGCAAGGCTGCTGGGGGTGCGTTTTGGGGTTGCCCCCGCCGCCGCCGGCAAAGTTGATGCTGGCCTGCACCCCAGGCGGGTTCATCGAGGCAATGGTCGCGGCGGTGGTGCCGCCGTAGGACTGACCCACCACCACCGCACGGTCCTTGGCAGCGTCAGGCCGGTTGCGCATCACCTCCAGCACCGCCAGTGTTTGCGCTGCCGCCGTGGCATAACCCGGTGGGTAGTTTTTGCGGCTGCAGCTGCCGGTGTCTTCCACATCGTCACCGCCGCTGACGCCGTAGCCAACGCGTGTGGGCACAGCGACCACAAAGCCGCGCTCCACAAAAAATTTCGACGCCTCGGAATAACGCGCCCGGCCCAGTTTCAGCCTGTCCTCAGCGGTCGTGGCGCGCCCATGGTTGAGCACCAGCACAGGCGCCGGCCGGGGGTTGGTGTCGTCAAAAAAAACCGTCACCTTGATGGCCTGTTCACTGGCCTTGCCATACATGTTGGCCACCTTCACCGGCACATCGATCTGCACCTCGCGCAGGCGCGCATGCGCCGCGCCGGCACCCGCCAGAAGCGCGGCCAAGGCAAGAAGGCAAGGGATGGCGGCTTGCATGTTCAATACCGCTTGGCCACTTCTTCCAGCATCACTTCCGTCGCGCCGCCGCCTATCGCCAGCACACGCGCGTCGCGCCACAGGCGCTCGATCGCGGTCTCGCGGATAAAGCCCATGCCGCCGTGGAACTGCTGGCAGGTCTGCACCACCTCGTTGACCAATTCGCCGGTCAGCGCCTTGAGCATGGAGACGTCCTGCACGATGTCGTGCCCCTGCGTCACGCGCCAGGCGCAGTGGTACATGAAAGCGCGTGCGGCACGTGTCTTGGCGTCCAGCATGGCCAGTCGCTGGCGGATCACCTGCTGGTCCCACAGCGGGCCGCCGAAAGCCTGGCGCTGGCGCACGTAGTCCAGCGTCAGCTTGAGCGCCTGCTGGCAGTGGCCGACCGCCATGGCCCCCAGGGCGATGCGTTCGGTCTGGAAGTTTTTCATCACCGAATAAAAACCCTTGCCCTCCTCGCCCAGCAGATTCCAGGCGGGGATGCGCACATTGTCAAAAATCAGCTCGGCCGTGTCCGAGGACAACCAGCCGGTTTTCTTGAGCGCGCGTCCCACGCTGAAGCCGGGCGTGCCCTTCTCGACGATGAACATCGAGATGTCGCGTTTGCCCGGCCCGGTTTTGGCGGCGACGAAGTACAGGTCAGCGTGCACGCCGTTGGTGATGAACATCTTGGTGCCGTTGAGGACCCAGTCGTCGCCGTCCCGTTTGGCGGTGCTGCGTATGCCGGCCACGTCCGAGCCGGCGCCCGGCTCGGTGATGCCAACCGCGGTGATCAGCTCACCGGCAATCACCTTCTTCATGTACTTTTCTTTTTGCGCTGCATTGCCCGCGTGGTGCAAATGCGGGCTGGCCATGTCGGTGTGCACCAGCACGGTGATGATGAAGCCGGCAAAGGTCGATTGCGAGAGCGCCTCGGCAAACACCAGGTTGGTCATCGCATCGCTGTCGGCGCCGCCGTATTTTTCTTCGTACATCAGGCCGAACAGGCCGGCCGCGCCCATGCGCCTGAGCACCTCGCGCGGGACAAAACCCTGTTCTTCCCAGGCGGCGGCGTGCGGCTCGACTTCTTTGGCGATGAAGCGGCCGATCTGGTCGCGCAGGGACTCGTACTCGGGCGTGTCGTAAATGGAGGCGTTGGACATGGTGGCTTCCTGCCTGCTCACATGCGGAAGACGCCGAACTTCGGCTCGGGAATCGGCGCATTCAGGCTCGCACGCAGGCCCAGCGCCAGCACGCGCCGTGTGTCGGCCGGGTCGATCACGCCGTCGTCCCACAGCCGCGCGCTGGAGTAATAGGGATGCGACTGGTGTTCGAACTGGTCCAGCATCGGCTGCTTGAAGGCCTTTTCTTCCTCGGCGCTCCAGCTGCCGCCCTTGGCCTCAATGGCGTCGCGCCGCACGGTGGCCAGCACCGACGAGGCCTGCTCGCCGCCCATGACGCAGATGCGCGCGTTTGGCCACATCCACAGGAAACGCGGGCTGTAGGCGCGGCCGCACATGCCGTAGTTGCCGGCGCCGAAGCTGCCGCCGATGATGATGGTGAACTTGGGTACCTGGGCGGTGGCCACGGCCATCACCATCTTGGCGCCGTGGCGCGCAATGCCCTCGGCCTCGTACTTGCGGCCGACCATGAAGCCGGTGATGTTCTGCAAAAACACCAGCGGGATCTTGCGCTGGCAGCACAGCTCGATGAAGTGCGCACCTTTTTGCGCCGACTCGCTGAACAGGATGCCGTTGTTGGCGATGATGCCGACCGGCATGCCTTCGATGTGCGCAAAACCAGTGACCAGGGTGGCACCGAAACGCGCCTTGAACTCGTCGAACTCGCTGCCGTCCACGATGCGGGCAATGATTTCGCGCACGTCGTAGGGCTTGCGGGTGTCCGTCGGCACCACGCCGTAAACCTCGTCTGCTGCATATTCAGGAGCACGCGGGGCACGGTTGACGGGGGCTGCAGCCTCTTTTTGCCTGTAATTGGTGTTCAGGTTGGCCACCGCGGCGCGCGCCAGCGCCAGCGCGTGCGCGTCGTTTTGCGCCAGGTAGTCGGCCACACCCGACAACCGGGTGTGCACGTCGCCGCCGCCCAGGTCTTCGGCCGTGACGATCTCGCCGGTGGCGGCTTTCACCAGCGGCGGGCCGCCCAGGAAAATCGTGCCCTGTTCCTTGACGATGATGGTTTCGTCGCTCATGGCCGGCACGTAGGCGCCGCCCGCCGTGCAGCTGCCCATCACCACGGCTATCTGCGCAATGCCCTGCGCGCTCATGTTGGCCTGGTTGTAGAAGATGCGGCCGAAGTGGTCCCGGTCCGGGAAGACCTCGTCCTGGTTGGGCAGGTTGGCGCCGCCCGAATCGACCAGGTAAATGCAGGGCAGGCGGTTTTGCTGCGCCACTTCCTGGGCGCGCAGATGTTTCTTGACTGTCATCGGGTAGTAGGTGCCGCCCTTCACCGTCGCATCGTTGCAGACGATCACGCAGTCCACCCCGCTGACGCGGCCGATGCCGGTGATCATGCCGGCGCAGGGCGCGCTGTCGCTGCCGTCGCGGTCCGGGTACATGCCGCGCGCCGCCAGCGGCGCCAGTTCCAGGAAAGGCGTGCCCGGGTCCAGCAGCATCTGCACCCGCTCGCGCGGCGGCAGCTTGCCGCGCGCCACGTGTTTGGCCCGGGCGGCCTCACCGCCGCCGGCCGCGGCTGTGGCCACCTGCGCCTGCAGGTCGGCCACCAGTGCGCGCATGGCGGCGGCATTGGCCTGGAAGTCGGCCGAGCGAGCGTTGAGTTTGGTTTCCAGAACTGGCATGTGTCTCCTCTGTGCGGCTGCGTGTCTCGGTGGGCCTGCGGCTGGGCCGAGCCAGCGCACACCTTAACGCCAAACCCTGCAGCTTAGGCCCAAATCCCGTCGGGCGGCGGCCATGCAGGTTGCAAATCGTGCCAGCATGCGGGAAACTTGGCAGATGCCCACCCGAAGCACCAACGAGACCACGCCCCAGCCCGCCATCGCCACCCCCATGGCTTTTGCACGGGTGATCGCCGGTGCCTACCAGCGTTACGGGCAAGACCCCGCGCGGGCCCTGAAGCTGGCACAGATCACGCCATCAAAGCTGCAACAACCGGATGCCCGCATCACCGCCCGCCAGATGGAGATCCTGTCCGGCGCCGCCATGCAGGAGCTGGACGACGAAGCGTTGGGCGCCTTCAGCCGCCGCCTGCCCTGGGGCAGCTACGGCATGCTGGCCCGCGCCTCCATCACCTCGCCCAACCTGGGCATCGCCCTGCGCCGCTGGTGCCGACACCACGCGCTGCTGGCGGACGACATCACGCTGCGTCTCACCACCACCGGCGACAGCGCCGCCATCACCATCGACGAACGCGAGCCCGGCAAGGTCGGCGAGTTCGGGCTGGTGCATGTGCTGCGCAACATCCACGGCCTGGCCTGCTGGTATGTGGACTCGCGCATTCCGCTGCGGTCGACCAGCTTTCCGTTTGCCGCGCCACCGCATGTGGACGCCTATGGGCTGATGTTTCCTGGCCCGCTGCAGTTCAAGGCCGCGCAAGCGGGAATCCGCTTTGATGCACGTTACCTTGCCCTGCCGCTGCGCCGCGATGAAAAAGCCCTGCAGCAAATGCTGCAGCGCGCCCTGCCGCTGACGGTGCTGCAATACCGGCGCGACCGCCTGCTGGTGCAGCAGGTGCGGCAGGCCCTGGCCGCCTGGCCCGAACAGGCGCACAACGCCGACGGCCTGGCCGCCCTGCTGAACATTTCGGCCCGCACCCTGCACCGGCAACTGAAGGAAGAAGGCGCATCGCTGCAGGCGCTGAAAGACGAGGTGCGCTTCGAGCGCGCGAAAGATTTGCTGAACCGCAGCGGCAAACCCGTCAAGCAGGTGGCGACGGCGGCCGGCTTCAAAAACGAGAAGAGTTTTATTCGCGCTTTCCGGCAGGCCACCGGCACCTCACCCGCAGAGTTCAGGCGCTCGCTTCCCGGGTGACGCGCGCCGCAAAGTCCACTAGACTCGCCAGACACAAAAACCAGGAGACAACACCATGCGCCACCTCGCCATCAAACCCCTGCTGTCAGCCGCTCTCGGCCTGGCCGTCCTCTTCAGCGCCGCCACCGGCGCGCTGGCCCAGACCAAGCCCAAGGTGCTCGACGTCGGCGACAAACCCGCCTCGTCCATCTATATCGGCAACAGCTTCTTTTATTACAACAACAGCCTGCACAACCATGTGGGCCAGTTGATCGCCGCCGGCCAGCCCGGCTTCCGGCACCGCGCCAGCTCGGCCACCATCAGCGGCTCGGGCATGAACTGGCACGACGTGGACAGCTACTTCCGCCCCAACGCCGTCGGCTCCTATTCCTTCGGCGCCAACAACACCGTCAGCTTCAACAAGCTGGACCGGCTGTTCGACCTGGCGATCATGATGGACTGCAGTCAGTGCCCACTGCATCCGCAGCTCAAGCCCCTGTTCCATGAATTCGCGAAGAAGCATTCAGACACTGTGCGCAAACACGGCGCCAAACCGGTGTTTT
>Ga0307516_10006539_pt1 | contig 13643 bp, 14 predicted proteins | sample 19_EM_MG_FD_203310 | JGI IMG/M metagenome (GOLD analysis project Ga0307516, IMG submission 203310) | Populus trichocarpa ectomycorrhiza microbial communities from riparian zone in the Pacific Northwest, United States - 19_EM | ecosystem: Host-associated > Plants > Roots > Unclassified | place... | reverse complement strand
AAGTGTCCACGTGAACAATAGCAAACAGGGTATAGTGCGCGCCATTGTTTGGCTCCATTCCAAGACTAAAGGAAAGCGCTTGTGTGAGCGTTGGTCGATTCTGGTCTATCGATATGAAACTTGCTGTCAGCCACATCTCTGCATAAGACATGCACGAGCGGAGTTGAAATTTTGTAGGGCGTTGCCTCTCCCCACGTTTAGATGCTGAATGGTGTCACATTGTGCGATAACGATAACCTGTAACCCACTGGGCGTGTTGAGGGCGTTTTGTTGGGTAACCCAACCAAACCCCCTCATCGAACACGCCCGCTGAGCGGGCTGAGCTGGGTACTCCTACATCATGCAAGCTGCGCCTACGTATGTGGACTACTCATATATTCACAGAAACCAGTGCACTGGCTGCAAGTCCGTTCATGGGTGGGGACGTGTCGTGAATAAGTAACGTGGGCGGGTCTGAGGGAAGATGTCTTGCTCGCCCTATCTTTTATGTAGCGTGCGTCAGCTTCCTGTGGTTTCGCTGTGCTCATGTTCTACTGTATACCACACCCAAGCTCGAACGGCTCGGTCCCTGTATTCCACCGACTTTCCTCCATATCACACAACCATATACATGTCCCAGTATACCATGCTGTCCATTCGCTTGGGATTGGCATGGCAGTCAAGGCTTTGTCTGGGGACACATTTTCAATAGATTAGCGTGGCATGCCTGCGCTGGTAGTTCTACTGAACGAAAACAAGCGTGCAAACGTAGCTGTCAGTTTTAGCACGCATCTTTGAACGCAGCTACCAGGTATATTTATGATCCCCAGCACAGGCCAAATTTACTTGTCTCCTTTCTTGCATGTTGGCTTCTAACTTAGTTGAATCTGAAGTGATTGGTTGTCCATGAGGAACAGGCAACTTTACGTCACGCTACGTGTTTTTCCGTGGCCCTTTAGCGCGTAGACCATGATGTTTGCGATATGAACGCTTCTTGTTCAGGTAGCCTCGTATATGTGTTGTGAACCACGGTTAATTCACTCAGTGTACTTGACTCTGGTTTCTCGCGGGATGAATTGATGACTATCTGCACAGTATGCCCTACAGTACACTATGTAGAGTTCAGTACCAGTGTGGAGACTGAAGCATCGCTACGAAACAAACGCCCCCTTTGTCTGTTATCAACCATGACCGATGTCTCCTGCTAGATATGCTGTAGTAATGTCATCCAGAAGTCCTGTTGTTACATCCAGCGAGTGCTAAACCCATATATAGTGATTATAGCTCGGTCTACGGGAACGATGTGCTTACCAGTCTCAACCGAGAATTCATTGGCATAGAGAGATACATCTCCGGCGAAGGTAACCGGAAATTGTCCAATTCCAGGATGCAGTTTTCTTTGAGGACTTTGTACAGCCGAGGGAATTTGGAACCGACAACGGCGTCATTAGATTCATAAGAGCGTACGAGTTTCACGTGCAATTTTCGCAGCCCCAATGCTTGTCGATCAACAAGCCAAGCCGAGAACTGGTCGGATTCTAGCCATTTGGGATGCAGCCCACATAAGGACAAGCTCTCGAGTGCCGTCCAGAGGTCTATGGGACGACGGGCACGAGCATTGCTCAGTGTAGGGTCGAAGAGGTGAGGCAAGTGATGTGTCCTCAATTCCACATGACGTACGCCAGGGAAAGCCTCACAAAGAGTAATGGCATCGGCATAGAGTAGTTCAGGAGTGCTCGTGTCCGTGAAACGATAAAAGGTGAGGTGGCGAACATTGGTGAATTTAGAGCGAAGTCCATGCAATGCAACAGAAGGTGGATCGTCAGAATCGAAAGAATGGTATTCGAAGCGTTCGAGATTCGGTGCCACAATTGCACCCATGAGTCGTCCCACCTTTGCAAGGCAGCATACGTCAAGCATCTTCAGAGCTGGGAAGTAAATACTGTTGGGTTGGGGGGAGAATGCCCCTGGGAGTCCTGAGAGTGAAAGCTTCGTCAATGCCTGCGTTGGAATAAAGTGTGGGAATAACGGATAGTCAACGGGGCAGCCATAGAAATCCAGGTTGAGAGTTTTTTATGCAGCGACTGGTGGAAAATCACCGTGCTTAGCAACGAACTCGACGAGTTCCAAATGTTCAAGGGCTGGGACACGAGCTGGGCAAAGGAAGGCCAGGGAAGTCTTACAATATGAAAGTGCAACAGATTTGAGAGAGGGAAATCGCAAGTGATTGATCCTCTTGATGATAAAATCTGCGAGCGCCGTATTATTGATTTCGTCGCCTTCATCGTCGCAGTAGGCATGAGCAATTGACAGGCTATGCCAACGATGCGCCAAGGAACCAACAATCTTTAGGGACGGTACAAGTGCACGATGGTGGGATCGGGACCACTGTGAAGTTTCAATGACAATGTCAAGAAGTGCTCCACGACTCCGTTCCAGATGTGTCATGATGGAAGAAGCCGACGATGCGACATGGATAGTAGTCCAGAAGCTGGGACTGTCCCAAATGATGTCCTTCCAGCGCCGACATACACCAGCCAATTGAAACTTCCAATTGGGATCATCATCAGCACGAAGACAAAGGCCAAAGATGGACAGCAATATCCCGGTTGGAAAGAGATTGAATGCGGTTGGTCTTGTTCGAATGAGTTCGTCTACCTTGGCTCGCTGCGTGGTCATGGCAGCACGGACGTGAAAGAGCTCTTTGAGGAGCCGTCGCGCTTGTTCCTCCAGTAGGGCCAATTCGGCTCGTGCCTGTAAAAGCTCGTCCATGATATTTATTTGGTACTTAGTTTAAGGTGCTGTGATTGTCACATGGGAAACGGTCAGCATCCTGAAGTTGAACTTTCAGTAGTAAACAAAACCTCCGGGAGTTTACTCTTGTGAGTGGTAGTAGTCCTTGTCTTGGGTGCCACTGGCAGAGAAAATGCAATTCCGTTCGATTTTTGGAAGTAAGTAGTTGACGGAGAGTCTTCAAACTCGCAACGTTCTGCCTTTATAGGATGATATAGCCGGCGGCTGCATCCTGCTTCAAGCTAGTACACGTGATCATTGTTGTCATTTTTCTTCCGTCTCATGCCTGCAACGAGCTGCAGCGCCAGTACTGAGTCGTGTGCAAGCAATGTCATGAGCAGGCTATCAGTCGTTGTGACGTAGGTGCTGAGCACTGACGATCTGGCGTGCATCCATATCCGGTTGCCGCTGGAGTCAGATCTCTATGGCCCATCTCACATCACTAATGATCAATCCGTTTCGCACGAGCAACATCAACGTCGCTACACTCTAATATTTCTTCCCTAGCAGACCCACCGAGGAGGATAGTCGATCCTTTAAAAGGGCGACACTCCGCAACTGTCATTATCTGATGCTCCTTGGTTCCAGAATCGGATTCACTTGAGGATTGCGTGGTAGCCACGGTTGGAGATAGGATCTCTCCCAAGTCCTTCTCGACAATGATCGCAAGTGGAGCACATATGGGGCTTAATATGTGGGTCTCTTGTCCGTTTTTAATGCAAAAAACCGGCTTGTAAAAGTGTTGTTCCAGCGCTAGCGGTTCCTTGGTCAGATATTGATCGGTTCGTGGATTTGCGGCAATTGAAACATTATCCTGTAAATTTATCCATGGAACAACAGAAAATCAATGGTTCGATCTATAGACTAGCAAGGAGGAAGATAGTCGTTTGCATTGCCCGACCGTATAGCACAATTTTCCAAAATTGATATGTAGACATGCCCCTTTAATTGCCACTTCCACCCTCATCCTTACCTCGTGGCCAAGACATGACAGGGACCCCTGCAATATGTACTAGACCCCAGGTGAGGGCGCAAGTGCTTGAATGTTCATGCGTTCATGTGCCTTACATCCCCTTCCATTGAGCTTGTCAGGTATGTACTTGTTTGATGCGCTGAAAAGCCCCATTCATATGTTCTCCCCAATTCGGACGTGAACATTATGTATTGTATTTTCGGTTGCTCGGAATTCACTCACAGGGCGCAACCCGCACAAGCTCCCGTCACGAACAATGTCAGAAATGGAAGCACGAGTACCGTTCCCTTATGTTATGTACAAAGCCAAGCCCAACTTGGCTAAAATGCGGCACTCCTTTTTCAACGTATGGCTGTTAAATGCAGCCTATTGGTCCACTACCCATCTGACATTCGTTTGCATCAGAACTGTATCTGTTCCGACGGGACGTCTTGAAGTGTGCTATGCAATTCGGGTCCCTGGCTTCCTGAACACCGTGACATTCTCTTCTCTTTCACTGCCATGATCAGAAGGCACTCTTCTCTGATGCAGAATTGATCTTATCCAAGTATTCTCGTAAGATGCTGATGCGGGGAAGCAAGCCCTCTCCTGCCCTCCACTATAAAAGGGCAACCATTTGTCAATAGTGTCCCCAACTCCAACATGGACAACATGGACGACATCCACAACCTTTCTGCTGGCGAATTCCACATCTTCTCAGATGTTAACGGACGCCCCATTGACCTCTGCCGCACCCCACGTGCGGCACGCGAGCCAGTGATTGTCGGGAATACTACTTTACGTGTAGGCGTCGTCTTGTGCACTCATTGCTGCTGTGGAAATAACCCTGGGTACCAACAGTTCACGTTCAAAGCAGTCCCCGGTAGCAAGAATATCTACGAGATTTGGGCGGATGGCAGGCACATTCGGAACGTGGATGACCATATCTACGGATCCCTCGACCGCATGCTTCCACAGAAGTGGATTGTCATTGCCCGCGGCAATGGGACATATACGTAAGCAATTATCTGTAGTCCTGGACGGAATTGACACAATCACTTTTCTAGCATTGAGACACAAGGTCGTCGCGCATGGTCCGACCCAGGAGGCAACCCCGGTTGCGAGCACAAGGTAACATATAGTTCCATTTGGACTGAGACACTAGTATTCAACGTCATATTTCAGCTCTACCTCCACGGTGTATGGCATCCGATTAGCCCTCAGCAGACATTCACGATTCAGCGTGTGTAGGTCACCTTGATCGCAAAGACAAGTAAACTGGCGGTTACAGAAGTAAACCTGTGTTGAAAGTATGTAACAGTATGAGTAGTAGTGTGTCATTTGTTGTTATTGGTGCGAAAATCCAACTTGGTGAACATAATTGTGTCCCTACGAGTGATCATAACACGAGATTTGAAGCACTAAATGTAGGGAAAGTATACAATCGCTCTCCGGGGGATGCGTGATGCACAAGGGATATTCGTGAAAGTGACCAAATGCCTTGAAGTGAGGCAATTCATTCAGTTCCCAGCGACTTGTGAAATGTCAATAAAAACTATGCATCGGGACGTTTCATATACTAGTATGTGGGCATTCCCTAAACACGGATTCAGGGGCAGAACTGATGAAGTCGGCTGCTAGTACCTAATCCCAGGGTGAAGAGACGACTTCCGAAACCCCATCTATAATTGGTTTCCATATCCCACATTCATTATTTCTAACTCTGTTCCATTCTGCTCGAGTCTCAAGTTCGTGGTATGTATCCTCCTCGACGTTTCTTTGTCTAGTAGCATGGTTCCTCTGTGAAGTGAAGCTGCAAATTTGCTGAAGATCCCAATGATGAAGCAGAGCAGGACGTGAACTGGCGAGAACTAATGAAGGAATGGTCAACCTGTCCACCTTCATCCCTTATGCTTGTTGGTGTCCCAAAGGTATGTAGGAGAATCATGGATATTGTAACTGGCAATGAGACAAAGGATATGGAAGACATCCTAACAAGACGTCACTCTTGTAAGAGCCCAGATGGTCGTTCTACACCAAATTAGACGCGAGAATGCTACTCATTTCGTCTTTCATTTGGTACGCCTTGTCAAACCTAGCGTTTCTTGGTGGGCGGTCTGACTGTAGTATGTAGTCACGTTGAAATCTTGGAAAATGACCAACTAGGCTTGTTCTTTCTCGTATGCCTGTCTGGTCCCCTTCGTGACAACATGTACTAGTAGATATCTACTAGTACGAGACAAGAGCAACTTAAAGCCACATATGCATATAGGAACTGCCCGCATAGGGTCTGCCCTCACTCGCGCTCCGTAATATGCGGCATTACCACTCACTTTTCTTCATGTCAACGTACCGCTGGTTTGGCCACAAGGTGAAATCCCCAGGCGGTATGTTGAAAGGCCCTTTCCCTCTTCATTTCAGGACTTGGTTGAGCGGTGAGGGAGCGACTCTCTTAGAACAGGGCTTAGGGCTACAAAGTACGCACCGCCTTTGAGCATGAGGCCGACCGGTGTTAGCCTTGGCCATTTCAAATTGCCACTTGGCAGCTTAACTTTAGTCTTGCTGTGAGTGAATATGCAACTTCTAGACTCAAGCACACATCTAGAAAGCGGAAAAATATACATCTCGATTGAATGCAAGAGTAATCCTAGTAAGAGATCAAAATGTGCATCTATAGTACTTGACAGTCCAGGCTGACTATGTTTACTATCATAGCAAATATCACGATAAGCTCAACTTGTTCTTTGATGCCAGCCAGTAACCACTTGGCGCTAATCTAATATGTGAACGTTCTGTTTCGACAACGTCCCTTAATCACGGAGCCAGTAGCTACCAATTACTACTTACATAGTTTAAGTTTGCTTGCCTGGACCTCACCCCTTCCACGACTTTCCCTTGCATATTTACACTTGCCATTCAGCATTCTGATCCATATTCCCCTACTTTCTTTGTACTCGGACAGTATGTTCTCATCGGCGGCTTTGCTATTTCTCGCTGGTGCCATCCTCTGGCTCACTAGCCGTGTGATCTCCAAACGGCGCCCAGCTCCCCTCCCCCCTGGTCCCAGACCACTCCCATTGATTGGTAACATGTTTGACATGCCGACCACCAAGCCTTGGCTCACCTTTGCTGATTGGGCCAAATATGGTGAGTACCCAAACTCGTTTGAATCCATGTTGTCATGCTTCGACTGGTTCAGGGGATATATCTCATATTGAGATCTTGGGGAAGCACATCATCGTGCTTAATTCCGCCAAAGTAGCTGTGGAACTTCTGGATAAAAAGAGCTCGAAATATTCTAACAGGCCCATTCTTCCAATGGGTGGCGAACTTGTTGGGTGGAAACATGCCCTACCACTCCTTCCTTATGGAAATCTCTTCCGTGAATCTCGTAAACAGTTTCACCGTGCAATAGGCACCCGCGCGGCGTTAAAGGCATATCATCCTATCCGGAAACAGGAGTACCACAAGTTTTTGAAATGCGTGTATGAAAATCCCGAAGAGTTTGCCATACACATTCGTCGGTAAGGGCCAGAGTCAGTTGCTAGTTTTTTCCAGACTGAAATGAAAACACTCTAGAGTGGTCGGTTCCATTATTTTGCGCATTTCGCATGGATATCAAGTACAGGGACCTCATGATCCATTTGTGGGGCTCGCAGAGAATGCTTTGCTCATCTGGGGAAAGTCCACTGCTCCAGGAGCTTTCTTAGTCGATGTCTTCCCATTTCGTAGGTCGCATTGATATGCAATTATGACAGATACTAGATGCCATATAGTCCAACATGTTCCCGAGTGGCTTCCTGGCGCTGGCTTTCAGACCACCGCCCGCAAGTGGAAGGCAGAACTTCTAGCAATGGTTGATCAGCCGCATCAGTGGGTGAAAGAGCAGATGGTATGTTTGTAATTTGTTTGAATTGGATGTATATTGATATCCATTAAGGCAGCAGGTGTGGCTTCCAAGTCTTTCACGTCGACCCTCCTAGATGTTCCCTCACTGACCGAGGATGAGGATCATGCCATCAAATGGTCGGCTGCTTCTTTCTACGGTGGTACGTACCCCCGACCATCATTCCTTGCCGTCATTCACCATTCTGCCCCCATACTAGGCGGTGCAGATACGGTGAGTGAAGCCAACTCATTCAAACGAGCCAATTTCAACTACTCCTTTGTTAGAGTGTCTCGGCCCTGCACGCATTCTTCTTGGCCATGACACTTTTCCCAGAGGCACAGAAGAAAGCTCAAGCTGAAATTGATTCTGTGATAGGAACTGACCGTCTCCCAACATATACCGACCGCGACTCACTTCCTTTTGTCGAGGCTCTTGTCAAGGAGGTTTTCCGTTGGCATGTTATCCTTCCTTTAGGTAATGTTACACAGAGTGCATAGTTCTGCATATGTATACTCATTTTCCTTTGTCTGGTGTAGCAGTACCTCGTCTCGTCTCGGAGGATGATACCCATGAAGGGTATTATATTCCAAAGGGTACTATGGTGATACCCAATTCCTGGTATAATATTTGAGTAAAGCACATTGCTTTGGCTTGACATCACGTTGTTTGACAGGTTCATGCTGCACGATCCTAGGGTATATTCGGACCCTATGGAGTTCCGCCCCGAGCGATTCCTTGATGGTGAAAGTAAAGAGCCGGAGAACGACCCCCGTCCAATTGCCTTTGGGTTTGGCCGACGGTGAGATTCCTAATGGTTGTATTGCTCTGGATTGACATGGGTTTGCGTCATGCGTATTATAGCTTTTGCCCTGGTATGTCTGTATTCTTCGCGTTTATGCTACTCACCACCATTGTTTCAGGCATGCTTTTTGGAGATGAGTCCCTCTGGCTATCTTCAGCTGCAACATTGACTGTTTTCGACATCTCGAAAGCAGTGGAGAACGGGATTGAAATTACCCCGGAGTTTGATCCTTCGTCCAATAGCATCAGGTATGCAGCGTGAGCTGCAGTTCCGTGATTCCCCTGAGCGAGGTGGGAACTGACACGCACATATCAGCCACCTAAAGCCATTCAAATGCTCAATCAAGCCAAGGTCTGCAAGAGCTGTCGAGCTCATTCTACAAGATACGTGGGCTTGAGTTGCACACCTCGTGCATCGATTTGCTACTTGGCTTTATCTGTGTTGTACAATAGTTCCAGTGCATAGTATGTAGGCAGGCACTCATTGGTTTTGATTCATTACAGCTACCCGCTGAATAAAGGTCTTGTTGTTGAAAAGTCGTGTACCGCGCCGCAACTTGCTGGCCAGGCGTGACATGCAAGGTAGAAGTTATTCGGCGATCCCCGAATGCACAACAAGGACATGAACGATACTATCGCCTACCAGATACTTGGCCTCCCCGGATACTTGGCCAATTTCTAAAAACCAAACTATTTCCCTAGTAATAAATTTTCTGTACAGTCACAATTCATGATAAATGCACTCTTAAACCCCACGAAGTTGAATGACATGAATCTATGAAGTATTTGTTGAGATAGAAAAAACAGCGTGACGACAAGTAAAAATCACGCTGTGATGGCCATGCCGAGTACAGCCGAAGCGGAGCATGAATTCGAGTGCAGACTGAATTCACGCCAGGTGCTCAGTGCTCAGCTTACAATCACGCGTGCTTTTCAAATCACTGTCGAGCCCAAGGACACAACCACGACTCTCTTGAAGACATCAAGGCACGAATGGCCGAAAATCCCGCTCTCGCTCTGAATCCTCGACTTTCCGCACTGTTTGGAGAAGCCCGCCGTGCAGCAAACGCGCCACAGCCATTCCACTGAGTCAAACCCAGTAAGCTGGTCCGAGTCATGCAAGGCCATCAACTATTTATGCTCAACCTTTCGTTCCGAATGGTAGTGAGCAGCCACCCCAGTTATTTTCACAGGTGCCCAGTGCCGCACATCGCTCACCCTCCTCCATATGTATCACGAATGGCTCTACCCTCCCACCCACATACCACAGCCTCCTTATATCTTTGCATCAACCTAATAGTCACTCATTTGATACTGCACATTGATATCTAGCATCACATTACTTCTTACTGCAACCCAATAATACAAACTGATTTATGTTTACTACCTACGCCAAATAGAACATGAATTTGACCTCTATCCTAGTAGTGCACTGAGCAGACCTCAAAATTCTAGGATGTGACAATACGTTACTTTCTGTGACATTTTGTGACGGCCAAGTATCTGGGGAGGCCAAGTATCTGGTAGGCGATAGTATCCAATCCCTTGTAAGTGTTAGGCGCTAGGTTGCATAACACGGCTAACCTTAAACGTCTGAAAGGCTCTGCGGGAATAGGCTTTTGCGCCCTGGCGTAATCAACGACAGGTCTTGCTGTCTTCGGTCGCACATATTCCCTGGACACCATCTTTGGCCGCTGTTAGCAATCGACGATTGGCTGGGTAGTCAACCATTGCGTCCGCATCTGTGAGCCAACTTCGGAGGGGGGGATCTCGTGTATCTCGTTGTGCCATCAGCATCTGAATGTATCATTTGTCTAAACTATTCCTTTGGTGTCCTACTGCAGAGCTACTAGATGAATACATCGATCAGTAAGTTTCACCTGGCATTGACTGATCTTGTAGCCAAAATCCACAGCAGATTGATTAATATTGTCAAGTCTGACAACGAGCCCAAATTGTCCGTGATTGCAAGATCAGACCTGAAATCAATCGCGGAACAGATGCCGTTTAAGATGCCAAGACCAATCAGTCTCCATGGGTATGAACAGAGCGACCTTGGTCGCAAGCATTACGCTTGCCTAGATCTTAAGTTTGGTGCTTTGGGGACCATTGAAGGGGGGTGCGCCTTGCAGAAAGGGAAGTAGCAGTCCGGGTGATGCGCACGGAGTACGAGGCACGTGGTAAGAAACAGAGGAGGGAAGGGAACATACCAGGTACCTTGCCTTCCAGGATGTTTACGAACATTGCATTTGATACGAGCAGGATAATGCGAGGTTGTAACTTCTAGTACACGGTACCCTGTCGATCGTTCATGTTTGTTGCCATCTGTGATGCAAAGTTCAACAACCGCTGGATGCGGTAATGTTAGTGTACTATGATGAGGATAAAAATGATGGAGAATTGTAGCTCTTTGATCTGAGACCGTCTCTGTGAGTCTGAATCCATCGAACGACGAATGTTGTCATGACCCATGACAAGAACTGAACCTTACGATGATCTCTAAGGCCAGTAGAGGGTTTCCATTCTGCATGCTCGAATTGCGACGTTGTGGCTCATCCTGAATCCATCTACTTTGAGGCAGACATGAGCAGGTTGTTAGAGGGAAGGATGTACGGCTGTATGATGTTATTGAAATATGAAGCTACTATGATCCGTGTGATAAACTCAAACACTGAGATCCCGTCCAACAGCGAGTCAGACGTCGCTGGGAGTAATGATCGACGAGGAATACTTTCTTGAGGAATAGTTGCTGAAGCGCGGTTGTTGGTGGAGCCAGCGCAGAACTACAACGATGTATGTGGTGTGTTGCTATGCCTCGTGTAAACTCATTTTCAGTTCTCCCGCCATTGGTAGTGACACTTGGTACACCTAGTAAACTTGTTAATCAGCCGCTTACTCAAGTCACCCTGTCAACCCACCGATAGACTAAGGACCCGAGGTAAGGCGAACAAAGTCAGGGGAAGGTCTGATCAACCTCTGAACAAACGAACGTACAAGTAGTCATCGGCTCGTCAGCAGATCGAATTTGTAATTGGTAAAAGAACGCCCTCCGGTTGTTGCACTTATCACATGAGGCTAGAGAAGGCAAAGAAGTAGTACAGTCCGAGACAAACTTTAAGGCAGTACCACTCACTGTCGGTGGAGTCCGCATGTTTCCACATCTCATCACCACCCAAAACATCGTCAACTTCCTTGCGCCTCATACGCGTCCGCGATGTCATCTAACAGTCAACAGGTACGTCAGGTCATCAGGACTCCATGGGTTGTCAAGACCTGTTTCGCTATCGGAAATTCATAAGGGCAAGTGTTACACGCCCATTTGTTGTACCCGGTATCGGCGGATATGACCAGCAAATTGGCACATGTCGGACAGAAGAGCATCTTGAGTAGAATGGAATGGAAGTAGATTGGCTGACTAGTACGGGCGCCAAGAACTAGAGCAAGGTTACATAAGATGATATCTGGCACGTGATCGCGATGCGTATGTATTAGAGAGGGCTTGTGCTTTTGAAATAATCACACGAAACACATGAAACGATTGTATTATGGACATGACTTTGAGGAATGCTTGTTCGCTGCGTCATCGACCATAGTGGCTAGTGTTTTGTTTGCCTGGCAGCAACACCATTCTCTCAACAGGAAAGTGAGAGTGGCAAAGTTTTCCACAGCTTCTTCCGCCAATAATGCATTGAAAGGCATTGAATTCAAAGAAAGAATCACTGAAGATATAAGCTAAACATAGTGTGGATTTCAACTTCATGACTTACTGCACAGGTTTGGGGGTCGTCATCCAATAAGTAACAATGTCCGCTACAGCATTGGCGGCTATCAGTACAGGACACCCCGCCCCATCTGCAGTCTGAGCGTCTCGAGTTACTGAGGGGTTCATCCATTTGGCTGACAGCAGCACCGAGGCCGACGATGGCGAGGGATGCGACAAGAAAAGAAAGCAGTGTGAGACGCATGGTAACTCAGAGTATTGGATTGATCTGGGCTAGGACTCCTCTCTAGCCCATCTTATACCCCTCACTTGTTTGTTTGGTTTATTGGCTGTTCGGCGGACTTGGTCGACCTTGCAGCATCGGAGTGACCATACTGAGGAAAACCGAATAACACGGACGTGCTCGACATATTACAATTTACATATCTATTCGGGTGATAGATTAGCATGATCAGTGACCCAGACGAAACCTGACAACGTCTGACAATGTACTGCTGATACCTAAGAGGCTGACTTACAAATTATGAGCATGTGCTTAGAGCCGCACACTGATCCACTATACACTTCCAAAGCATCCTAATACTGATCAGCAGGGGAAAGGCTGGTCAGGAGAGGGTACATGAGAGGGTCTTGCTGTAAACACCGTCGCCCCGAATGCTCGGGTCGATATGGAAAACCATCTCGTCATTCCACAGATGCATCGCCGGGCATATTTATCCACGAATCATGATTATTCCACGGTTTGACCAGTTGTACTGAGTAAACACAAGATTCCATTGGCAGAGTTCTGGTCTGTGTAGTGAGCGAATCATCAAATCATACTGTATTTGCCCTATAAAGTACCGTCGGCTTGAAACGCCATTTTAGCAGGAGAATGGAAACAACGACGAATCGACCATACTTGTCCATGAGTGCATCACCTAATTGCTTGATCGGCCCCCTGGCCTGACTCCTGAGCCCCACAGAGAAATTTCCGTCACCTGAGCGGGTCATCCTTTAGTCGGATATGTGGCAGGAGATGTATGACGGACATGACGGGTAAATGAATTCGTCGAGCCGAAATCCTGTGTCCAAGGCAAGGCAAGGTCAGCTTATGTAATCCACGAGGCTAGGGGTGTCTCGAAATGACTTCCATGAATCCTTCGGTTCTCGCCAGCTCTTTCGTGAACTGTTGCAAAAGGTAATACAGCTAAGGTCAATGATGGAAGTACATATGTGAACCAATAGCTTGCAGCTGGTCAGGATTATTAAGAAATTTGGTGATAATAACTGCGATAACTAACAACAAGCTTGTACACTCGAAATGCCGCCTGCGTCGGCAGAACCCTTGCTCGCGAATGGAAATCCAAATTGTAACTACTGAAGTACTACTGAAGAGTAGGGAAAGGTTCACAGGTAAAGTAAGTCAACCGAATCACACGGTTCCGAAGAAGGCAAAAAGTTCTGTCGTGATATGTTCCCACGATATAACGAAATCCCAGAACCCTTTGCTCTGCGAGCAAGGGAAT
>Ga0307516_10006537_pt1 | contig 13645 bp, 11 predicted proteins | sample 19_EM_MG_FD_203310 | JGI IMG/M metagenome (GOLD analysis project Ga0307516, IMG submission 203310) | Populus trichocarpa ectomycorrhiza microbial communities from riparian zone in the Pacific Northwest, United States - 19_EM | ecosystem: Host-associated > Plants > Roots > Unclassified | place... | reverse complement strand
CCACATCCTTGTAGGAAAAGAATCCTAACCATATAGGAAGTCCACAAGTCAAATGGAAGTAAATAACAAAATTTGTACAGCCTCTTTTGACCAGTATTGTGGTGCCTTCCCAAACTCTGCTTGACCTAAAATCTTAACCCATAGTAAGACAACATGTCTGGAGAGTCGACATAAAATTTTAGCTCGATCCAACGGTTGGATTGAGAATTATAACTGTTGCCGTAAACCTGGACTGTTGCGCTTTTTACGCCAAAATCCGAATCTGACCTTACTTGGTTCGTATCACAAGGCTGAACCGTATCATTCCCTCCCTCTTCAAGAAGATTCACCCTCGAATCTTGAATAGGATTAGAAGTGACTTCAGTAGCCCTGAATCTCAAATGACCTCGAATTTAATATATAATATTAGGATACCAAGAAAACAACAAATCTCAGTTTATAGGCCGTTCTATTATGTCTAGGTACCCAAACCCCATGTATGATCAGTTTGCGGCAAAATTAAACCTCCAATTAAAACCTCAAGAAAACGGTATCAAAATAAGACCAAATTTTATACATGTTTCGATATCACCCATAATAGACATAATATGGATTTTAAATTGATTCTGAGGTGATTTGCTTATGGTTCACTAAGAATAGCGTTTCTGCAGCAGAATTGAACCTCGAATTAAAAATTTAAGAAAACGATATTGAAATAAGCCCAAATTTAATATATGGTTCGATCTCACCACCCTAGAAGACATAATATGAATTTTAAATTGATTCTAAGGTGGTTCTCTTATGGTTCACTAAGAGTACTGTTTCTGCGGCAGAATTGAACCTCGAATTAAAACCTCAAGCAAACGTTATCAAAATAAGCCTAAATTTGAAATATAATGCGATCTCACTTCCAATAGACATAATATGGATTTGAAATTGATTCTGAGGTGATTTGCTTATGGTTCACTAAGAGAAGTGTTTATGCGGCAGAATTGAACCTCGAATTAAAACCTCAAGCAAAAAATATCAGAATAAGCCCAAATTTGACATATAATGCGATCGCACCCCCAATAGACTGAATATGAAGTTTCAATTGATTCCGAGGTGGTTTGCTTATGGTTCACCAAGAGTAGTGTTTCTGCGGCAAAATTTAAATGATCCTTCAAATTTCAACTAATCCCTCTCTCTCTCTTTCTTTTTTTTTCTTTTTAATATACTGATATGATTAGAGATAGTAACAAGATGAAATATAACCCTTTTTTTTTTGCTTAGATGACGCAGACACGAAGAACAAGAAGATGGACGCAAACACTGAAATTTGACGCCTCCTTTCAGCACCTCTATTGTTTCTCTCGGGTTTGGAGTGTTATCTATGCTCCCTGATTTTAGTGCTTCTCGCAACTATTTTTTTTCATGTGATTATTTTTCTGTTGCATCATGTTATATGATAAAGTAGACTTGTTTTATATTTAGTTTACTAGCAAAAATTATTCTACTTAGAAGTTTCAATTTAAATTATTTGTCAAAGGAAAAGAATTGTGGCGTCATATTGATGGGAGTACTCCCGTACCTCAAGAGGTTGAAGCTTTGTCTAAATGGGAAATCAAGGATGCTTGGGTTATTATAACTTGGATCCTTAACTCAGTTGAGCATTGTTCTCAATTTGAGGCCTTATACAATTGTCGCTGACACGTGGAATTATCTAAATAAGGTTTAAAATTAAGACAACACGGCTTAGTGTTTTCAATTGGAGTATGAGATGACTAATTTTACATAGGAAAGTCTCTCCATTGAGGAATATGTTTTTGGTTTTCAAAATCTATGGGCTGATTATTATGATATTATTTATGCTAATGTCCATGCTGCAGCTCTATTTGTTGTTCAAGCAGTGCATGAAACAAGCAAGAGAGATCACTTCGTTTTGATTTTGAAACTGCACGTTCTAATATGATGAATCGACATCCTATACCGTCTTTGGATGCATGTTTGACTGAAACTTCTTCATGAGGAGCAGCGTATTGTAACTCAGACTGCCTTGGAACATCAAGTTAATGTTTGTTTTTGTGGCTTTTATAGCACAAGGGAGGAATAAAGGTAGTGTGTGTTGTCCAATGCTTTAATTGTAACGCTTTTGGCATATTGTTTGGAATTATCCCTAGAAGTTCTGTAATTATTGCAAGAAACCCGTCATATCATCTCTGTTTGTCCCATTCGACCTGAACAGAAGCAGGGAGCTTATCATACCTCTACTGGTGCCTCTAGTTCTGCTACATTGCCTGCTGCCTCACCGATTGTTCCTATTCTTGCTTCTACAGCCTTAGCAAACCCGAACACACTTACTCTTGAAATGGTACAACAGATGATCCTTTCTGCTCTTTGTGCTTTTGGGCTTTTAGGTAATAATCAAGTTTCTTCTAAGCCATGGTATTTTGACTCCGGAGCCTCTAACCATATGACCAATACTGTTGTTCCTCTTTTCAATGTCAGAAATTATGATGGAAGTCTAAAAATTAATATGTAGTGCGATTAGGACCGTAGTAATTAGAGTTTCAAGTTTGAGCTAATTCTTAATTGATTTTACCCAATTTCCCTTTGTTTAGTTTTCTACGGCAAAAGCAAATAACTGTCTTCTGAACGACTTTTTTTTTTTATAATATGCCTCAGATTCAAGGAGAAGAAGAAATTGGACACTAAGGAAATGTTTTTGAAAATTTTTTGTTGAATCAACAAGAAAAGAAAATTTTAGAAGGATATAATTTGATTAATAAAGCCAAGCTCTGATACCAAATAATATGAACCTCATGATTACGTGGTCACGTAACCCACACGCAAAGACATTAAATTCCCGGAAAGCCAAGTAAATCAGGTTTGATAAGAGTGTGACACAAAGATAACTTGTACCTAAGCACCAACACTATTTGAAACAGAAACCCCCACCCAACGAATATTAATTCGTGAACAAAAAGTATAAGGATGACGCCACGAAGTCAGTTGTTCTTTGATAAGTCGTTTCAGTTCTTTAGAGAACCAAGAAAGGGAGAATATCTCACCACTCACACACAAAGTTGCGGCAAAAGATGTTTATTAATCTGAAAATTCTGTAGCCCTTACATGTCTGCTTATGGCTTTATTTATATTGACTTTTAACTGAAATAAACCCTAATAGACCCCCCTTAGATGGACTTATATGAGACCCACTTATAAACCAAAGACTAAGAAAAAATAATAAAAATCTGAAATTAATATCTTACATATGCTAGAATCATATTTGCCACCCCTAAGAAGTCCCAAGTAGACTAGGAAATCTTATCTGAATATGGAATTAATTTTGAAGTCTTCTTGCATTATTGTGCTTGGTTTCCTTATTTTGCATGGACAATTAATGAAGAAAATCTCCCTCTTTTATACCTGCAAATTTAGTTTCCTTCCCAGAAACCAAAATGTCATTAAATACCACCAGCCATTCTTTCCTCGTATAGCTAGGATGAATAAGAAATCATTGTAAGAAAAGGATTCTGAAACATTAATGAATCCTTGCCACTGTTGGAAACTATGTTACAACCCATTAAAGATCCTTGTAGAACTAGGAGATTCCCAAAACAAGCTACCACATCCTTGTAGGAAAAGGATCCTTGCCAAATAGGAAGTCCATAGGTCAAAAGGAAGTAAATAACAAAATTCATACAATCTATTCTGACCTATATCGCAAGTCCTTCCTGAACTCTGATTTACTTGAATGTTTATCGCAACATAGACAAATACCTTTGGAATCGTTTGGTAAATTTCAGCTCTATCCAATGGTTGGATTTAGAGTTATGCTCGATAGCGTAAAACTAAATGATAGGAAATTTTACTCAAAAGTCCGAATCTGACCTTGATTGGATCGTATCATTCTCTCTCTCTTCAAGATGATTCGTCCTCGAATCACAAACAGGTTTAATGGAAAATTCCTTAGCCTTTATGTTGAAGCCTTTGGAGTTTCTTTCTTGCATGCACTTGCTTGCAACAACATCGTATGAACGTAGTAGCCAATAATAATTTCAAATAAGAACGTCTTGCCTTCCACTTGCGCGCGCGCGCGTGTGTGTGTATATATATATATAATGATAACAACCGTTGTCCTCTTTCATTTTTATCCTTTTGGTGCTGAACTGAAGCTCTCCATTCTTCACGTTCTTTATGTGTTTTTTTTTATAAACCTTTGCAAGTCGTTCAGCCTTGCGCTCTTTATCTAACATCATAAAAGCATTATGATCATAAATATTTGAAACTCGTAACCTCTGTTTCTCTTACTTCTCAAGTCTGTCACACATGTTCCCCATTATGAAATTCATTATTTCCATCATCGTCGTCATGGCTTTCCATTAAATCATGTAGTACGTCTCACTTACATACAATATACGATAACATCACAAAAGAGGTACATATTCATTGCATCCATCATACGGAGTGTTCATATACAATATAATCCATATTCTCGTGACTTTGAAAGTCGACATCATAAGTTTTTACTAAAGTGTCTATCGGCAGTTCGTAGCTATTACATAGTTGTACAAAATGCATATCGTCTATTCATAGCGCCATGGTTATAAGACGTCCCTGTTACAAATCAAATTCAATATAAGCATAAAAACAATCTCTTATAATATGATTGAACAATGAACATATATTTGTAACCGTATTAAAAATTTAAATAGATAGATTCTTATTATTATGTTCCTATTAATTCTGTCTTTAATGTTTTACTTCACATCATCGTACGACCATACATCGCATTATTTTTTGGACCATAATCAACATCAATCAATAACATGCATTACTATCTGGAAACCCTAATATGTTGGGTATCCTTCCACAAATGATTATACTCTTCTAACTATGATCGATTAGTCTACGATTCTTATACCTTAATTGCAAGTGTAATTGATACGTTAATATTCTTACTTAGCGTATTCATAATTACTCAAAAAAACAGATATCATTTTATCAATCAATACTAGTCTTATTCAATCATTTCAATCATCCAACATGGATACTAACAGCTAAAGCTAACTTCATGATTCCTTTCTAGTTATCAAACGAAGATACTATTAGCCAAAGCTAATCTCATTAATGAATCTCAGTTATCCAATATGCATACCATTAGTCAAAGCTAATCACATCATTTAATCCTGGTTATCTAATATGGATACCATTAGCTGAAGCTCATCAATCAATCTCTGTTATCCAATATGGATACCATTAGCCGATGCTAATCTTATTAATTAATCCATATGGATACCATTAGCCGAAGCTAATCTCATTAATTAATCCATATGGAAACCATTAGCCGAAGCTAATCTCATCAATTAATCATGGTTATCCAAGAGAGATACCATTAGCCAAAGCTAATCACATCATTTAATCCCGATTATCCAATATGGATACCATTAGTCGAAGCTAGTCATATCATTATTCATTGTGTTTAATGAGTAATTTTAATCAATTGAAATCGAGTATCAGCATTATGTATAAATACTTCGAGGATTTAATAATAATCAATTAAAGGTGGAAACCACCTATGTGCCCCGCTCATAGTGTGTCATCTCCCGGTCAAAGATCTGATCCCGATCGCGCCTCCTTATACACAAAATGACCATTACTCAGTATTTTATTTAGGTAATTTCAAAGACTATTTCCACACATATACCATAACACAGATACATTCAAACATCTCCCATGTTTGTATAATTGTATAGTGATAATTTTGTAACAAGACATCCATCCCTGATTTTAATAAAGGTCCTCTACGGAAATTATATCATTATGACACTGAAAATCATGAACGAAAAATTAAGTTATTCTGACACTGAAAATCATCAACAAAAACTATGTTATTCTGACCCTGAAAATCATCAACGAAAAACTAAGTCGTTCTAACGCTAAAAAGCATCAACAAAAACTAAGTCGTTCTAACACTGAAAATTATCAATGAATTTAAATCACTTTGACGTTTCTTTTCTCTAAGTTCATGCATATGATCAATACCAAGTTTTCCTTTTAAAACCATACTTCAACCTAGTTTTGGACATAGATCTGAACCATTTTCATTCTCAAAGTTTATGAAACAAAGCAACATGTAATGTTTCTATTCCATTACAATATCACACATTCATCAACATTATTAAAGAGAACCTATTAATCACCACTATCTTCATAGAGGTCTTTCTTTGTTATTTTCTTCTAGGATGGGCGAAGCCCATGTCACTTCTCTAATAAGCATACTTTGAGTTCTTCATGTGGTATCATTAATTCTCATTCACTATAGCATGGCATAAGGTGTTCTAGGCATTCTAACTTACAAAGTACTATCAAGCATGTTCAAGAATCATATTCCTTTCCATAATCTCATCAAATCCATCTCAATGTTGTCAAGTAGTATGCAATTAAGTTCAAACATGCACAGTTTCAAGGGTTCTCCTATCCAAGCTTTCCATTGGGGCCGAAACATGGGACATTGACATCATGTGTTCATTTCATCATTCTTAATTATACCATTCCAAATCATAAAGCACAAGCTAATAATTAATTTCGCATTATACATGAGTTCAATTTCTACCGTTTACTTTGGTTCTCGAAGGATGTTCATCATACAAAGGTTCCCTTCATTGTTCTTCCTCTTGGCTGAATATGGTATCCCCTCCTCTTCTAGTTTACTCATGTAATCATCATTTTATAATAAACATGCCTATGTTATCATGCATCAATTCACACATCAATCTTCTAAGTTTATAATCAAGCAAGTTCTTCAATTCATGATGTACAACAATGTATTGGCTTATGTAAAGTGTAAAGTTCTATTTCAGCTCAAGTATTTTCCTAACAGCATGACAAGATCATAATTGGCACATTTCATTTCATTCCATCTTTCTTTCATTCTTTCAACAGGCTGGCCTTTAGTTAGGGTTTGTTCTTCAATATACATCAATTTTTTTTGTTATAGATTCTGAAACTACATCCTTTTTATCCCCATTTTCCCAATCTTTCTGAAATTGAAAGTGCAAGAACCCCAGATGCCATTTGAGGTTTCCTTTTCATCTTGTTTCAAAATCTTAAAATAACTAGGAGAGTGAGGTTACTCTTACCACATGATTTTTATACAAGATTTGGGGAAGGTTTTAATGGTTTTCCTCCTCCTCCTCTCGATTTTTCTCTCTTTCCTCTATTGTTCTAGCTGGCCTTCAATCCTCTTCATCTCTTCATGTTTTCGATTCTCTTTCCAGTCTTCAACTCCCTTCTCACTCAAGTATTCAAGGGGGTACATGCAAGGATGGTTTGGATGAGAGTTTCTTTGCAAGAGGGGGGGCTGCTGCAGCTAGGGTTGTTGCTGGCTTTGGAGGAGAGGAAAAGTCATCTCTTTTTCCTCTCTATGGATTTATACCTCTTCTTAAATATGGTGGGCTATGTTTGGATGCTGGGTGTTCTTATCCTAGCACCCCTTTTTGGTTATCCTTGGAACAATTCTCTCATGTTTTCCACTTAGTATAAGCCAGTTTATTTCTCTCTCTTTTTTTTTAACAAGGGTTTACATATAACCTAGACCTTAGAATTGATAGGCTAAAGCCTAAGTAACCATCTTAGGTTTACACATTATCAAAACAACCCACCTCGTCTCCCTTTTTTGGGCCTTTACCTCAATTCTCATTCCTATGATTTCAAGCTATGATAACCACCCTTGGTCCTTCAAACTTATATAATTCTAAATCCACCTAAACCCTCTTCACTTTCATTCTACCATGATATTCCTAGTTTGATTTATACCAATTATCATAAATCACCCTCATCACATTACTTATAAGCTATGTCATCCCTATCAATCACATCATAGGAGGTGTATCATCTTGTGCGCTTTACATACGTAACATCCCTTTCCATGCATAACCTTCATTTATCCCAAACATTGTTGATTGAAATACTATTTGATATGGTACTTCATGTGATTTTTTTTCCAAAAAATGATTCAACCATCATGTTTTTTTTTGGTCTCAACTCATACCTTTAATTTATTCATTTATCTCCAAAACACATGGAATTCAAATGATCATACATGAATTTCTTTTTTATAGACACACCAAGCAATATTCAGTCTTAAATTTACAATCAACCCCCTATTATAAAATAATTTTAAGCATTGGTTCATCATCTTTTTGACATAACACGCATGTTATATGATTATTTGGTATTAGAGCTATTAGATAAGGTTTAGTGGACTTATGAAATGCAAACGATGAAGAAGGTAACAAAAATGAAAATGGTAGTATTGATAAAAGTCCTATGATGGTAATCTTTAAAATAAAGCCTTTTGGATTGGTAAGAGATTAAAGTGCCTATATGGGTTGACAAATCAGGATCAACAATTATATGGTTCTTGATTGCTTAACTTGTGAAGAGTTAGGGATAAGAACCTTATCTAATATGGATAAATTAGATATTTAGATAGGTTATAATGAGAAAAATCAAGGATATGGATAAATTAACGAAGGTTGGACCCGTTTTGAATGTTGAATAGAGATGTAACCATGATGACATGTGTAATCTTGTATAATATTAAACATAATTTGCCTTTACCAATACAATCTTGTATTAGTAAAATTTACAAATAGTAAATTGGAAGAGCCCGTTAGAGAGTGAAGAAAAAATAAAGAGAAAGTGCAGAGGCTCTTCCAAAGTGGTTCAAAGATTATGGAAAAGATTCCTTTGAATTTGTGATAATTAGCTGGGAAATATAGAAATGCATGAAAGTTGACTATCTTTAGTATGGAGAATTCTTGAAGTGTTGTTTTGAAAAAGGTTAAATATGTGTGTGCGCGCTTAAGAAAATGTGTAGAAAATTGACAAAAAAAATTAAAGGATCACGTATGATTTTCTTAAATGAAAACTTCAGCTAAATAGGAAATAAAAGAAGGAAGTGGTGAAATGAGATTTTACGCATTAAATTGCAGTGAAATACTTTTTTTATGCTTTTTAGGGTACTTTATTACATAGAACAAAAGGAATATCATGTTTAGGTATTATAGGGGTGTAACAACCCCAAATTATAACATCATTCTTGGTAATCTTTCTAAGAAATAACTAGAAAATTTTTTTGTAGCCATGTATTAGCTTTATCTTTTAAAGAAAAAGGAAAAAGTTTTAATCTGATGGTGTTCATGCTACAATTTAAGTCATTATAAGTGTTACAAACTTCTTCAAATTCTCTTAAATGCAAGTATGAATTTTGTAGATCTAAGCCATGAAAAAAAGGTAAAAGTTGAATAATGCATGTTCGCCAAACATAACCTTATCCAAAATCATAGGTTTAAAAAATATCTTAAGTTCATGTTTGGCAAACATGCTTTAAGGACAAAAAGATGCCTTTTCCTTTGCTAAAATTTCGTCCAGCCGAAGATGACATTAAGCTGAGAGACTCAGCCTGACCCAAATTCCAAGCCAAAAAACAAAACCCAAAATTAAAAGAGAAAGAACAAGGATCAAAGATCAAAAGGAGAAAAAATGCTTGAAACTTGTCGAAAAACACTAAGAACACCAAGAAGAAAACCAGAAATGTAAACTCAATTTCACACTGGATTGCATAAAATTAAAGGCATGAAATCATGCACTAACATCATTCAAACAAGATGTGGGGGCTAGATCATCATAATAATCCAACAAAAATCATGATTATTTGTTTTTATGTAAAAAGACAGAAATGAAGATTAAAAGACATAAAAATGATGTGTTTTAAGCCATAAGATCCTCATATTAACAACCAACAAGTATGCACACACATGTAAGAACCATCAATCAACCAAAATAATACCAAAATCAAGGACTTAATGTAAAGTTCATGGCAAGAACACCAACCCAGACATTTTATAAACCCAGAATCCTAAAAACAAAAACTTAAACCCATAAAAAATGCAATATAACCCAGAAAAGCAACTAAACTTAGCAAACCTCTTAAACATTCTTAATACAACCTACTTCAATCATCATTACAAACAAGAAACAAAAATCAAATAGAAAAATGAGTAAGCAAGTCAAGTAAAATAGTTAGCAAAAATAACATATCCTTACATAAAAACATTGCTCTATTGGATAAACTCAATGTCCTGATGCTTAAACAACATGCTTACAACCTTAACAAACCCACCAAGCTATCTTAAAACAACTTAAACCATAACAACTTCAAAAATTTAAAACACATTGCCATAACTTCAAAAATGATCATCTTAACATCAAAGTATTTAAAACATTACTCTATATTCATTTAATGCTTTAATGAACAGACTTAATCATTCAACTAAACTTGAAACAAAACAGACACACTAAATCATGTCCTCAATAACCATTTGAAAGAGGGCAAACAAAGCTAATAATGAACAAGTAGCCTAAAAGGGAATGCATAATGAACGTCTATTACCAACATTTAACATGCATAATAAAACAAAAAAAGCAGAGGTGCACTCAATGAGTTGCACCCCCTCATGAAAGCTTAAGGGTATGCCTTGTGATGAGGATATGGCTTTCTCCTCTGGATCCTTCAATGCGTACCTCGTGATTATATAGACATGCAACCCCCACACAAAGACACCAAATTCCCGGAAAGCCAAGTAAATCAGGTTTGATAGGAGTGTGACACAAAGATAACTTATACCTAGATACCAACACTATTGGAAATGGAAACCCCCACATAACGAATATTAATTCGCGAACGAGAAGAATAACAATGACGCCACGAAGTTAGTTGTTCTTCGATAAGTCGTTTCAGTTCTTTAAAGAACCAAGGAAGGGAGAATATCTCACCACTCACACACAAAGTTGCGGCACATGATGTTTATTAATCTAAAAAATTCATAGCCCCCACACGTCAGGTTATAACTTTATTTATACTGACTCTAGACTGAAATAAACCATAATTGACCCCTCTTATGTGGATTTATATGAGGTCCACTTACAATGGACTCAAATAAGTAATAATAAACCAAAGACGAAAAAAATAAAAATATGAAATTAATATCCTAGATATGCTAGAATCAGATTTGCCACCAGAAGTCTCAACTAGACTAGGAAATCTGATCTGAATGTGGAATTAATTATGAAGTCTTCTTGCCTTGTTGTGCTTGGTTTCCTTATTTTACATGAACAATTAATAAAGAAAATCTCCCTCTTTTATACTTGTCAATTTAATTTTCTTCCCAAACTAAGAGAATCATTAATTAATCCTTCCTAGCTTAGGAAATCAGATATGGCAACCCTTTGATCCACGAGAATTAGGCTCTTCTTGGATTTGAATTAGATGAATTAGAGGTTGTCCTTTATGCTCCTCTAGGTCCATCTTGCTCCATATGTTCTAAACAAGCCCATTCAATGCCTCTTTAAGTTTCTTTGTCCTAGCTCTTGTAATTGACCCACCTAGTACCTCCAATGGGTCTTTAGCATGATTAAGCTTGGTGTTGGGCTGATCCACATCATCCCCTCACTTTTCAAAAGGATTCGACATTGAATCATCACCTACATCAAATAAAGTAAGATCATAAACATTGAAGGTAGCACTAACACTATACTCACTTGACAAATCAACTATATAAGCATTGTTATTGATCCGCTCAAGGATCTGAAATGGCTTATCTCCTCATGGGTGTAGCTTGCATTTCCTTTGGGTCGGAAATATCTCCTTACGCATTTGCACCCAAACTTAATCGTCGAGCTGAAAGACAACATGTTTGCGCCCCTTGTTGGCTTTGGTTGCGTACACACGGTTCCTCTTTTCAATTTGTTGCCGCACACTCTCATGGCGTGTCTTCACCACTTGTGCTTTACGATTATCATCCATTCTAACCCTTTCATCAACAGGTAAATGAATCAAATCTATGAGAGTTAAAGGGTTAAATTTATACATAATTTCAAATGGTGAAAATTCAGTAGTAGAATGCACACTATGATTATACGTAAACTCTATGAATAACGAACAATCTTCCCAATTCTTTAATTTTTTTTAAATGACAGCTCGCAGAAGTTATGTCAAGGTCCTATTATTAACTATTTCGGTTTGTTTATCTATTTTGGGGTTGACAAGTAGTTGAAAACAATAGTTTAGTACCTAGTTTCCCCCATAACACCTTCCAGAAATAGCTAAGGAACTTAACATCTCTATAAAAAAACAATGCTCATAGGGACCCCATGAAGTTGTATTATCTCCCTAAAGAACAAATTAGCAATGTTTGTTGCATCATCGATTTTATGACATGGAATAAAGTGTGACATCTTTGAAAACCTATCAACAACTATAAAGATTAAATCCCCACTCCATTTTGACCTAGGCATACCTAAGACGAAGTCCATTGAAATGTCTACCCAGTTTTATGACTGGCAAAGAGGTATATAAGCCATTTGGTTGAGTTCTAGACTTTACTTTCCTCCAAGTTATGCATTTGTCACATATCTGTTATATATCTTTTTTTCATTCTAGGCCAATAAAAATGCTTTTGCAACACATCTAAAGTCTTAACAATACTAAAATGCCCCATCAACCCGCCCTCATATGCTTCACGTACAAGCAATTCACTCTTAGAACTTAATAAAACACACAAATGATTCTCTTTAAATATTTACCCATCAAGTCGATAGAACTTACCAAAAGCTAAAGTTTCACAAGCATTGTACACATTAGCAAAAGCATTATCATCCTTGTACAATTCTTTTATGTGTTCAAATCCTAGAAATCTAGCATCCAAAGAAGATAAAAGAACATACCTGCACGAAACTGCATCAGCCACAATGTTTTTGTTTCCTTGCTTATACTTGATCATATATGGAAAGGTTTCAATAAATTCAACCCATTTGGCATGTCTTCTACTAAACTTACCTTGCCCTTTCAAGTGCTTCAATGATTAATGATCTGAATGTATCATTGGGCCATAAGTAATGCTGTCACGTCTTTAAAATTCTTACCAGGGAGTAAAGCTCCTTGTCATATGTAGGGAAATTCAAGGTTGCCCCATTAAGTTTTTCACTGAATTAATTTTTCCACACTATTATCATCACACAACCTTACTTTCTTCACTCCTCGGGTTTTACCCTCACTCTCAACCGGTTTAATTAATGATTTTATTTTTAGCGGAATCTGATGATCTTCTCTCACCATTGTCCTCACGTGAATTTTCACTCCTCCCATCCTTTACATTCTCTTTTTAATTTCACTTGATCATCATACACTTGTTTTGGAGAAAGAGGTATAAGAGTAATGGTTTTACCATCTTTTACAATAGTGAACCTATTTCTAAACCCATTCAATGTCTCTTTAAGCTTCTTTGTCATAACTCTTGTAATTGGCTCACTTGGTATCTCCAATAGGTCTTTGGCATGATTAAGCTTGGTGTTGGGTTGATCCGCATTATCCTTGGTTTCTTTCTCTTTAGTTTTCAGCTCATTTCCACCTCTAACTAATCTAGATTTTATTCTTTCCTCCTCTCTCAATTTGGTGCACTATTTCTCTAGCTTCTCTATTGATCCTTTATAGGATTTCTTTATCAAATCTTTAGGTGTTTTCTTTCTTTCTTCTCTCCTTTTCTTTTCCAGCCCCCTGTCCTCAAAGAGCAGCTGCTCTTTTATAACCAAATCCCCTCCAAAAGTCATTGCCAAAACC
>Ga0307516_10006536_pt1 | contig 13646 bp, 7 predicted proteins | sample 19_EM_MG_FD_203310 | JGI IMG/M metagenome (GOLD analysis project Ga0307516, IMG submission 203310) | Populus trichocarpa ectomycorrhiza microbial communities from riparian zone in the Pacific Northwest, United States - 19_EM | ecosystem: Host-associated > Plants > Roots > Unclassified | place... | reverse complement strand
AGACGATAGGTGATTCATCACTTTCTTTTAAAATTCAAAGTTTCATTATTAGTTATGAGTTGTTTATGACATGTTGATATGGAAGAAGTAGAAGAAGAAACTGTTGGTATTATAATTGGGATGTCGGGTATTTAGTATAGAATTACCGGTTGGTATGGAATTACCGGTTGGTTAGTATGAATTACCGGTTAGTATGGAATTACCGGTTGGTGTGGAATTACTGGTTGGATAGTATGAATTACCGGTTGGTGTGGAATTACCGGTTATATTGGCTATTGATAGAGAATAGCCGGATGTTGGGTAATTCGTATGGAATTACCGGTTATATTGGCTATTTATAGAGAATAGCCGGATGTTTGGTAATTCGTATGGAATTACCGATCAGATTGGCTATTTATAGAGAATAGCCGGATGTTGGGTAATATGTATGGAATTATCGGTTTGATTGTTGGCTATTTAAGAGGATTAGCCGGGTTTGAGGTAAAATTGTGAATTACCAAATTAAAAATTAAGCAATGAGTGTTGGTTACAGAGGTTCTATAAGTATAGGATTAATAAATTATGAATAGGTTATTAATGTTGATATATAGTAAGTTAGTGATGAAAGATAATTTGATATATTTTGAAGAACATAATAGCTTTATCATTTTTAATGTGTTATCTTCCTTATTTTTTATTAATGTTATGCATACAGGTTTTTCACGAGGTGATGCGGAGCGTTAAATATGGGCTTTGTGTTTTAATCTGTTTATTTTGTGGGATGTAATACATTTGCTTTATATGTAATTTATATTATATGTAGATTGTAATATATATGTATCATGAATATGTTTGCTTTTGGTACTTATACATTTAAAAAGTATGAGTAAGGAACTAATATTATTAAACTACTCGAAAAGAATATTTAGTAATTATAATCATGCATGTTTAAAAGATGGATGCATGTTAATGTAATATTTAGTTCAATATGAATCTTTTGAGTTTATAATTGTTTGTAGTTAATGTTTTATTTGTTGATGATGTAAGGTTGAGAAAATACAATGAATTATAGTTATGTGAAATATTGTATGATGAGATGGGATATGATCTAGGATGGTTGGATCAAAATGGAAGTTTTGAGTATTGTGATTGAATGAAGTCTAGTCGATAACTTAGTAACATCAGAAAACAAAAGAAACTCTGCCGAAATTTTCAAAAAAAAAATCCCATAATCTTAGACATATTATTCAATACTTGACATTAGTAAAGAAATGTTTGAGATTTCATGACATTATAATTTGAGGGTGTTACAATCAAGACATGTAAAAGCAACCATATAACAAAATAGATTCTTATAGTGTTAAGAGAAATAGGTTGTCAGAGCCATAACTCCACTATCCACCATTGGATTCAATTGAGTTTTTAGTATATTGTGCGTCTAGTGATGATCTACAAAATAATCGTTTGGATTTTTCTGATCTATTTTTGTTTGACATATATCACCATTGCACTATTTTTGAAAAACTGAGTTCAGGAAAACCGTAGATTCCAGCTGGTTCTCCTCCATTCACCATTGGATTTGCTTCAAATTTCTTAGGGAGGTTTTCCTAGATGTCCTCTTTATTCTGAACGGTGGAGATCATGTTTAAACAATGCTGAAACTTTTTGTTTTCCTTAAACCGTCTTCTGTCAGTTTTAGATATGACCACCAATTACCGAGGAACTGGACGACCAGTTAATGCAACAAACTACTATCACCACCACAGCTATTAAAAAAATCTCTAACACCACCAACCCAAATAACACCAACACCTCAAACATCCCTTAACCTCCTTAGAATACCAAAACCACCTCTAAATTGAAACCACAAAAAAAACCCTCTTACCACCCACATTGCCACCGCGACACTAAAGAACACCACCACCACCACCCCCACCCCTAGCACTTCATGGGCTAATAGAGTGAAAGTGTCAAACTCAACAACTTGAGCTAAAATAGCTTTTTTTCCATGAGAAGAGATTAATACTATTTTGGAAATACTAGATAATGTCATTAATGAGAGTACTTCAAAATGGAACCGATGCTTAATAGGATTCTTTCCTGGTTATAGGATGTCATACCATGCGGCCAACTCTATCGCCTTTCGAGTATGGAAGAGTTATGTCCTTGAGAGTGTCATGTCGACACAACAAGATTTCTTGATTTTTCATTTCAAGACAGAGGATGATGCCCACTTAGTTATGGAAAAGGGGTTGTGGATGTTTGGGGGAAAGGCCATTATGCTCTAACTATGGCACCCATATTTTGTTCTTGAAAAAATAAAATCTCAAAAGTGGCTACATAGGTTATCCTCTAAGGGTTACTTTTTCCCCTTTGGAATGAAATGGGTCTAGGAATGGCTAGCATGGTTGGAAGACCTCTGGCTTATAATTAACAAACACTTAACGACACCTAGCTTGACTACATCCGAGTCTGTATTGAATTGGATGACTTGTTACCTATAGTTCATAGTTTCCAGTTGAAATGTAGGTTCTCTTCAGACCTTATCATAATTATAGTTAAGTATGAATGGAAACCTCGAGTTTGTGATACTTGCAAAGCATTTGGGCACTCTTGTAAGGCTTAGGTAGAGGCCCCAAATCTTTTAGTTGAGGATTTGTTAAAGATCCAAAATAGGGTGATGCTTTGCATTCATGTAGCTCCTTAGTTATTATTGCCGATGAGGTTACATCTCATTCAAATGTTATTGCCACAATAAAATCAGCACCCCCAAACTAATAATTTTATAGAAACTAGTTAACTGATTCAAACATGCCAGGAACTAGACGACTGGTTGAACAAGATAGAAGCCTTGTAAGCTACTATCCAATAAACTGGTCGATCGGTTAAAATTCTCCACAAACCGGTCGACTAGTTCAATGTTGATGAACCTTCTCAAATTGTTGGAGAGGACGCTTTGGATGATGATATTGGGTTGGACCAAGACTCTATGAGAGACTATTCTCAGCTTGAAAAGAACCAAGATGGTTTTCTTAAATTTGCTAAGTGTATAGAAAGCATAACTCTGAACTTGCCAAACAATAGTGAGATTATGGATATTCTAAGTGTTGTTACAACTTCGGGTGTGAACATAAAGGCTAAAGATAAGCTTTAACTAGAACTATTAAACCCATATTCTAAAATTATTGGTATGAAGAAGAAGGAGAAAGGATGCAAGGATCGTTGGTTTTGATTCTCACTGTCTTTCCACTTCCTATTATATATGTTAGGTTATCAGAATATTTTGGGTCTAAATGGCCTATAAAATTATAAAGCAATAAGGGATTGGATTAATAAGTATAAACTCAGTATTGTGGGTCTTCTTGAGACTAACATTGCTTCTATCAATATAAGGGGAGTAGAAATAACTATTAATCCTTTAACACGACAATTTCTATCTAATTTCTTAGATATAGTTGATTGTCATATTCTTGTTAGTTTAGACCAGGTGGTATATAGTCTTTTTGATTCAATATTCTCTTCAATGAATAACCTGTGAGGTCTCTAATTTAGTTGAAAGATGCTTCTTTGTTGTCATTTTTTTATGGCCCAAATACATATGCAGGGCATTTAAAACTATAGGATTATTTGTCAAGATACTCCATTGCATTTTGGTCTAGACCGTGGCTTATTCTGAAATATTTTAATGCTATTATGAGTGCCTCTAATAAATATAAGGGTGACCCTACCTCGCGTGGGCACATGAATGACTTTGGCAATTGTGCCTCTGACTTGGCCGACTACTTGTTACGATTTTTTACCTAAGGACTCTTCAGATCATAGTGCTATGGTTGTCTAGTTCGGTTGTCCTATTCCAAAAGTAAAAACAACTTTTTAGTTCTTGAATTTATAGGTTGATAAAGATGATTTATTGGGTTTTGTTGTGGATACTTGGCAGATTCTAGTAATGATAACCCTATATATAGGCTTATCAAGAGGCTAGGCTTGCTAAAGCCAAAGTTGAAATCTTTGCATCATCAACAAACTAGCCATATTTCTATTCGAGTGGTTGAGGAAAAGTCTAATTGGGCTATAACACATACTTTTTTAATGGCTCTCCACAGTCTGAAGAGTATCAAAGGTCAGATAGAGAGAGCTTGTTAGGGAATTCTTACAGATGTGTAAGGATGAGGAGGCGTTTTACAAATAAAGGTCTCGGACTCAATGGCTTGGAAGATAAAAACACCAAGTTCTTTCATAAATCACTACTTCATAGATATGTTAGGAATAGAATTCGTTGGTTGACTGATGAGATAGGATCTTGGGTTCAGAACCAGTATAGTCTGGGTTAGCTGGTTGTGCACTATTTACATGGGCTACTTTCTACATTGTGCTTACTTTGGAGTCATACATTACATATGATGAAATCAAGAAAGCCTTATTCTCTATCCTAGATGATAAGGCTCCTAGTCTTAATGGTTATACTTTATTGTTCTTAAAAAAAGTTGGGAAATTATTGGTAGACTTCTTTATTGTTGTCAAGTGCTCTTTTGATTCTACTACTATTACTAGATGTGAATGACTTTAGACCTATCTCATGTTGTAACATGATTTACAAATACATATCTAAAGTCATTGTGAGTAGATTGAATGGGATTTTTTTAGATGTTATTGGTGTTGCTTAGACTACCTTTGTTCCGAGTGGGAAAATATTGAATGCCATTTTGTTAACTCGGGAGCTTATGTATAACTATCATTTAGCTAGTCATATACCTAGATGTGCTATAAAAATAGATGTGCTTTAAAAATAGACATTAAGAAAGCTTTTGATACGATTAGTTGACAATTTATCCTAATGACGTTAAGGGCTATTAGAGTACCTGACGCCATGGTTAGATGGATTGAGATATGCATGTCTATAACTCATTTCTCAGTGGTTATAAATGGGGAAAGTCATAGTTTATTCCCATCTTTTATAGGCCTTTGGCAAGGTGACCTTTTATCCCTTTATTTGTTTGTTTTTTTCCATGAAGGGTTTAAAAGGCATACTTAGAGAGGCTTCGCAAAACCCAAGCTTTCGATACCATTATCGGTGTTAATAAATTGTTATTACTCACTTATGTTTTGCAAATAACCTTATAATTTTCTGCCAGGCAGATATGGACTCGATTAGGATTGTGAGGAAGGTTTTGGATGATTTTATAAGTTATTTGGGCTTATTACAAATCCAGAGAAAATCCATGTTTTCTTGTTAGGAGTTGATGATGAGCTTCGAGCCTCTTTGAAGGCTCTTTTGGGTTTCAGGCTGGGTTCCCTGCCAGTCAGGTATTTAGGAGTCCCATTGATCCCTACTAGATTAACACACAATGGTTGTATGCCTTTGGTGGATCAAATTCTCTCCAAGATTAGAGCCTGTTTGTTTCCGTGGTTGCTTCTGCTTTTGAAGCAAACCACATGAAACAATTCTTTGGTAATGAATAAAACGTCATTTACTATTCATGAGCCCCATTGTTATTTGCGTTTGAAACGCAGGATGACACAAAGCAGCTCGTCGCTGCTTCTTCTTCTACCGTGGAGAGTGAATCACTCTCCATTGTTCACTTAAGTGAACAGTGGAGTCACTCTCTACTGTTTCGGCCAGACCGAGTCTGGTCCAAAGCTAAATACATTAAACCGGGTCCGACCTAGTAAAATAAAAAAATATATTTTTAATTTTTAATTGTGTTTTATTCGAAAAACTAGTGTTTAACATTATTCAATGACACTACATAAATTAGACGGAGATCGCTTGATGACGTAGCATTTGCAGAATTTGATCACAATCCCAGTTTTGTTCCTGATGATATTTTACTTGATGTTGTTGCGTGCTTAAGAAACCAAGAAAACTGTAGTCCTTGTCGGATGTATTTCATACGTGATGGAATTGTAGATAGTTTAATGGAACAATAAAAAATATTTTATATAAAGTATTATTTATTTCATGATGTAATAGTAGTAGTTAAATCTACAATATTTAAATTAAAAACCATCAATATTAATATATATATTTTTAAAATTATTTTATAACCTAAATTTGAAAAGTATTCTTAACCAAACACATTAAACTACTTTTTGTTCAACCTCAATTTCAACCACAGTTTTAACCAAACATATATAAATAACAAACCAACCTCAACCAAAAGTATTTTTTTATAAAAACAACTTTTTTCAAACCACAACCACAAAAGCTACCACAATACCAAACACACCTAAGTTGGCTTCAACTTCTCTTACTAATGATGGACGTCTTTAATTGATCAAATTTATTGTCTTTTCCATCTAGGTATACTAGTGTTCCATATTTATTCTACCCTACTATGTTATCAGAAATATTGAGAGTATTAAAGTTGTTTTTCTCTAGAAGGGTTGTTCTTTCTCCCATTTAGAGGCTAAAGTAGCCTGAGCTTCATTTTGTTGCCCTTTTAAGTAGGGAGGTTTGAGGATAAAGAGGATTAGGACCTAGAATAAAGCAGATATTGTCAAGCATGTTTGGAGACTTCTTTCAGAGAGATCATTAGTTTGGTCGGGATGAGTTCATAGTGTTTTACTTAAGTGTAGATCTTTCTGGCATGTTAGGCCTCCTTTGGTTCCTTCTTGGTCTTGGAGAAATATCCTATTTAGTAGAGATTGATGTAAAAGGAGATTTGTCTCATGCATTGGTGATGGGACTACTACTTCCCTATGGTTAGACTGTTGGTTGCCGGATAGTTAATGATTATGTGATCTTTTGCTTTTCAGGGTGCTATCCTCGACTGGGCTTCTATGGGATGTCAAAGTCTTAAACATCATTAAGGAAGGCACTTATTCTTTTCCCTCAGGTAATCAAGAGCCACAATCTATTTGGGACTCAATTCATTTCCATCCCAAGAATGCATTTCCAGATCACTATATCTTGAAAGGCCATCCATTAGGGAGATTTTCTATCAACTCTACATAAGAGGTTCTTAAATACACGAGACTCGTAAATTCTATGAATCACCTTATTTGGTTTCCATGTCATATCCTAAGACACTCTTTTATCCTATGGCTTGTCTTTATGAGTCGTCTACACACCATAGACAGACTCCATGCTTATTAGATCATTAGCTCCTCAACATATCCTTTGTGGCTCGCATATCGAGACACATGACCATTTGTTTTTTCAGTGTCCTTTCTCTACTTCTGTATGAGAGGCTACCATAAGTAGTACTCTTATGAGTTGGACTTCTATGATATGACAACCTTTGCTTTAATGGACATACATACACTATAGATAGAAGAAGGAGTTCCTACATCTACTTGCTCAATTAGTACTCTCAGTCATGGTTTACTTCATTTGGTATGAGAGGAATAATCGGGTTTTTCACTAGGCTTATCATCCTCATCATATTATTAATAAGGAAATCTTTGAGCTTGTCATGTCTAGGTCGGTTGAGCTAGAACCAAAATACCATACTATAGCTACTCTTAAGTCCATATAGTGTCTTCTAGAGTCATGAGATACCTCTAGATTGTTTTCCTTGGAGTTCCACTTAGCATGTCTACTTTTTTTGTAGAACTAGTCGATTGATTCTGAGTTTTCCACAAACCAGTAGACCGGTTTAACAGTTATTATCTAGGCAGTCTTGTTTTTAGTTTTATTTTGAGTTATATTTAGATTTTTCTTTTTTTTCCTATTGCCTAAGATGAGTTGATCCGAGTTAGAGGACGATGTATATCTTGGGGTATGCCTTTTATATTTTTGTACAGCCTTTTCCTTTAATACAATCACACTTACAAAAAAAAAAGGTTATAAGAGTGTCCATTCAACATAAGGGTTCTACAACTACAATTCAATAATAGTATAGAAACATGGGAACATGTTTTTAATTTTCAAAGCTATAACAATAAGTATTATAATATCTAGATTTATAACATTGATTGATTATAAAAGAAACAAAAAGGCGAGGAGGTTTTACTATGCACATTTTCATTCCACATCCTTTTATAATTCACTATGTATTTTTTCTCTTTGATTAGATCCTAGTATTGCAAAATTAAAGGTCAATTGCTTCTAATTTGTTAAGCAATGATAGAATTGAAAAAAAAAATAAGATCACGGTGGAAAAGGTGATGAAAATAGGTGGTGGTTTCAAAATTGGCACAAAACATTTACTTTAGTCATCCTGCTTTCCAAATGATCAATTTTTAGTCCCTTCAATTTTCTAAAATTCAATTTTTGGTATAAAGTTTCATTTCTCTTATTTTCAATTCCTAGTCTGAGAGATGAGAGAGAAAGTAGTTGGATTTTAGTGGTAAAGAGATAAAGATTTAGTTGATACCAATTCTGGTTTCCAAAATAGTTGATCTTAATGTCAACGGATTCCATTCGATGAAGAGAGTTCCACCGGGATGTTCTTTGGCATTATTATCGCTTGAGATGGTAGATTTAAGCTCGAGAAGTTTTTTGTGTTTGGGTTGGTTTTGGGTTTTTTAATCGATTTTAACTTTGTTTGAGGCCATAAACGGATCTATTAAGGTCTTTAGGGTGTGTTTCTAGGAATCTTGGGTAAAAAACGAGTGGAAAATCAAAGTTTTAAGTACCCTAGCCTTAATTTTCTTACAACCCTTTGGTAGCTCGATTTTGGGGTTGCAGACGATGCATTGTATGTCGGTATAGTGCAGGATGAAAGAGAATTGAAAATAGAGACTCTAATCACTGCTAATGAAAGGGAAAACTTGATCTTATTGTTACGCAAGTATGTCGATGTGTTTGCTTGGTCCTACACAGATATGTTTAGTTTAGATAATAGCATTATAGTACATAAAGTGTCATTAAATGAAGGAAGTATTCTTGTGAAGCAGAAACTACGAAGAACTCGTCCGGATATGGTACTCAAGGTAAAAGCAGAGATAGAAAGGTAATGGGATACTAGTTGTTTGGAGATGGTTAGGTACCCTAATGGGTATCTAATATAGTGGTAGTTCCCAAGATGAATGGGAAAGGGATGATGTAAAAGAATTCGCTAGGTTAGTAAAGCAAGCTTAGAAACCGGCAAAAAGAAGAATTAGAGACAATTAATGTCGGGACAGGGCAGGATGAAAGAGAATTGAAAATAGAGACTCTAATCACTGCTAGTGAAAGGAAAAACTTGATCTTACTACTACTCGAGTATGTCGATATGTTTGCTTGGTCCTACGCAAATATGTTTGGTTTAGATAGTATCATTATAGTACATAAGGTGCCATTAAATAAAGTATTCTTGTGAAGCAAAAACTACGAAGAACTCATCCAAATATGGTGCTCAAGGTAAAAACCGAGATAGAAAGGCAATGGGATGCTAGTTTTTTTAAGATGGTTAGGTACCCCTAATGGGTATCTAATATAGTGGTAGTTCCCAAGATGAATGAGAAAATGATGATGTAAAAGAATTCATTAGGTTAGTAAAGCAAGCTTAGAAACCAGCAAAAGAAGAACTAGGGACAATTAATGTCGGTATAGGGTAGGATGAGAGAATTGAAAATAGAAACTCTAATCACTGCTAGTGAAAGGGAAAACTTGATCTCACTGCTACGCAAGTATGTCGATGTGTTTGCTTGGTCCTATGCAAATATGATTGGTTTAGATACTAGTATTATAGTATATAAGGTGCTATTAAATGAAGGAAGTAATTTTGTGAAGCAGAAACTACAAAGAACTCGTCCAGATATGGTGCTTAAGGTAAAAGCCGAGTAAGAAGTTCAGATATATAATGGTAGAGAAGCTTTGTAGTGCACTTATTTAGGCTATAAAACGACTTTGACAATACATGTTGTATTACATTACATGGTTAATTTCAAAACTGGATCCTCTCATGTATATCTTTGAAAAGCCTTATTTATCAAGAAAAATAGCAAGATGATAGGTGTTATTGGCTGAGTATGACATAGTGTACATGACAAGAAAAACTATAAAAAGAAGTGTTATTGTTGATCAATTAGCGGATAATGCTTTAAAGATTATAAGCTTTTAAATTTTGATTTTCTAGATGAAGATGTGCTCGTAGTAAAAAAAAAAGAACCATATTTGTAGACAATATATTTGGACAGAGCAATAAATGTACATGGTAATGAGGCAGGAGTAGTGATAATTTCTCCTAACAAAAAGCAATAACTTGTTTCAATCAAATTGCAGTTTGAATGCACTAATAATACGATTGATTATGAAGTTTGTGTCCTCAGATTAGAAGTTACATTAGAGTTGAAGATAAAGAAACTTGATGTTTATGGAGACTCAATGTTGATAATCTGCCAAGTAAAAGGAGAATAACAAACAAAATATGAGAAGCTGAGGTTATATAAAGGATATTTATCCAAACTAACAAAAGAATTTGACGACATAAAATTCACTACTATGGCAAGAGACAAACCAATTTACTAATGCTCTGGCCACTTTAGCTTTTATGTCCAAAATCGATTATGGGAACAGAAAGCAAATTGAAGTCAGAAATTCTCTAGCTTATTGTTGTTCAGTCGAAGGAGAAGTGCATGGGGATTTGTTGTATTATGATATCAAACAGTTTATCTAACACCGTAAATATCCCCCTAGGGCATCCATTACAAATATGAAAACCTTATGAAAGTTAGTCATGGACTATTACCTCGATGCAAAAACGTTATACAAGAGGTCGTTCGATGGAATATTGTTAAGATGTTTTAATGGGACATAAGAAAAAAAAAGGCACTCCAAAAAGCTCATGAAGGGATTTGTACAATTCATGCTAGTAGACATATGACAACTAGACAAATATAGAGGTCGGGGTATTTCTGGATGACCATGGAAAGGGATTGCATAGAATATGTCAAAATATGCCAAAAATATCGGATGTACAATGAAAAGATAAATGCGCCTTCAACTCCTCTATTTAGTATGACATCTTCATGGCCATTTGCAATGTGAAGAATCGATGTAATTAGGTCTATCAATTCAAAAGCTAGCAATGGACATTGGCTTATCCTAATGGCCATTGACTACTTCACAAAATAGGTAGAAGTCATTTCATATGCTTGTGCAACCCAGAAGGTAGTAAAGAGATTCATTAAACGAGATTTAATTTGTCGATATAGAGCTCCTAAAAAGATAGTGACTGATAATGCTTAGAACTTCAATGGAAGAATGATATTAGAGCTTTGCACAAAATGAAAAATCAAGCAATCAAATTCATCTTCATACAGGCCAAAGATGAACGATGTTGTAGAAGTTACCAACAAGAATATCAAGAAGATTATGCAGAAGATGGTAGTCATGTATAAGGATTGGCAAGAAATGCTTCTTTTTTCTTTGCATGCATTTTACACTGCAATAAGGATGTCTACAGGAGCTACACCTTATTCATTGGTTTACGGTATGGAAGCAATGCTGCCACTAGAAGCAGAAATCTCATCTCTAAGGGTACTAATGAAATCAAAACTTGAGGAAGCTAATTAGGTCAAGATGAGATACGAGCAGTTAAATCTAATCAATAAAAAGAGGTTAACTATAATATGTCATCACCAGTTATACCAACAAAAAATGGCTAAAGCATATGACAAGAAAGTCAGACCCAGGGTATTTTAGGAAAGAGATCTAATGCTGAGAAAGATCTTACCTCTACCTGGCAAAAATCATAGTAAATGAGCACCCAATTATGAAAGCTAATATGTAGTGAAGAAAACATTCTCTATGGGAGCTCTGTTATTGAGAAGAATGGATGGAGATGACTTGCCTAGGCCTATGAACTCTGTTTCTGTAAAGAAATATTATGCATAGTGTACTTATCTTTTTTAAATCAATAAAATTTGATTATTCATTCTCGTTACATCTTATGTATTTTATAAATGATTTCAAAATGATCAACAAAAAACCTTTTTCAAAAATCATTTTCTCTTAAATAAAGGTTTTCAAGATTTGACTTCGGCTAACAATTTCAAAAAAAAATCGACGATATGTCAAGAGTAATGATTCACCATGCAACTCCCTAGAAGATGGCTAAATACCTAGAAACCAAAATCGATGACCCAACCATCAAAGTTTGTTGTGAAAAGCTACATGAAACAAAAATGATAAAGTTTTCATAAATCATGAACTTGCAAAACAATTCTATGCAAATCGCTATGGTGATGAGGTCAAAATTTATCAGTTCTAACCAATCTTGCTTGAAATGAGAAAATATCATTTTTTATACCCCCTAAAAATGAATATATCTCTTGCAATCCAAATTTGAACTGAAGTGGAGTTTTTCCTTCGTAAGATAACACTGACTAGAAACACACCCCACACTAGCGGCAAGTATTAGAAGATGGTGAGAATGAAAGTATTTGAGAATGTCCACCAATGATGAGAAAATGGTCGGAAAACACAAAAAGGTAGGATACTTGTGCATATAATTCATGAGATATTGATTGAGGCCGCAAAATAAAAAAGCCCAACAAGCCAAAAAAAATTGAAAGTGATCTTGGATCCATAAAAAACCTCAAACACCATTTGAGCCTGTGAAAAAATCTTTAGTTTTTAAAAAGACAAAGTAAATCTTGTGAAATCTTTGTTAAGAAAAACACCCTAAAATAAAAACTAAAGCACGTGTCAGGAGCATTTGAAAAAACACATAAAAAAACAACGTTGTCATATGACAAAGAGTAAATATTTTCCATTCAACTTTCAAACATAATTCAGTTGTAAAAAAATATTTTTAACTCGTGAAATTTTGAAAAATATTTTATAAATAGTGATCCATTTATAATATCATTTAGCTATTTCAACCATCACCTCCATCTCACTAACTTTGTCACGAGAGACATTGAGGCAAACTACATGTAAAAAAAAGAGTCGCCACCTAGTTTTATGATAACTAAGAACCTTAATTGGTCTTTTAGAAGTTCTAGGTAAGGGACTAGTTATGTAATTGGAAAGATAACATTCACCCTATATATTCTACCTAAGATAAGCTCTATTGTTGTTTGTTTCTAATGATAAATATTCCAAATATGCTTTCAAGCTAAAAGTTTGGCTAAATTAGTATAAGTGTGTATTTTTATTAAAAGTAAAAACTATGATAACCTACGACAATGATTTGAGACATGTGCATGATGACAAGGTCTAACACTCACTTTCAAGAGTGAGGATGGTGAACAAATGGTAAGCTTGCCTTTTTCAAAATTATATTAATTGGGATAAGCCCAAAGGCCTCCACTAATTCTCAATAGGTCTATATGGGACCATAATGGTCTAGCCCAAATTTGTTTGCCATGGTCTTATCCATTTTTTACCACACATAAAAATATATAAAAAATAAAAATACTTTGTTAATAAACCTTATTATGAATGTTCAAGAACGTAACATAAAAGGTATAACAAGCTTTGAAAAGAAATTATTCGTATATATATGATCTTGAAATGTCCAAGTTCAATATAAATAGCAAGAAAACCATATTAGATAATCAATAACCATATTATTTATCACATTGTAGACTATGTCATATCAATAAAACAAGAGTCACTAAATTACATAAAGAAAGATATTTGATCATTTTGATTATGAATCATATAAAACTTGTAAAGCTTGTTTATTGTGTAAAATAACTAAAACGCCCTTTACTAAAAAAGTGAAAGATCTCATAAATTGTTAGGTCTAATACATATAGATGTACGTGGATCAATAACTATTTGTATCATA
>Ga0307516_10006535_pt1 | contig 13648 bp, 10 predicted proteins | sample 19_EM_MG_FD_203310 | JGI IMG/M metagenome (GOLD analysis project Ga0307516, IMG submission 203310) | Populus trichocarpa ectomycorrhiza microbial communities from riparian zone in the Pacific Northwest, United States - 19_EM | ecosystem: Host-associated > Plants > Roots > Unclassified | place... | reverse complement strand
TCGGCCAGCTGGTCCTCGGCCAGGCGTGAGATCTCGGCGTGCGACAGCGTGGCCGACGACAGCGCCATCTGCATGATCGGCTGTGCGCCCGGGTCGATGCGGGTGAGCACCGGCTCGCGCATCTCCACCGGCAGCTTGTAGCGCACGGTACCGATGGCGTTGCGGACCTCGTCGGAGGCCTGCGTCATGTTCTTGTGGAATTCGAAGATCAGCACGAACTGGGCGAGGCCCTCGCTGGCGGTGGACGACGAGCGCGTCTGGTCGACGCCCTCGATGCCCTGCAGCGCGCGTTCGATGCGGTTGACGATCTCGCGTTCGACCGTGTCCGGCGAAGCGCCCGGATACGTGATGCTGACCACCATCACCGGCTGCTCGACGTCCGGGATCTGGTTGACGCGCAGCTTGTTGAGCGCGATCAGCCCGAGGCCCATCAGCGTGATGATGATGACGATGGCGGCGATGGGCCGCTTGATGCTGAAGTCGGAAAGAAACATCGCGCTCTCCCGTTCAGGCGCCCGGCGCGACCGACGCGGCCGGCGCGATCGGCTTGGCCAACTCGAACTTCTGGCCATTGGCGAGCGTGGAGCCCGGCGTGCGCAGCACGCGATCGCCGGCGACGATCCCCGAGGCGACCACCACGTTGCCCAGGCGCGCATCGCGCTCGCCGAGCTTGACGGGCGTCTTGGCCAGCGCGTTGCCCACCAGGCGCCAGACGTAGGCCTTGTCGCCTTCCTTGACGACGGCGGCCTCCGGCAGCAGCAGGGCCTGCGAGGCACCGGAGGAAATCTGGCCCTCGGCGTAGAGCCCGGCCACCTTGGGCGCCGTGCCGGGCGCGAAGTCGACGATGACCGACACCTGGCGCGTCACCGAGTCGGCTGACGCATCGACGTGGCGAACCTTGCCGGCGAAGTCGCTCTTCTCGAAGCCGTTGATGCGGAACTGCACCGCTTGGCCGACCTGGATGTCACCCATGCGGTCGGCCGATACCAGTCCCTCGAAACGCATGCTGCCCGGATCGATCACCTTGAGCAATTCCTTGCCGATGGCGGCGGTGTCGCCCGCCGACACCTTGCGATCGCTGACCACGCCGTCGAATGGCGCGCGCACCTCGGTGCGCGTGCGCTGCTGGCGGGCGGTGACCGCGCGCGAATCGGCGGCCACCCGGTCGCTCTGCGCGCTGTTGCGGCGCACCTCGGCATCGTCCAGGGCCTGCTGCGAGCTCATGCCCTCGGCCTGCAGCGTCTTCACGCGGGCGTACTGGCGCTGGGCCTGGTCGAGCGCCTGGGCGGCGGCGCGCGCCGACGCCTCGGCGGACTCCAGGCTGTCGCGGATCGCCGTGTCGTCGAGGCGCACCAGCAGGTCGCCCTTGTGCACGGCCTCGCCGTTTTCCTTGAGCACCTGCAGCACGACAGCGGACACCTCGGCGCGCAGGTCGGCACGGCGCTCGGGCTGGACCGAGCCGGTGATCACCGGCCCCGACGCATGCGCCTGCAGCCCGACCGTGCGCACATCCTCGGGAGAGATCAGCAGCGCCGCGGCGGGCGCCGAGGCGGCGACGGCCGGACCGCCCGCGCCGGGCTTCTGGCAGCCGGCAAGCAGGCCCGCGGCAAACGCCAGCGCCAGTGCGGCGGCGATCGGAGTCGAACGGGTTGCGGCGAAGCGGCGGGACAGCGTCATCTGGCAGGCTCCTCAGGATTCTTCTATATAGAACGGCGAGGCTCCGACGGGAGGCTCGAAAGGCGCAAGCATATCGGCACCGGCACACGGCCGGGTCGACGAGGCGACCGACAGTCGATTTTCGGACGTGAATCGACGGGATCGCGTCGCGACGCGCCGCGCGATCGTCCGCGGGCGGGCTCAGATCCGCGTGAAGCGCCGCTGCAGCCGTCCGTCGACCTCGAGCTCGCCGAAGAACATCGCGTGCGGCCGCGCCCACAGCCCGGTTGCGTTGTAGAGCGGGCGATAGATCACCAGGGGCTCCAGCGTCTCGCTGTGGCGCGCGACGCCGACGAGCTCGTACTCGCCACCCTTGTAGTGGCGGTAGCGGCCCGGCTCGGCGTCCGGCAGCGGGGGCAGGTCGGCGCTCACGGGCCTACTTCTTCGCGTCGAAGGTTCCCGCGACGGACCAGTTGACCTTGGCCGGCACGATCCACTTGCGGATCGCCGCGTTGACCTGGTCGACGCTCAGCGCGGAGAGCTTGGCGTCCTGCTCGGCGCTCCACGCGAAGGTGCGGCCCTGGTCGAGCTTGAACATCCAGTTGCTCGCGACCGTCGCGTCGCTCGTGCGCGCGGTCGCGCGCTCCGCGAGGATCGCCTGCTTGGCCTCGACGAGCTCGGCCGGCGTGATGCCGTCCTTGACGAAGCGCGCGAGTTCCTCGTCGAAGCCGGCCTCCACGCGCGCGCGGTTCTGCGGCGCGTAGATCGCGAAGAACTGCAGCGACCCGAACGGCTCGAATGGCGAGACGTCCATCCCGGCGCCCACGCCGTAGGACAGGCCGTCCTTCTGGCGGATGCGCGCGTTCAGGCGCGAGCCGAACTCCCCGCCGCCCAGGACATGGGACGCGAGCGTGAGCGCCGGGAAGTCGGCGTCGGTGTCCTGCATCTTCAGCGGCAGCGTCGCGACGAGCGTCGCGTTGGCCTTGTCCTTGAGCGGCGTGGTCAGGCGCAGCCCGGCGGCGTCCGGCACCACGTTGGTGGTCCGCACGAACGGCACCGACGACTTCCAGTCGCCGAACAGGCGCGTGACCTCGGCCTTGACCTGCACCGGGTCGAAGTCGCCGACGATGGCCATGTCGGCGTGGTCGGTGCCCCAGTAGGTGCGGTAGAACGCGATCGCGTCGTCGAGCCGGGTCGCCTGCGTCTCGGCGATGGACTCGGCGAACGTCGGCGTGTAGCGCGGGTCGTCCGCGGTGTAGTGCTGCGTCGCGCGGCCCAGCGCAGTGCTGGCCACCGAGCCCGGATCCTCGCTCGCCTGCTCGAGGCCCTGTACCACCTGGCGCTTGCCCTGCTCGTACTCGTCGGGCGAGAAGGACGGCTTGCGCATCGCCTCGGCGAGCAGTTCCAGCGCCGGAATCAGCGTGTCGCGGCGCGTCGTCAGCGACGCGTGGCCCCACGACGTGCCGCCATTGAGTTCCCAGTCGGTCTTGAGCGCGGAGAAGGCGTCGCTCAGTTGCGCGCGCGTCTTCGTCTCGGTGCCCGTGCCGATGATGATGCCGGTGGCCGCGGCCGCGCCGCGCTTGCCGCGCAGGTTGTCGAGCGCGCCGAAGTGCAGGTCGAAGCGCATCTCCACGGTGGCGCCCTTGCTCTTCTTGGGCAGCAACGCCAGCTTCATGCCGTTGGGCAGCGTGAAGACCTGGCTGCGCTTGTCGAGGCCGGCAGGCGTGGCGTCGAAGGCCTCGCCGGCGGCGACGGTCGCGCGCGGCTTGAAGTCCTTCAGCTGGCCCTGCGCATCGGTGCGCAGGGCCAGCGGCGTGCGATCGGGCGCGTCCGTCGGGATGAAGCGGCCCAGCGTGCGGTTGGACGGCTTGATCCAGGTGGCGGCGACGGCATTGACCTGCTCCAGCGTGAGCGCCTCGACGCGATCGCGCTGCAGGAACAGCAGGCGCCAGTCGCCACCGGCGACGAAGTCGGACAGGGTCAGGCACAGGGCCTGCGGGTTCGCGAGCAACTGGTCGAAGCTCTTGTCGTTCTGCAACTGCGCCCGCTTGAGTTCCTCGGCGGTGATCGGCTCGGTCTTCAGGCCTTCGATCGTGTCGAGGAAGATCTTTTGCGCGGCGGCGAGATCGTCGTCCTTCTTCAGCACCACGCCGGCGTTGAACTGGCCCGGATCGGTGTGGCGCGACGCCCAGGCGAAGGCCTGCGTCGCCTTGCCCGTCTCGACCAGGCGCTTGTGGAGGCGGCCGTTGGGCGTGTCGCCGAGCGCGTTGGCGATGACGCTGAACGCGGGCATGTCGGGGCTGGCGATCGACGGGGTGTGGTACGTGACGAACAGGTCCTGCTCGGCGCCGACGCGACGCAGCGTCACCTCGCGCTCGCCGTCCTGCACCGGCTCGACGGTGTAGGTGGGCGCTATCACGCGGGTGGGCCTGGGCGTCGAGGCGAAGTCCTGCGCGATCTCGGCGAGCACCTTGGCCGGATCGAACTTGCCGGCGACGATCAGCGTCGCGTTGTCGGGCTGGTAGTACTTCCGGTAGAAGGCCTGAAGGTGCGGGATGTCGACGTTCTCGACGTCCGAGCGCGCACCGATCGTGTCCTTGCCGTAGGCGTGCCACTGGAACGCCGCCGCGTTCGTCTTCTCGATCAGGATGCGGAACGGCTGGTTCTCGCCCGATTCCATCTCGTTGCGCACCACCGTCATCTCGGAGTCGAGATCCTTCTTGATGACGTTGGCGTGCGTCATGCGCTCGGCCTCGGTCTTGAGTGCCCAGGAAAGCTGCGCCGGATCGGACGGGAAGGTCTCGTAGTAGTTCGTGCGGTCTTCCGACGTCGTGCCGTTGAACTGCATGCCGCGCCTGGACAGCTCGGTGCTGACCTGCGCGATGTTCTTCGTGCTCTTGAACATCAGGTGTTCGAGCAGGTGGGCCATGCCCGTCTCGCCATAGCCTTCCATGCGGCTGCCGACCCGGTAGGTCACGTTGACGGTGACCGTCGGCTTGGACTCGTCGGGGATCAGCAGCACCTGCAGTCCGTTGGGCAAGCGGTACTCGTGCACGCCCTCCACCTCGCGCACCTGGGCGGGCAGGCTCGCGGCCTGGGCCTGGAAGGCAGCCGCGGCGGCGGCAATGGCGGCGCTCAGCGCCAGCAAGCGGAAGGGCAGTGTCTTTTGCATGGGGCGCATCTTGGCATGCCGGGACGGCGGAGAGACTCCGACCTTGCGCGAGGCTGGATGGTTCCGTCCGGCTCATCGGTTCGTCCGGCGGGGCCCCCGGCCATGCGATAGTCGGACAACCTTCTGACGCGAACGTCCCACCATGACCATCCTCGTCCTCGGCAGCGGCGTGATCGGCACCTCGATCGCCTACTACCTCGCCCGCGCGGGCCACGACGTCACCGTCATCGACCGCCAGGGCGCTCCGGCGCTGGAGACGAGCTTCGCCAATGCCGGAGAAGTCTCGCCGGGCTATGCATCGCCCTGGGCCGGCCCGGGCGTGCCGGTCAAGGCGATCAAGTGGCTGCTGATGAACCACAGCCCGCTGATCATCAAGCCGATGCTGGAAGCATCGATGTGGCGCTGGGGCTTCGCGATGCTGCGCAACTGCACCGAGGCGCGCTACCGCGTCAACAAGGCGCGCATGGTGCGCGTGGCCGAATACAGCCGCGACTGCCTGAAGGAGCTGCGCGCCGAGACGGGCATTTCCTACGACGAACGCGCCCAGGGCACGCTGCAGCTGTTTCGCACGCAAAAGCAGCTGGACGGCGTCGCCAAGGACACCGAGATCCTCGACCAGTACGGCGTGCCCTACCAGGTGCTCGACACCGCCGGCTACCTGAAGTACGAGCCCGCGCTCGCCGCCGTGAAGGAAAAGTTCGTCGGCGCGCTGCGCCTGCCCGGCGACGAGACGGGTGACTGCTTCCTGTTCACCCAGCGGCTGGCGAAGATGGCCGAGGCGCTCGGCGCGAAGTTCCGCTTCGGCGTCGAGATCCAGGGCATCGTCAGCGACGGCAAGCGCGTCACCGGCGTCGACACCAGCGCCGGCCGCCTCGGCGCCGACCAGGTCGTGCTCGCGCTGGGCAGCTTCTCTCCGAAGTGGCTCAAGCCGCTGGGTATCGACATCCCGGTCTATCCGGTCAAGGGTTTCTCGATCACGGTGCCGATCCGCGACGCCGCCGCGGCGCCGGAATCGACCATCATGGACGAGACGCACAAGGTGGCCGTCACGCGCCTCGGCGACCGCATCCGCGTGGGCGGCATGGCGCAGCTCTCGGGCTACGACCTGGCGCTGACGGACGCGCGCCGCAGGACGCTGGAGTTCGTGCTGACCGACCTGTTTCCCGACGCCGGCGACCTGGCCAGGACGACGTTCTGGACCGGCCTGCGTCCGATGACGCCCGACGGAACCCCGGTGATGGGCGGCACGAAGCTGGCGAACCTGACCCTGGCCACCGGCCACGGCACGCTCGGCTGGACGATGGCCACCGGCACCGGCCGGGCGATCGCCGACCTCCTGAGCGGCAAGAAGCCGGAGATCGACTTCGACGGCCTCACGGCCGCGCGCTACGGCGCCTGAGCGGCTCCGCGGGCCCGCGACACGAGCTCCCAGGGTGCCTATCGGCATCCGACGGCACCGGGTGAAGTCGGAAACCGCCCGGAAACATCTTGTAACCGTGATCTATTCGACATCGCGCGGCTTCGTGACGCGCATCGAACTGATCCGCTGCGGCATGGCCCGCCCTACGATGAAATCGCGCTGGATCAAATGACTTCCGTCGGAAGCGGCAGCGCACCGGAAGCCGCGGCGTCGAACCGTCGGCACCATCGTCACGGAGGGAATCCCATGACCGCACGCATCGCCCAGACCCGTTCCTCGTCCACCCCCGCGCTGTTCAGCGTCACGTCGCTGCTGCTAGCCGCCGCCGTCGCACTGGAAGTCGTCGGCGTTCGCGCGCTGGCCCCCGACGCCGCCGCCACGTCGGTCGTCGCCTCGATCGACGGCGCCGCCATCGAGGCGCCCGCCCGCCACCTGCGGGCCGCATCGGTCGAAGTGCGCGTCCTCGCCCAGGCCGACCTGCCCGCTCGCTGATTTCCGCGCCTTCGTCCGCATCGCGGGCGTCGGCACCCGGGTCGACCCGCCACGCGCGGGCCGGCCCTTTTTTGTTCCTGCAAGACGGTTGCTCGTCGTTGGGCCCTTGAAAACGTCGGTTCGACGCCCGCGCAACGCCGCTCGCCGGGCGGGGCGCGCGCGCCGCTTGCATGCGTCTATGATCCTGCCTGAATGCAACTCGCAGCCAAGTGGAGCCAGCCATGTCTTTGATGGGATTCATCAAGAAGCAATTCATCGACGTCATCGAGTGGCAGGAGCCGGGCGACGGCATCCTCGCGTGGCGCTATCCGATGCAGGACAACGAGATCCAGAACGGCGCCCGCCTGACCGTGCGCGAGTCGCAGGCGGCGTTGTTCGTCAACGAAGGCCGCGCCGCCGACGCGTTCGGGCCCGGCCTGTACACGCTGGGCACGCACACGTTGCCGCTGCTCACGAACCTGATGAACTGGGACAAGCTGTTCGCGTCCCCGTTCAAGAGCGACGTCTACTTCTTCAGCACCCGCCTGCAGGTCGACCAGCGCTGGGGTACGCCGCAACCCATCACGCTGCGCGACAAGGATTTCGGCGCGATCCGCATCCGTGCGTTCGGCAACTACTCGTGGCGCGTCGCCGATCCCAAGCTGTTCCAGCAGCAGATCTCGGGCACGCGCTCGACCTACACCACCGAGGAGATCGACGGCCAGTTGCGCGGGCTGATGCTGCAGCACCTGTCGGACGCGGTCGCCCAGAGCGGCATCCCGTTCCTCGACCTCGCGGCCAACCAGATCGAATTCGCGACGCAGATCAGGAACGCAGTCGGGCCGGCGTTCACCGCCCTGGGCCTCGCACTGGACAGCGTGACCGTGCAGAACGTGTCGCTGCCCGACGAACTGCAGAAGGTCCTCGACCAGAAGATCGGCATGGGCATGGTCGGCCAGAACATGGGCGCGTTCATGCAGTACCAGACCGCGCAATCCATTCCGAAGTTCGCCGAAAGCGCGGGCGAAGGCGGCGGCGGCATTGCCGGCAGCGCGATGGGCCTGGGCGCCGGCGTGGCGCTCGGCCAGGTGCTGGCCGGCAACATCGCCCAGGGCCTCGGCACGGGCATCGCCACCGCCGCGGCGGCCAGCGGCGAGCATCCGCCGGTGCAGGACGTGATGGCGCTGCTCGAGAAGCTGGGCGACCTGAAGGCCAAGGGCATCCTCTCGGAGGAAGAGTTCGCGGCCAAGAAGACCGAGCTGCTGAAGAAGCTGTGATGACGCGTGTCATCGCCCTCGGCGCTCGTTGCGGGCGTCGCGCGTGACGGCGCACGCCCCTGGAGCGCGTAGCGAGGCGGCCGCCTGATGGCCACCTCGCCGCAACGCGCGTGGCGCGCGGCGTGCCCGAACTGCGGCGCGCCGGTCGAATTCCTCTCGCCGGCGTCGGCGAGCGCCGTCTGCAGCTTCTGCCGCAGCACGCTCGTTCGCGATGGCGAGGCGCTGCGCAAGATCGGCACCAGCGCCGAGATCTTCGACGACTTCTCGCCCCTGGCGATCGGCGCCAGCGGCAGCTACCAGGGCACGAGCTTCATGCTCGTCGGCCGCCTCCAGTTCGGCACCGGCGAAGGCCCGTGGAGCGAATGGCACGCGCTGTTCGACAACGGCCGCAGCGGCTGGCTGTCGGAGGACAACGGGCGCTACGTGTTCGCGTTCGACGCCCCCGCGCCCGCCGACGCGCCGCGTCCCGAGCGCCTGCAGGCGGGCGCGCGCGTCACCGTCGACGGTCGACCGTGGAGCGTCGCGTCTGTCGTGCAGGCCAAGCTCCTGGCCGCGCAGGGCGAGCTCGTGCAGCCGCCGCCGGAAGGTCGCACGATCGTCATTTCCGACCTGCGCAACACGGCCGACGAGGTGGCCACGCTGCAGGCGACCGACGCCACGACGCTGGCATGGTCGATCGGCAAGTCGGTGCGGCTGGCCGATCTCAAGATGTCGGGCCTGCGCGAGACCGGCATCGGCGGCGCGGGCGAGAAGACGATCAAGGCGCAGTCGCCGCCCTGCCCCAACTGCGGCACGGCCCTGAAGATCACGCTGGCCACCACCCAGTCGGTGGTGTGCGAGAGCTGCAAGTCGGTGGTGGACCTGTCCCAGGGCATCGGCCCGGACATGGCGCACTACGCGCAGCTCAATCGCATGGAACCGGGCATCCCGCTGGGGCGCACCGGCACGCTGCCCATCCCCAGCGGCGCCGCGGCGCTGCCGTGGCAGGTCGTGGGCTACACGGAGCGCATGGAGCTCATGTCCGACGGCTCCGACGAGGCCGAAGCGTGGCGCGAGTACTTGCTCTACAACCGCACCGAAGGCTTCGCCTTCCTCGTCGACACCAACGAGGGCTGGAGCGTCGTGCGCGTGCTCACGGGCGTGCCCGAGACCAGCGGCGACCAGGCCAAGTGGTACGGCACGACGTATCGGCGGCGCTGGACGTACACGTCGGAGAACACCTATGTGCTCGGCGAGTTCTACTGGAAGGTCGAGGCGCACCAGCAGACCCAGCACCAGGACTACGAAGGCACGGCCAGCGGCCACCGGGCGTTCCTGAGCCGGGAGAGCACCCCCAGCGAGACCACCTGGTCGGCGGGCGAGTCCATCCCGGCCGCGATGGTCGCCAGCGTCTTCAAGCTCGATCCGCAAGGCGCGGCGCAGTTGCAGCGCGCGGGCCCGCCATCCTTGGGCGGCAGCCTTGGCTCCGTGGGCATCAAGACCTGGTTGTGGCTGCTGGTCATCCTGGTCGTGGTCCTCCTGTCGGTCGCCCGCTGCAGTCGCGACTCGTGCGACAGCGTCAGGCGCGCCTACCCAGTGTCGGCACTGGACGCCGCGGCGGGCGCGAAGTACAGCCCGGAATACCTGCAATGCCGCGCCCGCTCGTCGGCCGGAACCGGTTCCTACTACGGCACCGGCGGCGCCTGGGGCGGTTATTCGTCCGGCGGCGGCGGGCATAAATGAGCCCCCACGCTCCTCCTGTCGGGAAGCATCCGGCTTGCAGGCCGGATGCCGCTACGGCGGGGCCTTGCTGCGGAAGTCCTTTGCCGCCTTCGCTCCCCCAAGGGGGAGCTCGGTTAGGCTCGGATGTGATCCTCGCTTCCCGAGAGCTTGAATGGGCAGTCCGACTCTGTCGGCCCGCCTTGCCTGTAAGCAACTTTTGAAAGAGAGCACGCGATGACTACACCCGAATGGCTCAGGCCCGACGTGATCGGCGGCACGGTCCTCTACGCCGTGATCGGCGTCGTCGTGCTGTGGCTGGCCTTCATCATCATCGACTGGATCACGCCCTACAAGCTGTGGGACCAGATCGTCCAGGAAAAGAACATGGCGCTGGCGGTCGTGGTCGGCGCGATGTTCATCGCGCTCGGCATGATCATCGCCGCCGCGATCCACGGTTGATGGGCCTGGGCTACGGCAGCGCCGACGCGGCGTCGCAGCCGCGCGTCGGCCCCGGCGAGCTGGCGCTGCTCGCCTCCGTCTTCGTGGTGGCCGCCTGCGGGCTGGTCTACGAGCTGTGCGCCGGCGCCCTCGCGAGCTACCTGCTCGGCGACTCGGTGCTGCAGTTCTCCACCGTGATCGGCACCTACCTGTTCGCGATGGGCCTGGGCTCGTGGGCCTCGCGGCACGTGCGCGAGCAGCTGTCGACGATGTTCGTGCGTGTCGAGCTGATCGTCGGCGTCGTCGGCGGCCTGATGCCGGCCGCGCTGTTCGCCGCGCATGCCACGTTGCCGGCGGCCAGCATGGTCTCGTTCAAGGTCCTGCTGTACGGCCTGGTGACGATCGTGGGCATCGGCGTGGGGCTCGAGATCCCCATCGTGCTGCGGCTGCTCGACAAGCACCTGAAGGGCCGCGACAGCCTGTCCACGCTGGTCTCGCAGGTGCTCACGTTCGACTACCTCGGCTCGCTGGTCGTCTCCGTCGCGTTCCCGCTGCTGCTGGTGCCGCACCTGGGGATCGTGCGCTCGGGCGTCTTCTTCGGCCTGCTCAACACGCTGGTGGCGATCTGGTCGCTGTGGCTGTTCCGCGGCGACATTCCGCGCTGGCGTTGGCTCGCCGCGCAGTGCGCCGCGGTCTTCGCGCTGCTGGTCGCCGCGATGGCCGCCGGCGACCTGCTCACCACCTGGTCGGAAGACAATTTCTACGGCCCGGGCGTGGTGCTGCACCAGACGACGCCCTACCAGCGCATCGTCGTCACGTCGCAAGGCGGCACGCTGCGCCTGTTCCTCAACGGCAACCTGCAGTTCAACTCGAAGGACGAGTACCGCTATCACGAGGCCCTCGTGCACCCGGCGATGTCGGGCTACGGCGCACCGCGCCGCGTGCTGGTGCTGGGCGGCGGCGACGGCCTGGCGATCCGCGAGATCCTGAAGTACCCGTCGGTCGAACAGGTCACGCAGGTCGAGCTCGACCCGGCGATGACGCGCCTGTTCACCGACGACCCGATGCTGGTCGCGCTCAACGAGCACGCGCTGAAGTCACCCAAGGTGCACATCGTCAACGCCGACGCGTTCACGTGGCTCGAGCAGCACGACGACCAGTACGACGTCATCGTGGTCGACTTTCCCGACCCGAGCAACTACGCGCTCGGCAAGCTGTACACCACCAGCTTCTACGAACTCGTCGACCTGCACCTGGCGGCGAGCGGCTACGCCGTGGTGCAGACCACGTCGCCGCTGGTCGCGCGGCGCAGCTTCTGGACGGTGGCATCGACGCTGGAGACCGTGGGCCTGCATGTCGTGCCGTACCACGTGCACGTGCCCAGCTTCGGCGAATGGGGCTTCATCATCGCGAGCCACCGGCCGTGGGTGATGCCGCGCACGCTGCCCGCCGGCATGCGCTTCCTCACGCTGCCGGGCATGCAGGCGCTGCTCGATTTCCCGCCGGACATGGCGCGCGTGCCGACCGAGCCGAACCGCCTCTCGAACCAGACGCTGGTGCGCACCTTCGAGGAAGAGTGGGGCAAGGTGCATGAATGACGGCCCCCACGCTCGCTGGCGCTCGCTGCCCCCCGAGGGGGAGCTCCGCGACGCGCCCGGCAAAGCCGGATCTCGCGCTCCCTTGAATCTCGAGGCCACGGTTCCAGGGCCGGCGGCGGAGGCCTCTCCGTCCGACGCATCAACGCTTCGCGATCATTTTGCTTCGCGCCGTCACTTCCTCGGCGCTGCCCTGGCCGCCCCGGCCATCCTCACGGGTTGCGCGAAGCCCGCGGACTGGCGCACGCGCGTCGACGGGCGCTGGATCGGCGACAACGCCGCGCTGGGCCATCGCGTGCGGGACCAGGCGCCGGGTGTCGCAGGTTCGGCCGCCGCGCATCCGCCGGCGGGCGTGCGCGAGCGTCGCTGCGACGTGCTGGTGGTGGGCAGCGGCATCGCCGGCCTGTCGGCGGCGCGCACGCTGCAACGCGCGGGCATCACCGACTTCGCGGTGCTGGAGCTGGAGACCGAAGCCGGCGGCAACAGCCGCGGCCACGCGATGCATGGCCTGCGCTGCCCGCTCGGGGCGCACTACCTGCCCCTGCCCGGCCCGAGCGCGCCCGACATCCAGGCCTGGCTGGTCGAGATCGGGCTCGCCAGGCAGACGCCGGCCGGACTGAAGTGGGACGAGCGCCAGCTGTGCCACAGCCCGCAGGAACGCCTCTTCATCGACGGCCGCTGGCAGGACGGCCTGCTGCCCAACGTCCCCCGCGCCTCGGCGACGCAGGCGCAATACCGGGTGCTCGCCAAGGCCATCGCGGACGCCGGCCGGATCGGCTTCGCGCTGCCCACCGCGCGCGCGCCGTGGACGCCCGCGCACGCCGCGCTCGACGGCGTCACCGCCGCGGCGTGGCTGCGCGCCCAGGGGCTCGTCGATCCGCTGGTGCTGGCGTATCTCGACTACTGCTGCCGCGACGACTACGGCGCGAGCTCTGACACCGTGTCGGCCTGGGCCCTCGTGCACTACTTCGCGAGCCGCCATGGTTTCTCGGCACCCGGCGACGACACCAACGATCGTGATCCCGTCCTGACCTGGCCCGACGGCAACGCGCCCCTCGTGCAGGCCCTGCGCCAGCCCTGTGGCGACCGCGTGCACACCGGCCGCGCGGTGTTCCGCATCGACGAAGGGCTGCACGAGATCAACGCATGGGCATTCGCCGGTGCCGACGTGGAACGCTGGACGGCGCGGCACGTGATCGTCGCGACGCCCCTGTTCATCGCCGCGCACATCCTCGGCGCGCCGCCCGCGCCGCTCGTGGCCGTCACCAGGCAGCAGCGCCGTTCGCCGTGGATGGTGGCCAACCTGCGACTGGACGACCTGCCGCTGGATCGCGTCGGCGCCCCGCTCTCGTGGGACAACGTGATCCACGGCAGTCCATCGCTGGGGTATGTGGACGCGCAGCACCAGAGCCTCGGGCGCGTCGTGGGCGAGCGCCTGTTCACGGCCTATTGGGCGTTCAAGGACTTGGATCGCAAGCGGCTGCTGCAGATGTCCTGGCAGGACGCGACGCAGCTGATCCTCGACGACCTGCGCGCGGTGCACCCGGATCTTTCCGAGCGCCTCGTGCAGGTCGACATCGTGCGCCACGGCCACGCGATGGCCATCCCGACGCCAGGACTGCGCTCGAGCGCGGCCCTCGCGGCGATCCCCGACAGCGCGGCGCGCGTGAGCTTCGCGCATGCCGACCTGTCGGCCTACTCGGTGTTCGAGGAAGCGTTCACGCGCGGAGACGCCGCGGGGCGCCGCGTCGCGCGTTCGCTGGGCCGCGTGGTGGCTTGAAGACGCCGCGCCCCCCTTTACGCCATAGCAACACGGCTCGACCCGATTGCCGAAGATCCGTCCGGCGCGCGCGCCATGCCGAGCTAACGACTCGTTACATCGCCTCAGGAAGAAAACCGCGCCAGCTGTCGTTCTCCT
>Ga0307516_10006534_pt1 | contig 13649 bp, 12 predicted proteins | sample 19_EM_MG_FD_203310 | JGI IMG/M metagenome (GOLD analysis project Ga0307516, IMG submission 203310) | Populus trichocarpa ectomycorrhiza microbial communities from riparian zone in the Pacific Northwest, United States - 19_EM | ecosystem: Host-associated > Plants > Roots > Unclassified | place... | reverse complement strand
AAAATGGCCCTGCCAGGTGTTGGCCATGAACCGCCCATCCGGATTGGAGGCATCGCCCCATGGATAGGCTCTGCCCTCAAGACCGCCGCGGGCGGCGAACTCCCACTCCGCTTCGGTCGGCAAATCCTTGCCGGCCCACGCCGCATAGGCCAGCGCGTCCTCGTAGGCGACATGCACGACAGGATGATCGTCGCGGCCATCAATCGAACTCTCGGGCCCTTGCGGATGCCGCCAGTCGGCGCCGGGCTTGTATTCCCACCAAGCCAGATTGTTGCGCAGGTTCACCGGGCGATCGGGCTTTTTGAACACCAGCGAGCCCGGCACCAGCAGATCGGGGTCAGCATCTGGATACATCGAAGGACTCGGCGGACGTTCGGAATAGGTGACGTATCCGGTCGCCTCGACGAACTTCCGGAATTCGGCGTTGGTGACCGGATAGCTATCGATCCAGAAAGCATCGACCGATGCGGGACGAACCGGGCGCTCCTCGCGATAGAAGCTGTTGGAGCCCATCAGAAAGTGGCCGCCGGGGATCCAAATCATGGCGCCCCGATCGGCGGCCCCAGGCATCACGCCCGCTTTCGGCTGGCCAGGGAGAGAGCAGCAGCTCTCTCCCTGCCGGTGGCCGGCTGCACCCTGCGCTACATCAATCGCTATCGTCGGTGCAGGCATCGTCGTCAGGCCTTCTGGCGTTGCTTCGGCACGAAGTCGAGTGCCGCGCCCGGCGGAATCAGTTCCTCCTTCTTGGCGCTCTCCTCGAAGTCGCGGATGATGCGCTGGGCGTGCTGCATCACCCACCAGCGAACGTAGCGCTGGTTGACGGCTTCACGTTCCTTCGGATCTTCCTTCAGATGCGTGATACGCGCAAAGCCGAGCGGCAGTTCCGGATCGTGGAAATGCTGCTGCCGCTTGAAGTTGATCTTGAAGTCCTTCCACTTTACGGCATGCAGTTCGTCCTTCAGCCAGACGATGCAGGATTCACGGTTGGACGTTTCCTTCTTGCCGAGGAAGAAGTCGCTCTGGTCGACGCCGTCGATCAGCCGGTCCTTGGGGGCCTCGCAGCCGGTCATCGACAGCAGCGTCGTGAACATGTCGGTAACATGAACCATCTCGTTGCTTTCGGTACCCGGCTTGATGTGGCCCGGCCAGCGCATCAACAGCGGCGTACGGATGCCGCCTTCGGCTGAGCTGAAATATGAACCGTCGAAGAAACCGCCGGTGCCGCGGCCGGCGAGATGGTCCTCGGCGCCGTTGTCACCGCACATCACGACGATGGTGTTGTCGCGAACACCGAGTTCATCGAGCTTGTCGAGCAGCACGCCGAAATCGTGGTCGAGCATCAGCAGGCAGTCGCCCCACTCGCCATTGTCGCTCTTGCCGACGAACTCATCGCGCGGGCTCATCGGGAAGTGCATCAACGAGTGGTTAAAGTAGCAGTAGAACGGCTTGTCCGCCTTGACGGACTTTTCCATGAACTTAAGCGCGCGCTTCTGGTACTCGAGGTCGCAGGTTTTCTTGGTTTCCATGGTGAGCTGCTCATCGAGCAGCGGCCAGGCGCCCTTGCCCTTGACGCCTTCATGCATGTGCGAGAAGCCGTCGCGTTCCGGCACGTAATGCGGGTCGGTCAGCCACATGCATTCGTCATAGGTACGCAAGGGTCCGTACCACTCATCGAAACCATGGTCGGTCGGGAAGCGGCCATCCTCGGCGCCGATGTGCCATTTGCCGTAGATCGAGGTCGCATAGCCCGCGTCCGACAGGATGGTGCCGATGGTGCGCTCCCATTTGACGATACCGCCGCCATTGCCGCCAAGGGCGATGGTGTGGTTGCCCGAGCGGATCGGGAAACGTCCGGTCATCAGCGCTGAGCGGGTCGGCGTGCACTGCGGCTCGACGACATAGTGCGTCAACTTCGCGCCTTCCTTTGCGAAATTGTCCATGCGCTTGGTGTCGGCGCCGCGCAGCATGCCGCCGCCGTAACAACCAAGTTCTCCCATCCCGAGATTGTCGACGTGAAAGAATAGTATGTTTGGTTTCTTTGCCATTGAATGCTCCGATTGATAGACGCCAGGCGCAGGTCATCGTTGACGCGCACGCCTGTTCGCGTCTGTGCTTGATTACTGTGATTGATCAGGGTTCGCGCCTTTTCGGCCGCGACGTTCAAAATCGTGTCAGAAGATGTCGCCTACTCCTTTCGGTCCCACTTTCATTCCAAAGCCAGAGAGGCCGCGATCCTTGATTTCGGGCGCCATGGCGGCGAGCGACTCTTCCCGGATCAGGCCCTTGAGCTCTTGCACCAGATTCATGAACTCGGGCGTATCGGTCATCTCGGCCCGGCGCGGACGCGGCAGCGGCACCTTGATCACTGCCTTGATGCGGCCCGGCCGCGCCGTCATGACGTAGATGCGGTCGGAGAGGAAAATCGATTCCTCTATATCGTGGGTGATGAACAGCACCGAGATGCGGAACTGCTGCCAGATGTTGGTCAGGATTTCCTGCATCACGACGCGCGTCTGCGTGTCGAGCGCGCCGAACGGTTCGTCCATCAGCAGGACCTGCGGGCTGGTCGCCAGTGCACGAACGATGCCGATGCGCTGCTTCATGCCGCCGGAGAGCTGGTCCGGATAATGGTTCTCGAACGAAAGCAGGCCTGCGAGATCGAGCAACGCCCGCGCCGTGGTATTTCGCCTGCTTTGTTCGACGCCGGCCATCTTCAAGCCGAATTCGACATTCTTGCGGACCGACAGCCACGGAAATAGCGAGTACTGCTGGAACACAACGCCACGATCCGAACCCGGCTTGGTGATTGCCTTGCCGTCGAGCTTTGCCTCGCCGCTTGTCGGCTTCATGAAACCGGCGACGATGCTGAGCAGGGTCGACTTGCCGCAACCCGAGGGTCCGATCAGGGATACGAACTCACCAGGTTGCACGTTGAGCGAAACATTATCGACTGCAACGACCTTGTTGTCATTGGCGCCAAACGTCACGCCCATGTCGCGAACGTCGATGAGACCTTTGTGGGTCGCGGTATCGGTGTTGATTGCGGTGTTGGTCATCATCGCTTGCCTCCGGGTGCGAATGCGAGCCAGGGCATCAGCAGAACGCCGGCCAGCCGGATGATGCCGCTGCAAGTCAGTCCAAGGACACCGATCGTGATCATGCCGAGCACGATCGCGGGATAATCCACCAGCGAGTAGGCTTCCCAGGTGAAGTAACCGACGCCGAACTGACCGGAGATCATCTCAGCGGCGATCAGCGAAACCCAGGCCACGCCCATGCCGACGGCAAGGCCGGTGAAGATGTGCGGCAACGAGCCCGGCAGGATCACGTTCAGGAACAGGCGGACCTCGCTGGCGCCGAGGCAGCGCGCCGCCCGCAGCAACACGCCGTCCAGCGAATGAACGCCGTGAATGCTGTTGAGCAGGATCGGAAAAAACGCCCCGATAAAGGTAATGAAGACGATGGCGGCTTCGTTGTTCGGCCACAGCATGATTGACATCGGCACCCAGGCGATCGCCGGAATGGGGCGCAGTATCTCGATCACGGGCATGAAGAAGTCGCGCACGCGCTGGTACTTGCCGATCGCCAATCCCAGCGGAACGCCGATGAGGGTCGCAATCATGAAGCCGAACAGGATGCGTCGGACGCTGATGGCGATATTGACGAGGTACTTGTTCGACAGCCCGACCTGCGTGAGTTGCGTGTAAACCTCATAAGGCGTCGGAACGTTCTTGAAACGGATATAGAATTCGAACTTGTACTTGGTGCCGAGATACCAGACTAGGAACAGCGCCCCAATCGACAGGCAGGCAAGTCCTGCCGTGATGATCCGCTCGCGGGTTACGTATCCCAACAGGTCGAGAAACACCTTGCTCAGAGAAACCGTGGGGATCGGTTCCGGTTCAGGCACGGGATATTCCGCCGCGACCGGTGCAAGCGCATCAGGTGCCTGCACTGCGGAGACCTTCGCCTCCACAGCCGGCTCAGGGTCGGTCTGCTTGTCGATCATCGGTATAATCTTCGCGCTTGCCAGGGTGCCCATCGCTTCCCCTACTGTCCGACGTTGATGGCCGCGAGCACTTCGGTATAGGTCGCAAGCTTGCCGCCGTTCTTGGCCGCATAGGCTTCCGCATCTTTCTTGAGCAGGAACGGCACGACGTCGGGCTTCTTCGGATCCTGCCCGCCGACGGAATAGAACGCAGCATCGGCGAAAACCTTGATGCCAAGTTCGCGATCGACCAGATAGACGGCGTTGAACTTCTTGCCTTCGCCGCTGTATTTCTTCACGCCCAGCAGCGTGCAGACGGGCGAACTGAACGGAACGATATCGCCGCCCTGGATCCAGATCTCACCGGTTTGCTTGGGGTTGTCGACCGGCGCGTTGCAGATCGGATCGGTGCCGGTGACGTTATAGGTGTCGAACGAGGCAAGCTGCTTGTCGTAGTCGAGCCCGAGCTCCTTGTAGGCCTGACGGACATAGCTGTCGTTGACCCACGCGCCGATGTTCAGTTCCTTGATCATGTTGAGCTTCTGAAGGATCGCGTAATTCGCGCCGACCGCCTCGACCCATTTCGGCTTGATGGTCGCATCGAGCGTGTGCACGCCGCCGGGGCCGAGGAAGATGTAGATCACTTCCTTGCTGATCTTGGTCCATTCCTCGATCTTCTCAACCGCCAGCTTCGGATTTTTGCGCATCCAGTCGTTCGCCTCCATCAACGCCTCGATGTAGGCCACCACGATCTCGGGATACTTCTCGCCAAAGTCCTTGCGAACGACGACGCCGTGGAAAGTCGGCACCTTGGTCTCGGCCCCGTCATAGATCTTGCGGGCAAATCCCTTGAACGGCAGCAATTCGGCGAACGGCACGAAGTCGCCATGTGCGTCGATACGCTTTTCCTGCAAATTGGTGCTGCCGACTTCCGGCGATTGCGAAACCAGGCTCCAGAAATCCGGCGGCAGGCCGCGCTTCTGAAGCGAGGTCAGCATCATGCCGTGCGCGGCGGAGCCGAACGGCACCGAGACGTTCTTGCCCTTGAGATCCGCGAGTTCGTAGTACGGCGAATCCTTGTGGACCACGATGCCGTTGCCGCCGCCAACCGCGTTATAGGCGATGATCGCAACGAGCTGGGTTTCATTCTTGGTTGCCTGCCCGGTGGCGCCGTTCACCATCAGCGGATAGTCGCCCATCATGCCGATCTGGATGTTGTTGGCCATCATGCCGTTGGTGATCGGCGGACCGGATGTGGCATTCTGCCAGCTCAGCTTGTACTGGATGTCCTTGTACTTGCCGGTCTTCGGCAAATGCTTCTCCAGGAGGCCGAGTTCCTTCAGTACGACACCGCCGGTCACCGTGTTGGTCGTCGTATTCTGTGTACCGATCCCGATCTCGAGCGTCTCCGCGCACGCCTGTCCGGGCGCCAATGCGATGGCAGCCGCAGCGATCAAGGGAAGGAAGCCAGAGAGTTTAGACGCAGGGCCGATGCTCATGGGATTAATCCTTTCGAACCGAACTGTGCTGTATGACGAGCACTGCCCATGCTGAATCCCTCGGCCGCGACGTAGGGCGGCAGAGTTACTCGGCGCTGAGCAGACTGACTGGCTTGATGTTTCAGATGGTGCAAACGACATGCCATCAGAGCCACCCTGACGGCGCGCACAGATTCCGGTTCGCAAAGGCCCGGTTCGCGAAGGGCTTGGCTGACGAAGGGAGTGGTAGGCGTCATTTGCCGTGAACTCGCTTGCTTCCATGACGGACGCCGCAACGTCCGGTCAGCAAGTTCTGAACGGCCCCTCAAGAATCCGAAACGACGAACGCTTCGAACCAGCAACCTATTGCGAAGAAAATTGCGGATGCTCAATTAATGGACAGAATTGGCGTCTGACTTGGCTGCCAGACGGGCTATTTGGCTATAAATTAATCATCTCGATTTGTTGGACACAGCCCGCGATCGGGCCCCCGAACCGCCAATACGCAGCGGCGATTTGACACCGGACTCAGCGAGTCCCTCAGCTTTCATCCGGCGTCGTCCGATGCAGCGCTCTTGCCGAGCTTGCCGTCGCGAATTTCGCCCAACAAATCGGCATTCTGAATGACGAGGTTGGAGCCATGCGCATGGAGGATACCAAGCTCGGTGAAGCGCTTGAGGCTGATCGTGACCGACTGTCGTGTCACACCCGTCATATGCGCGAGGTCGGCGTGGGTGAACGACGCGGCAATCAACGTACCCTCGCGTTCATCGACACCATACTGGTTCATGAGATGCAGCAACAGCTGCGCCAACCTTTCGGTTGGCGAGCGCGTGCCGAGCATCTGGGCCAAGGCCGAATAGCATTGTCCCTTGAAGCTCAGGCCCTCGATGATCCCGATGGCGAGCGCTGGGATCGTCATCACCATCCGGCGCAGGATATCGCCCGGCAAATGCAGCACGGTGCTGTTGACGGCGGCGATCCCCGACCAGATGTGTAAGCCCTGCCTGAAGACCTCCGGACCGCCGACGAAATTGCCGGAGTGCCAGTAAGCGAGCGTGATCTCGCGCCCCGAGGGCGCGGTATAGAAAACCTTGATGCGCCCGCTCTCGATCAGGAAGATACCGTCTTGTGGACTGCCCTGACTGAACAGCTGGGCGCCTCGATAAAGCACCCGCCGCTTTCCGGAACCCATCACCTGGGTGATTTCGGACTCGGTCAGCCCCCGGAACAATGACGGCGGCCCACTCCGCTGCGTTCCACCGTCGGTCATCAGCAGCGCCCCGAACTGGGCTTGCCCGCCGGTCTTGGTCTCTTCTCGACCGGATACCGGTTGCGATGGCTGATGCTTGTTAATCATGTATCCGCTCGAACCCGAACCTGAACCCGCGTCGATGTGAATGGAGAAGTGCCGGCAATCCACGGCCTGCTACGCTGCAAAGGCCTGCAAGCGGCGCGCCAAGTGCTGAATTCCAGGTGCTGAATTCCAAGTTCTGAATTTATTGTCCGCCGAAGTAGCGTCTGTATCCATATATCGCCTTGTCAGGCCTCGTGACTATCCAGATATTCCGAAGTCTCATCGCTGCCCGCGGCAAACTGGCCAATTAGGGCCGATCTGGATTAGGATCGGCTGGATTTGATCCCTCCTTCACAACGAGCCCCCCGTGAGCAAGTCCTCGAAATCATCCGCCAAGAACGGCGGTCACATTTACATCGGTATCGGCGGCTGGACCTTCGAGCCATGGCGCGGCGTGTTCTATCCGGAGAAGCTGACGCAGGCCAAAGAGCTGTCATATGCCGCGTCGAAACTGACCTCGATCGAGATCAACGGCACCTATTACGGCTCGCAGAAGCCGGAGAGTTTTCGCAAATGGGCGCGCGAGGTGCCCGACGGCTTCGTGTTCTCGTTGAAGGGCCCGCGCTTCGCCACCAACAGGCGTGTGCTGGCGGAGGCCGGCGATTCCGTGAAGCGGTTTTATGATTCAGGCGTGCTGGAACTCGGCGACCGCCTGGGTCCCGTGCTGTGGCAATTCGCGCCGACCAAGAAATTCGACGAGGCCGATTTCGGCAAGTTCCTCGAACTGCTGCCGCGCAAGCTCGAAGGCCGCGCGCTGCGCCACGTAGTCGAAGTCCGCCACGACAGTTTCTGCGTGCCCGATTTCATCGCACTGCTGCGAAAATTCGAAACGCCGGTCGTGTTCGCCGAGCACGGAAAATATCCTGGGATCGCCGACGTCGTGAGCGATTTCGTCTATGCACGGTTGCAGAAGGGCAATGACGAACTCAAAACCTGCTATCCGCCCAAGCAGCTCGACGCCTGGGCGACACGATTTCAGGCCTGGGCCGATGGCTCTGAGCCCGATGACTTGCCGCGGGTCGATGCGACCAAGCCGAAGAAAACGCCGCGCGACGTGTTCGCTTACGTGATCCACGAAGGCAAGGTGCGCGCGCCGGCCGGCGCGATGGAATTGATCGAGCGGGTAAAGTAGGCGCGCATTTCATGGCCAAACGAAAAAGTCTCTTCACCATCGGCTACGAACAGACGCCGGCCAAGGCCGTGCTCGACGAACTGGAACAGGCCGGCGTAAAACTGCTGGTCGATGTCCGCGCGGTCGCCTCGTCGCGGCGGCCGGGCTTTTCGAAAAACCAGCTCGCCGCAGGTCTCGACGAGCGCGGCATTTCGTACGTGCATCTGAGGGGGCTTGGCACGCCGAAGAGCGGCCGCGAGGCGGCACGCAGCGGCAAGTTCGATCTGCTGTACCAAATCTATTCGGCGCATCTGAAAACCGGGCAGGCCAAAGAGGAACTCGACGAGTTGTCGGCGCTGGTGAAAAAATCCGGCCCGGTCTGCATTCTCTGTTACGAGCGCGACCATAGCCATTGTCACCGGCGATGGATCGCCGAGATCATCGAGGACCGCGACGACGTCGGGATCGAGAATTTGGCGGCCAGGCAGGTTTGAATCGTCATTCAGGGATGCGCCTCTTGGCGCAGGCCCGGAATCCATACTCCCGATCGTGGTTATGGATTCCGGGCTCTCGCTACGCTCGCCCCGGAATGACGAAGTTACTGTTTCGTGCAAAACGCCCTCACCCCTTGCCCGCGAGCCGGAACGTGCCTTCCATCATCGGCATGCAGAGGCGGCCATGCCCGAGATGTTCGATGGCGTAGGGGTCGATCGTGTGAATGATCAGGATCAATGATCCCATCACAACGGTCGTCCCGATCAGCACCTTGATCCGGATCAGTTCGGTGCGCAGCACCTGCTGCGTCAGCGCGCGCTGAAAATCGGCCGATACCACCGAGCCCTCGTTTGTCTTATTCCGCCAGAACCACGCCATCGCTCGCCCGTCCCGAGGGCGATATACCATCAATCGAGCGTACGTCGGAAACGCGTCACGGCAATCGTCATCGCCAGCAGCATCAGCGCAAACAGCGCCAGCGTATCGTATTGCAAATTCTGGATGGTCGCGCCCTTCAGCATGATGGCGCGGACGATACGGACGAAATGCGTCAGCGGCAGGCCCTCGCCGATATATTGCGCCCACACCGGCATGCCCGCGAACGGAAACATGAAGCCGGACAGCAAAATACTCGGAAGAAAGAACATCATCGAGAGCTGCATCGCCTGCAACTGGTTCTGCACGATGGTCGAGAAGGTGTAGCCGATCGCCAGATTAGTGGTGATGAACAGCGTCGACAGCAGTGCCAGCGTCAACAGGCTGCCGAGGATCGGCACGCCGAACAGCAACACGCCGATGCCGATGATCAGCGTGGCCTGCACGAAGCCGACGATCACGTAAGGCACGATCTTGCCGAACATGATTTCGACCGGCTTGATCGGCATCGATAGCAGGCTTTCCATGGTGCCGCGCTCGATTTCGCGCGTCACAGACAATGCCGTGAAGATCAGCATGGTCATGGTCAGGATGGTGCCGACCAACCCCGGCACGATGTTGAGCCGAGAGGACGCCGTCGGATTGTAGCGGGCATGGGCGCGGATTTCGAACGGCATCGATGGCGGATCGCCGGCTTGCAGATCATGCTGCAAGGCGGTCTGCACGATGGCGTTCAGCGTGCCCAGCGCCGATCCCGCCGCGGTCGGATCGGTCGCGTCGGCGGCGACCAACAGCGCCGGATGATCGCCGCGCCGCACCGCGCGTTCAAACCCGCGCGGGATTTCGACGCCGAACAGCACCTTGCCAGATTGCAAGAGATCGTCGAACTCGGCGACGGTATGGACTTCATGGGTGAAGCGGAAATAGGCGGTGTTCTCCATCGCCTTCAGGATCGAGCGCCCGAGGTCGCTCTCCTCCTGCAACAGCACGGCGGTCGGCAGATTGCGCGGCGTGGTGTTGATGGCGAAGCCGAACAGCACGAGCTGCATCACCGGCAGCATTACGATCATCGCAAACGAGACGCGGTCGCGGCGGAGCTGGATGAACTCCTTTACCAACATCGCGTAGCTGCGCCACCAGAAGCCGAACCGCGGCTCGGGGATGTTGCGATTCCCGTGGGTATCGACACTCATTGGAAATTATCCTTTGAGCGGCTCATCAGGTCGATGAACACATCCTCCAGCGACGGCGCGCCGTGCTGCCAGTGCCATCCTCTGCCGTCCTTGCAGGGAGCGATGGCGGCCTCGAGCGCGGCCGCGTCGCGACCGGAAACGTGCAGGCTGGTGCCGAACGGCGCCACCATGTCGACGCCGGGCTTGCCGGTGAGTTCAGCGGCAAGCCGATTGAGATCATCGCCGGTGACGGTGTAGGTGGTCAGCGCCGACTTCGCGATCACCTCGTCCACCGTGCCATGCGCCAGCAGATGGCCATAGGCGATATAGGCGATCTCGTGACAGCGTTCGGCCTCGTCCATGTAATGGGTCGAGACCAGAACCGTCAGGCCATCGGCGGCAAGCGCGTGGATCTCGTTCCAAAAATCGCGCCGCGCCTTGGGATCGACGCCGGCGGTCGGCTCGTCCAGCAGCAGCAATTGCGGATTAGGCAGCGTGCAGGCGCCGAGCGCGAGTCGTTGTTTCCAGCCGCCGGAGAGTTCGCCGGCAAGCTGTTCCTCGCGGCCATTGAGGCCGATGCGCTTGATCATGTCGCGCGCGGCAGCCTTGGCGTTGCGCAGGCCGTACAGCCGGGCCACGAACTCCAAATTCTCTCGCACCGAGAGGTCCTGATACAGGCTGAAGCGCTGGGTCATGTAGCCGACCTGGCGCTTGATCTTGTCGGCGTCGCGGCGGATGTCGAAGCCGAGGCACCTGCCCTCGCCGGCATCCGGCGTCAGCAAGCCGCAGAGCATGCGGATGGTCGTGGTCTTGCCGGAGCCGTTCGGGCCGAGGAAGCCGTAGATCGTGCCACGCTTGACCTGCATCGAGAGGTCATGCACGACCTCGCGGCCGCCGAACGATTTTGACAGGCCCGCGACATCGATGGCGATGTCGGGCGCATGTAAAAGTGCGGAACTCATTGCTTGGCCGCCACTGGCGTCGGTGTGTTGAGAAACACGCTGATCGGCTGGCCGACGCGCAGACTGTCCGGCTTGCTCGGCCGCGCCTGGATCAGATAGACGAGCTTGTTGCGCTCATCGAGGCTGTAGATCACAGGCGGGGTATATTCGGCCGTGGTCGCGATGAAATAGATCTTCGCGGTGAGATCGGCTGCGCAATTATCGCAGGTCACCTTCACCTCGTCGCCGATCGCAAGTTTTGGCAGCTCGGTTTCCGGCACGAAGAAGCGCAGCTTCATGTTGCCGGGCGGCATGATCGACAGCACCGGCCGCTGCGCCGGCGCCATTTCGCCTTCGCGGAAATAGATCTGCTGAATGGTGCCCGCGACCGGCGCAAAGCCGTTGCGCCGCGCCAGCCGCGTCTGCGAGGTATTGACGCGCGCTTCCGCGACCCGCAGCGCCGACACCGCAGAGTCGAGATTGGCCTGCGTGCCCGAGCCGGTCTTGCTCAGGGAGGCGGCGCGATCATAGGTCTGCTGCGCATTGGCCAGCGTCGCATTGTTCTGGTTGAGATCGGCCTTCTGAAGATCGTCGTCGACCGAATAAAGCTGCATGCCGGGCTTCACCTCGTCGCCCTCGCGCACGGCAAGCCTGGTCACGCGCCCGGATTCGTCGGGACTGACGAAGATCATGTCGGCCTCGACCCAGCCCTGGAAGCCGGGATCCCTGCGCTCCTTGCAGCCGGCAAGCGTGGCGGCCAGCGCCAGCGCGGTCAGGATGGTCGTTGTACGCGACGACATCATGTCGTCCTCCGTTCGCCGAAAATTAAATCCAGATGCACGCGAAACATTTCATTGGCGTCCAATGGTGCGTGCCGTGCGAATAAACTCTGCCAGATCACGGCGATCATCGCGGGCGCGATCAGGATCTGCGGAAACTTCGCCAGTTCCTTGTGCCGGATTTCGCCGCGCGCGATTCCCAGTTCGATGGCGGCCCGCATGCCAGCGAGCCCTTTTGAAACCACTTCGCGGTAGTAGAAGTCGGCGACGGCAGGAAACCGCGGACCTTCCGCGACGATCAGGCGCACGATGTCGCCGCGCCGCGTCGTCGTCACCTCATGGATGAAGGTGCGGGCAAACCCCTCCACCATGTCGCGCACCGATGCGCCTGATGGAGGCGGCCCCGCGGTCAGACGATTGACCAGCGGCACGATCGCAGTCCGGATCAATTCCTCGAACAACGCTTCCTTGTCCTTGAAGTGCAGATAGATCGTGCCCTTGGCGACGCTCGCCCGCTTGGCGACGTCGTCGAGCCGGGTCGCGGCAAATCCCTGCGCGATGAATTCATCCATCGCCGCCTCGATGATGGCCGAGCGCCGCTCGGCGGCGCGTTCGGCCCGGTTCGAGGCGGGTTTTGCGGGCTCAACCTTCGGCGAGACGATTTTTGGCGTCCTGGCCGCGGCGGCCCTGCTCGCGACGCGGGTTTTTGATGGGGTTTTGGCGGGTGTCCTGCTCATGGCTTTAATATGACTGACTGGTCAGTCATTGTCAATGTCTCGAGAAAATGGACTAATTCACGTCGCCGTTACCTGCCGGGGTATTTCAACGCGTCATTGCGAGCGCAGCGACGTGTCCGCCGAAGTTCAACGAGCGAAGGCGGAAGCAATCCATCTCGCCGCGACCCCAGTCTTAGATCCGTCACCCTGAGGTGCGCGCTCTTGCGCGCCTCGAAGGGCGACGGCCCGACTGTGGCCGATTCATCCTTCGAGGCTCGCCGAAGCCGGCGAGCACCTCAGCATGACGGAACACACATTCGCATTCTCGCGACGCACTGCGCCCGAGCTTTGCAAGTAACTCCCGCCCTCCCCAATCCAGAGGGCGCAGGGAATGCCGGATGCGCGCTGCACCCGCGATCTCATGCGCAGTGTGCACAAGAAGTGCGCGCATGAGCATACAGGGCAGCGGAGAACATCCGACATTCCCTGCGCAATGGCTTTACGGCTTACTTCGAGCTCTCCCTGGTGATCGGCTTTCTTGCCACCATCGCTTGCACGCAATCGTCCTATTGGATCGATGCGCAATATCTGCAAGCTTGACGCCAGCACCGGGACGTCAGGACCACACGACTTCAAAGTACGCTCTCGCGCCGTTCGTTATCGGCACTACCAGCGTCCACCGCGACCCGTCCCACGATCATGGCGATCATGACACGCCCCTCTGAGAGGGACGGGATGGCAATGGATATAGCCTGATTTTAATTTCTGATAAAGAGAAATATTTTCGATTCTTGCTGATTTCGCGCTTGACGCGACTTCCGTAAATCAGAATCGATTTGCCCGACGTGCAAAAAATGCAACACCGGGGTCACGGGCGACGGCGGGACGACCTTTGTAGGGCGGATTGAGCCCAACGGGTCCGCGCGATGCGCGGCCCGATGACAGGCTCCGGCGTAGTCCGCCAATCCGAACCACAATCACCGCCGTTCGCAGAAATCACCATTCGCATCGCCGTCGCCGGCCGCCCGGCACAAATGCACGACGATAATTTGGCATGAGACGAGCGAGGGGGCTGCAGCAAAAGCTGGCGGATTACGCCTTCGGCTCAATCCGCCCTACGAGCTAGCTAGGGCAACGCCTTCCACGATTTGTAGAGGTCACGTACGTCAAAGATGATGTCGTGCCAGTGCGACAGTTCCTCGACAGGAAACACGACAAAGAAGGCAAGCTCATCTGC
>Ga0307516_10006533_pt1 | contig 13649 bp, 11 predicted proteins | sample 19_EM_MG_FD_203310 | JGI IMG/M metagenome (GOLD analysis project Ga0307516, IMG submission 203310) | Populus trichocarpa ectomycorrhiza microbial communities from riparian zone in the Pacific Northwest, United States - 19_EM | ecosystem: Host-associated > Plants > Roots > Unclassified | place... | reverse complement strand
AAAAAATATAGATAATACGAGTTGAAATCAATAAATTATTGCCAACCAAATAATCCCTTTTTTTAGTTAGAAAACAACTGGCTTCAATTTAGAAATTTATTTATTTATTTGAACCAAAATAACTGCCAGCCAGATACACTCACAACTTTTATTTTAATTAAAAAATAAAAAACAAATTAAAATCAATTTTAATAAAAGAACTATATCCAAAACACACCATTAATCTTGAGGTAAATCATGTACAGTTGGAAATTGGAATACATGATAGCGGCAAGCCAGCTCATTAAACATTTCCGTGACTTCAAAGCATCAACAAACAGCACCCATTGAAGCTTAATCGAGCCACCAAGCCACAGCCACCCGACCCTTTGTCTTAGCTAGTAGTAGTTGTAGCCAGACAAACCGGCTTGAGCAGCTGTCCAGGTGATCATGCTTTCTCTTTATTTACACCAGAAAAAAACATAAAATTCTTACCATCTGTATGGATAACTCCCCTTCCAACCAAATTATAGAAACAAAAATACGATTCAAATCGTGTTTTTTTAAATTTATTATTTTAAAATTATTTTGAAATAAAAATATTAAAAATAATTTTAAAAAAATAAAAAAATATATTATTTTAATATCATTTTAAATAAAAAATACTTTAAACCAGAACTACTATCACTATCTTCAAAATAACCTACTATTATTACTGTAAGAACTTAAAAAATAAAAAGCGGCAGTAGTCAACTGAGATTATTAAATACATAAGGAATTATATTTACTCCCATCGCAAAAATATTATGAAATCTATCATAAAAAAGTTGAAAATTATAATCTTAAATATAAATACAATTCCCATACACGCAAAACGATTTTTCTATAGTCAAACCTCCTATCATGTTTATAAGACCCGATCTGACTTATGATTCACTTCAAGATTCAAATAGTGAGCTGGGTATGTCAAATTCATAAATGGCAAAATAACTCTAATTTATTAAGTTTTTTTTAATAAAATAATATTATTTTAAATAAAATTAAAGAAAAAAAATAATTAATCATGCCTGACCAAAGTTTTGATTAGATCACTTAATCAAATACACTTCTAATATAATTAGAAAAAAAAAACAAATCTAACTTGAATTAATAAGTGATTGAGTTGGTTAAACAAGCTAGACAACAATTAATAACTATGCCTACAACATAACGGTGTTAATATAGTATTTAGTTTTGTGATAATAATTATTTTGTAAAATATTTTTTATTTAAAAATATATTAAAATAATATTTAAAAAGTCAAAACAATCCAAAAAAACTAAAAGAATTAATTTGAAACATAAAAAAAATTAAAATTTTTTCAAAAGCACGGTGAACTACAGAGACAAATACTATTTAAGGGTTTATTTGAAAATATGGCTGATGTTGTTTTTATTTGAAAATAAATTAAAATAAATTTTTTTAAAAAATTTAATTTTAACACTGATGCATCATCATAATAATAAAATATAAAAATAATTTTAAATTAATAAAATTTAATTTTGTTTTTAAAATACGATTCAACTGTAATCACAAAGTCACCATAATTACATGGCACAAACCAAAGATGCCCTTTTTATTCCCCGAATCAAAGTAGAATCAAAGTCCAATGCCAGTCTTGCATTAATCCGTTCCGTGTTATCCACACACATAAAAGAAAAAATAAAAAAGAAAAAAGAAAAAAAGAAAAAGAAAATCCTTGCCATCAGATCAGAGTCTTACATTATACTTACCCACACCCGCCTGTTTCTTTTCTGCCTTGTCTTCATTTCAAACCAAACCTCCCTCAACAAACATCTTTCCCTCTCTCTAACAACTCGTCTGTTTCTCTCTCTAAAACTCACTGAGTCACCGGCGACCACCAATTCTCGCCGGAATTTTCACTCCTTTTACTCCCGGATTCCAAATTATGTCTTAACAAAATTATATTCTGTTTCTTTCCTTTTTGTTGTTTCTTTCCCTTAATTTGTATCTCTCTCTCTCTCTTCATTCCAAAAAGCTTGTGCTGGGAAATAGAAAAGAAAAATGAGTCTCTTGTAGATCACAAAATTGAAATTTCATTTTCTCTTTCTCGTTCTCTCTCTCTTCGATCCTTCTTATTTAATTGTGTATTTCTTCCTCTTCTTCTTCTTTTCTCCTCGTAATATTCACAATTCTCGGGGAGAGAGGGAAAGAGAGGGAAATTGGAGATGATGAAGGTGGTTTAGCTTTTTGTTTTTCTGGAAAGGTGGGTTTTTTCTGTTTTATTAGACTAGGTCAAATTCTGGTCATAAGGAATTGGACTTTTTTTTAGTGATTACTGTTTTTTTTTTTTAAATTGGGATTTTTTAGCTTAATTTTGAGGTTTAAGTTTATAATCAATTTCAAAGTTTGAATTTTTTTTGTTCTGGTTCCTTTAGGTCGGTCAGATAGGGATTTTTTTTTAAAAAAATTGAGCTTTTTTTGTGTTTTAGCTTTTGATAGTTTGTCTTAAAAATGGTTAATTTTAAGTAATTACAATTCCTTCAAAACTGGAGCTTGCTTGCTACCTTTTCTTCTTGCTTGATCTGTTACATTTCCTTTCTGTCTTTGATTTTTCTAAAAATGGGAAAATTCACTCCTTTGTTTTCTACGAAGCCATTAAGGTTTTAATATTTTATTTTTGAGTTAAAAGTAATTAGGAAGTTATTATAATTATAATTCTGTTTTCAGAAATCAAAGCATTTGCATTAATGATTTGGTTGTTGGTGGGTTAGCAACTGTTTATATATATTTACGACTATACTGAATGTAAAAGAGTCATTTTCATCTAGGTGTTTTTTTTTTTTTTGGCATAATCTCTTTTGGGTTTGCTAACTTGACAAGAAAGCACCAACCTTTTCGTTTCACTGAACAAGTAGTTGTTTTATGGGTTCATGCATCTTTAATTTTGATAACTGTTTTCCACTGTTTATAATTTAAAATGATGTGGGCTTTAAACTCCCCCCCCCCTCCCCCCCTCCTTTTTTGTAACAATTTAAAAGATATCAAAGTCTCTTAGCTGTTTGTTTTGTTTGAAGAAACTGACTTTTGACGTTTTTGAGTTCTCTACAGAAGAAGGGCAAGCAATGAGCAGCGGACAGAGCCAACAATTTTGATAGTAAAAGAGATTTTTGTTGAGAGTTTCTGGGTGTCTCTAAAGCTGCTGCTGCACCATGCCGTTTGAAGTTATGGATCATAGGGGTAGTACTGCTGCATCCTCCCACTATTTCGATGACATCCATTTTCCTGCTGAGGTAAGTTCAAATATATATATCTGGTGACCCTTGGGATTGCATTGTATTAACGTGTGCTGTATTTGTATTATCTTTCTGTTTATGACCTGGTGGCCCTTATTGTACCTAAAAGAAGTGGTACAGTGATAATCTTTTTGTTTGTTATTTAAGTAATTTGTTTGCAATTTGTATTGGACAGAGACAAATTGGGTTTTGGAAGCCTAATGTAATGCCTGATCACCAAGGTTGGTGCCATTTATTTATTTGCCTTTTGAACTACTCCAATCTGCTAATTAGTGTTTTTTAAAAGTCTCCTTCGATGGAGTTGGCTTTTGTAGTGGGTCGTAGCTAACATGGCTTAACTTGGACCTTTTTATGTGAAAGTCAAGTCATTGGAGAATTGGAGTGCTCCAAATGGAGTGAATGTTTGAGCACATACATTGAGTGAATGATTTGTGTCATTTTAAACTGAATTAACATCATCAGTAGCTTTCCATACCTGTCGCTGGTATTTCTATTGCTGTTTAGATTTCATGTTTGTTGTATATGGAGATTTATATCTTACTCCACTCAGGTTCAGATCTTTTTTTCAATCTTTGTTTCCCGTTCTTGTTACAGTGTTGTGAAACAACAGTGAAAGTTTTCATAATGTAATCACTGGCATCGTGTTCCTGCTTCAGTGTCTAACAATTCTTAATTAATATCTTAGTGACGTATATGTTCAAATCTTTTAAATGAATCTGCCTGGTTGTGTTCTGGGACAACATGTGAAGTTTCTCGGAACTATTTAATTTCTCACCGGATTTGCCTGGAGGATATCTCTGTTTTAATTGTTGTATAATCTTGTCCCTCAGTTGGAATGGATGGAAAGATACCTATTCCCAGCGGCAACTGTGTAGCTTCTTTTCCTTTGGAAAAAATTTCACCAGGTGGACCAATTCTAATGCATCATGCGGAGTTATCACGGTCAATTCTAGCCAGAGATCAAAAAGAGAAGTCACTCATTAGTGAAGGAAGTGCTAATACATCCAAGCATGCATGGAGTTCCATGGATCATCATCCAAAATCCTGGTCAAGTTTGTCAATGCAACCTGCATCCTATAGTACAGGGAGAAGTAGGGTTGATATCAGTGGGACCCAGTGGGAAAGCAGTCTCTTCTCGAGCTCATTTTCTGAAATATTCAGTAGAAAGTGTAAGCCTCCTTTGTACAACATACATCTAATTGTTTTTTTTATCATGTGTCGAGGAGAGCTTTTGTAATGGATGTCTTGTTATCATCAAGTGAATGTACAAGTAAATTGCAAACTCTATTTTTTTGGGATAAATCTTTGAACATGTTTAAATTTTGTGATCTTATATCTTTTCAGCAATGCATTTTATCGGTTGATTCTTTTTTTCCTTGCTTCCAGCCTTGTCTAAAAGATTTAAAGTTACCAATTGCCATAAGTTTGACAAAATCCACTCTGCATATTTGCAGTGAGGTCATCAAGAAATGACATTCAATCTCATCAACCTGCTAAGACCATCACTTCTTCCCATGAGGAAGAAGAGCCTTTTGAATCACTTGAAGAACTTGAGGCGAAAACTATAGGAAATCTCCTCCCCACTGAAGATAACCTGTTTTCTGGAGTGACTACTGAATTTGGGCGTGATGCTCAGATCAATAACTTGGATGATCTGGAAGATTTTGACCTGTTCGGCAGTGGTGGAGGCATGGAATTAGAAGGGGATGTGGCCCGAGGAAATTCCGGTCTCCTCAGGGGAGTTTCCAATGGTCAAGGGGACTCTAATGGTTCAATTGTTGTTGGGCATCCTTCTAGAACACTTTTTGTCAGAAACATCAATAGCAACGTTGAAGTTTCTGAATTGAAGGCTCTTTTTGAGGTGCATATTATTCTACATTCTGCAGTAATTTATTTGACTTTTGCACCAGCTAGTCCATCCAGTTTATCTTGCATGTCATCTGACATTTGTGTTTTGTTCTGTCAGCAATATGGAGATATTCGAACTCTCTATACAGCCTGCAAGCACCGTGGCTTTGTGATGATTTCTTATTATGATATAAGAGCAGCTCGAAATGCAATGAGTGCACTTCAAAATAAGCCATTGAAGCATAGGAATCTTGACATACATTATTCAATTCCAAAAGTGCGTCAGTATTATATTTTTATCTTGAACTTATGGGCTTGATTATGTTTGTTTGTCTGATTTCTGTGTACATATTTGATTGCTGTACCTGCTCATTTGACCTTTTTTAGCTTGGTGTTTCTTTTTGGCTATTTATTCTATCAGGACAATCCATCAGAGAAAGATATGAACCAGGGCACTCTAGTGGTCTTTAACCTTGATTCTTCTGTTACAATTGACGAGCTTCGTCAAATATTTGGTGTTTATGGGGAGATTAAAGAGGTAGTTGGTTTACGGAGTATTATTTCAGTTTTTACATAAAGATGAAAGATTTCCTGCTTCATACTGTTATTTGTATGTGGTTTGCAGATCCGTGAATCCCCACATAAGCATCATCACAAATTCGTAGAGTACTATGACATTAGGGCTGCAGAAGCAGCCCTTTCTGCACTAAATAGGAGTGACGTTGCTGGCAAGCAGATCAAGATTGAATCAAGTCACCCAGGGGGCACTAGAAGGTATTTCACATCACATGTAACAGTTTCTACAGCATAGTTTCCTGTTAAGATTGAAATTAACTTCTAATGGGGCTTTGTGGATCTAATATTTATCATGTGGTCTTAAGAAGGCACAATCCAAATTGCTTGCTACCTTTTGTCCTTTTCAACTCTTTGCTTCTATCTTTCTTCTGCTTGAACTTGGATTGGTGATTCTCAGTTTCTTTGATATGCTGCTTGCAGATTTCCAACTGTTCTTCTCCCTCTTTATCCGCTGCTGATAATTTATTCAATTTTTTTTATTGGCAGCTTGATGCAACAGCCTGAGCATGAGCAAGCTGAACGTAATCTCTTACAGAGCCCCTTTAACGACTTATCATCTGGACCATTGGGTAGGATCTTGTCTGACACAATTTGTTTCAATTAAATGAGCTGAACTTGTTTTCCTTAAAGGAGTTTTTTTTCTCATCCTCTGAAAACATGTTTCACAGCCACATTTTCTCCTGGAGTATCAGCATCTAGCTACATGGCTAATGGATCTTCTCAGGTTTTACATTCTGCAATCCCATCACAGCTGGGTGCATTCGCTGAACTTCACAGGAGTTCTAGTGTTTCAAACAACTTACCATCTCCAGTGACAGCAAGTGCTGCTAAACAATTCTCCATAGATGAAATGAAGTTTGGCAACAAATGTATTCCAAGTATTCATCCTCATTCCTTGCCAGAGTACCATGATAGTTTTGCCAATACTATTCCATACAACTCTCCAAGCACTATCAGAGACATGCCCAGCAGTTTCACTTCCAAAGTGACAGAAGGAATTAACAGCTTACATATTCGAGGGGTAGGGTCAAACGGGCACATGATGGAGCTTAATGGAGGGGGTAAGTTCAGATGATCATCATGTGCCATGCACCATTTCATTTATACTTTCTTTTTCTTGTTATCTTTTCAATGAGGGATGAAAATCAGTAACTGAATTTTTTTATGATGAGAGAATTTTAAATTCCTGATTTTGAAGATGGCTTGGCGATTTTTAAAAGTTGGATATTGACAGGCTTGTAAATGTGAAAATATGTCCTCGATTCATAGATAAATATAAAAGAACAGCTATAGTAATGCTTCAGACGTATTGAATAATTATGGTGTTCTAACTCTGTTATAAAAGCGTTAATGGAGAAAACCCATTTTGCTGCAAGTACTGTTGGTCCATGTGCTAACTGAACCAGTTATTATTATTATTATTATTATCTTTAAAAGTTCAAATCTAGTTTACCTTTGTTATAAAAGCTTCCTCAATTTTTAATTTACTGATTGTTTTGTTATTTTCATTATTGTGTGGGATCTTTTTCAAGTTTTTGGATCTCCTGGAACTGGAAGCTGCACTCTTCCTGGGCATCATTATGTATGGAAGAATTCCAAGTCAGGTCAACAACATCCTTCAAATGCCATGATTTGGTCAAATTCACCATCATTTGCCAACGGTGTTCACGCTCATCATGTTCCACACATGCCTGGATTCCCTAGAGGACATACAGTTATGCTGAACTCTGCACCTGCACCCCATCACATTGGATCTGCACCAGCTGTCAATCCTTCTCTATGGGATAGGCGGCAGACATTTTCTGGGGAGTCTCCTGAAGCTTCTAGTTTTCACTTGGGTGCTCTTGGGAGTGTGGGTTTTCCTGGTAGCTCTCCACCACATCCAATGGAAATTGCCTCCCACAACATTTTCTCTCATGGTGGAAGTTGTATGGACATGACTAAAGGCACTGGCCTACCCGCTTCTCCGCAGATGTGCCAAATGTTCCCTGGGAGGAACCCAATGATTTCAATGCCAGCCTCTTTTGGTTCTCCTAATGAGCGCGTGCGGAACTTCTCACATCGTAGAATTGAATCGAATTCGAATCATTCAGATAAGAAACAATATGAACTTGACATTGACTGCATACTGCGTGGCGATGACAACCGAACCACATTGATGATAAAGAACATTCCAAACAAGTATGTGAAAATCCTGCCCATCCAACCTTTTTCCTGTTTGCCTTCATGATCTGAATCCCCCCCCCCCCAAATAAATAAATAAATAAATAAAATAAAATAATTATGTCTTAAAGGCTAAGGTTATTGGTTGATGTGGCAAACTTGCTACGTATGGCTTGTTTTTTCATGATTTCCATCCATGCTGGTAATGTTTTGAGTTAGTTTCCAATTTCTCTGATTGGAACCGCCAGCAACCTTACAGCATGTGGGGAACACCCCAACCAGACCAATAGGATGTTTTTGGTCCAGGCCATCTAATTCAACCATGTTAGTAGACTGGGGACAGCATTTGGATCCCTTGGGTGCATTTTCTGTGTTCTTTGCACTTTATATTTTTTTGTCTTCTCATTTTATTTGGTGTCTCTTGTAGATATACTTCAAAGATGCTTCTGGCTGCAATTGATGAGCAGTGTCGAGGAACCTATGATTTTATTTACTTGCCAATTGACTTCAAGGCAAGTGAATTTTCTGGTGGATCAACCTTAGTATATAATATTATGGTGCACAATGCACACATGTATATGAGATTACTTATTGCTTTCCTGTTTTTAAGCTCTAATTGAGATTTACAACATGATTTAACAGAACAAATGCAATGTGGGCTATGCATTCATCAATATGATTGATCCTCAACAGATCATTCCATTCCATAAGGTGTGTTATTAGCTTGAGTGGAATGATAGTAATTTGTGTTCATTGGTATGAAAGAAATTCTCCTTCATGCATGTGAGATGTAGAAGCTAACAGAGGCTGAACACGTCTTCTGTAGGCATTCAATGGAAAAAAGTGGGAGAAGTTCAACAGCGAGAAAGTGGCATCTCTTGCATATGCTCGTATTCAGGGAAAAACTGCTCTTATTGCGCATTTCCAGAATTCAAGCTTGATGAATGAGGATAAACGCTGTCGTCCTATACTCTTTCATTCTGATGGTCCCAATGCTGGTGATCCGGTAAGATACTTTGACATTCAGTTGGCCTGTCAAAAGGTCTAATCATTGGCTACCTTGGGTTGTTCTTTGTATGTCTTCTGATCATGGTTATACTTCCTGAATACTGATTCTGGTATATGACTTCCTAAATAATGGTGCTGCCAGATTAGCTGGTAGAGATCTTTTGAATGCTATAATACTGCCTCTGATTCAAGCATCTTTTTGAAGTGATATATCTAATTAGGGCTAATAACCAAATGATTGCATGTTGCTACTTATTTTCTACTAGTTCATCTGATAGTAACCAATGTAGAATTTTTATTTTTCCCAAAAAACAAGCGAAAAATAATGGATCAACTGAAAGCATGTCATAGATGATAAATCCCACATCATTGTGAGAATAAAAAATAACAAAGAAATTAGGAATACAAGGAAGGTTGAAGTTGTTGCGAACTCTGGTGTTTGGTGATTAGGATTTTTCTACTGGTTATCTTCTCTCTCTGGACTACAAGTTTTAAGTATGTAGTTGTGGCTAGTCATACTTTCGTACACAAAAATTTATGAAAGAGGATTGATTTTTCAGGACTATTTTCAGTGTTATTCAGCGTTTTAGCTTTTCAATAACTGATTGTTTCACCATTTTTTTTTTTTTAATGGTCGCTAAAACAATTTTTTTCTTTTCTTTGCAGGAACCATTCCCCATGGGCACTCATATTCGATCAAGGTTGGGTAAACCTCGATCCAGTGGCAATGAGGAGAACCACCATAGTGGGAGCCCTTCCACTTTGGCTAATGGAGAGGACTCTCCAAATGGAATACACTCTCCATCCGGTTCCGACTGAGTAGTTTTCTTTGCCATACTAACTCCAACCCTGTATGGGTGCAAAATGTCGTATCTACCCCAGTTCTGTATATTAGGGGTGACCTGACAAGTGACAACTCCCTTTTTGGCTATAGAGACTCCATTTACCAAGTTCTGAATGCCAGAGTGTATCTTCAGAATCAAGTGGGTTCAGAATTTTCTTTGTTCCCACACAAATTTACCCATCTAGCCTAATTATGATTTTAGAGGATGGCTTAACAAAGGCTTCAAATTTCAGATATTTGAATCAAACAATTTCAATGTACAGAAGCTCTCTATCTGTGCAGGAGAGGAGGGATTTTCCCTGTTTTTTTCAGTTTTGTATCTCTGCAATTTCATTTTTCCTTGTATGTTTTGGGGTTCCCTGTTGGTTCTGTTTCTTGTTCTAGTCCCTAGGTCTGGCATGATTGCTCAAGGAGAGTTATCGCACGCTAATGCATCCTCCTGATTGTAGAAATTTTTGAAGTCCTCAGAATGCTATTAATAACAATACTATTTATTTGTCATCCCATCTCCTGTGGTTTTTTTATTTTTTTCGCAATGGTAGCTGGGGAGCTTGGACATCTGCCTGCATGTTGATTCTAGTTATGTATCAATTAATATCTCGAGAACAAATTTGGACGTCATGAAACTATAAAATGTAATAACCCGCCTTTGGTCGATGATTGAAGATAAAGTAATTCAAAATTGTGAAACGGGATTAACTAGTAGAAGGCATAAATATTATCCTTAGAAAATTGCTGCTTCAGTTGCAGAGGGAATTACTTGTTCGGTGGCACTCGTGCAAGAGGAAACTAGCAAATAATAGAGAGAGCTGAAGAACTCCTGGTGATGCCTTGGAAAACTTTGACGTTGTCCATGAGACAACGACAGAAAACACCAAGGGCCACAGCTGTGGTCCAGAGACCACAATACCTAACGAAGCTGTAGCCATGCATCCAAAGGTCAATTCCAACACAATGAAACCTAACTTGCTTAACCATCCACAGCTTGTCTAAAAGCTAATAAAACATCACTTTTACAGCATAAAGGAACATCATTCGATATCAACTGCTGAAACATGGCCAGGAGGCACAGTAGCCTAGAGCATATCACAAGCAAACAAATCAGACAGACTCATATCCTCTGCCAGCATTTTGAGTGAAAGCATGCAATCTCATCAATGAAGCTGATTTGCTCCTGTAGAAAAAGGTAATTTTGAGGTTTTCCAAAATAAAATAAATACTGACCTATACAATTGAATCATGGTATCCACGTAAATGAGCTAACTCCCTTTCTTTCGCTGCCCCAAGTTTTTTATCATCAAAATCTGCAATGCTAGATGCTGATGGAAAAAATTAATCAATTACACAAGGCACATTAAAAAACAAGCTCTTCAATCTCTGTCACCGAACTTCAATGACTTCATCATCTTCTCTGCATTCTGCTACCTGAACTTCCAACGTGTCATTTTTTCTCTGTGGGTAAGGTTCTGCAACAGTTTCTTCTAGGAGCCTACTCAAAACACAAATGGAAAATCAGAACTATAACTTTGTCACATTAGTTCTTAGGAACCTCAAATAAAACTATAGTTATAGAACTTTCTTACCCCATCCCATAGGTAAGGTAAGGTTTAGGTCTCTTATGAACCTCCACTCGATCTATTTGTAAAGGACGGCCTATTTCCCAGTCACAAATGTGAAACATACATGCTCGTAGTAAGGTCGGTTGCTGAATGTGAAACCTTCAGGATTAACTGTTAGGTATCAAATGAAAAAGGTTCTGGGCCTTCTGGCTATCATTTATATTTCTCGTGGATAAAGTATGCCCCGATATATCTGAACTGCATAGCTCCAAGATACATATACACTCCAATTTCGTGTTTTGGGCATGGCAAATGGATTTTTGCATGAGTGCAGCAGGGTCTAGTTTGGCCGGAGCCCTGAGCTTTTCTAGGACTCGCAACCTACTCTTCTGAGGAATTATTGGTTGTATCTTGTTGAAATGGTGGAGGGAGACTAAAGCGGTGATAGGATGAACTGCAAGGAATCCAAATATGTCGCCGTAGAAATCATTCTGGCCAGAAAAATTTTCAAAAATAGATTGTCAAAAGATCAAACATTGCAAGAAAGAAAAGGACTAAACACATCATTGTTCGTGATAGATGACGTGGAGACAAAATTATATTTGATATAGGTATAAATGATTATGAAGAAGACAAAATAAAACAATCTATTTTATTAATATATATAAGTGTCAAACTTGCATATTAAAAATAATAATTATTATATATATTAATTTAATTTATATTAAGTTTTAAAATTATATAATTATATAATAATCTTATCTGTAAAACTTAGATCGGTCAGATAAATCAACGTAAGATCTAATTGACTTAAGTCTGGATCAGTTCAGGTTTTAAAAAAAATAAAAGAACAATTGACCCGGTTTAAATTGATCAAAAATTCAGGTTGATTCAAGGAAAAATTCAGATAAAAAACCTAGTGGCTTTTTTCTTGAAAAACATATATTTATTTTCTGATTAAAGCATACTGTGTTGATATTTAAAAAAAAAAACAAATCAAGGTTAACCTGTTTAGATTTAGGTTAATCCTTTTTAACCCTGACTTAAATCTGACTTAAATCTTACTGCAAATAAACTCAATTAGTTTTTAAAAACTATAATAGTAATAATCATAATAATGAAAGCATGAATCCTGCCATCAGAGCCATGTAAACAAGGATATCTCTCAATACATCTGTCTTGCATCTTTGCTAGAGCCTTTGCTAATGGATAACTATATTCTGCTTTGTGATTGAAAACTATATTCTGCTTGTGATTCTCTGATGTGCTGCTCCCTGTGTAATAATACTGATCATGTTCATCCCTCGATGAAACCCTAATCAAATTATCAGGAAAAAATAGAGTATCATTGTCTCCCATCACAAACCACCTCATGCCCAGCTTCGAAGTCTCTGATAATATCCTCGTTAGCTGTAAAGTAGACCTGTCTCTGATAGAGTTTTCATGCTTGAGTGTGTTGCTAGAGATCTTTATTGGTGGTAAAAGATGATCATTTGTTCAATTATTTACCATCGTGTTCAACCAAACTCCAGCAGAACAATTTATGATAAAAATAATTATAGTTGCACTGCATATCTAAAAAAGAAAAAAAAAATAGAAGATTTTTTGTGAAAAATGAAGATATATGGGCTAGAACTAATAGGTTAAAAATATTTAAAAATTTACTCTAATTTTAAAATTAATCTATTTATTTAATCAAAAATTAAAAAAATAATTTACGGAAATCATGCCAAACAAACTCTTAAATAAAAACCAATATTTGTAAATGCTAAACCTTCAAGTTTTCTTAAGACAGAAAATCAGAAATAATCCACTCAAGTCCTAATTATGTCCGAATTTGGTTTGTTATATTAAGATGAATTGAAATCAAGATTTCTAATGAATATAAATAAATACAAACTATTGTATAGATACTATAATTATAATTATATAATTTTATATAAATTTTCATTAATAACATAATTCTTTTATTCCAATACTTTAGATGAACCTCAATTCATATATTAAAAAACGTCCCTTTCTCAATTTTATTTATTTATTTCTATCGTATGATTAAATTACATGCACACAAAATTTTAATAGTTTATAAAAAAATATTATTTAAAAATTTATTTAAATCACCAAGATTTTGGAGTGAATTTAAATTTATCAATTTTTAATTCATAACAATAACAATAATCAATTCTAAAATTGATGATTAAATTTTGAGCGTTGGAAAACGACGTCGCATTCTCAAGTTTATAAAACTGAAAAAAATTGAAGTAGAAATGATGGGTGGATCTTTCTGCTGGTGTCCAGTCCTCTTCAGTTTTTTGTTGCTCCTGAACTAATCAAGCTCTGGACTTTTTCCAGTCACAAAATCACTAACCTCAAAAA
>Ga0307516_10006532_pt1 | contig 13650 bp, 6 predicted proteins | sample 19_EM_MG_FD_203310 | JGI IMG/M metagenome (GOLD analysis project Ga0307516, IMG submission 203310) | Populus trichocarpa ectomycorrhiza microbial communities from riparian zone in the Pacific Northwest, United States - 19_EM | ecosystem: Host-associated > Plants > Roots > Unclassified | place... | reverse complement strand
CGTAATACTTTTGGTTAACTCTCACTAGGTTATTGCATGGTTATGAATTCTTTTAAACATATAAGAATTATGCACAACAATAACTTGAATTGTTTTCTTTTCTTTTATGATGAATATTAGAACTATGATTATTAGGTGAATTTCTAGTGATAATTCTATTTTTAAGTGTTTTGATTTTTCTATACATCTTTTAATTATAAATACATTATGACATTGAGTTGTGTTGTGTTGATGTGGAATGAAGTCTAGTATGGTTGGATATGATTGTGGTGTTGAATTACTGTGTGTTTTGAAGTTGTCTAGTATAAATATAGAAGAAACTCTTCTGAAATCTTAAAATTGCATGAATGATTGAGTTGCTATATAAATAAAAAAAAATTACACATTTTTTGTTGTTGCAATTATCACAAAGGAAATCAAGGGGACATTGTATCCAAATATTTAGGGCTGTTACACAAATCACCTTCCCTTTTAGCTGTTTTTTTATGCTAAAACTATAGGTGTAGTGTTTTTTTATCCTTAATTTTTTTTAATTATAGCCTTTTATTCCCCAATCAATAGTTAATTTCTCAAAATTTATTGAGAGAAAAATACAAAAAAGGATTAAAGTATAAAATAAGGAGATATCTCATGACCAATCTTAAATTCACTTGAAAATGTTTGGTTTAGTCCACCCACTTTCCTTTTTCTTTCTCTGCAGTCTCTATAGTTTTTGCAATTTTAATTTTGATTCAAAAATTTATTTTCTTAATATTTTAGTTCTTGAGCTTGAGAGATGAAAGAGAAAGTTACTCGATTATGGCAAAAGAGAAAGAAAGTCGTCATCTGCCACATTTCAACAAAAAAAAAATCTATATGATGAGGGGGTTTTTATTGAGGTGTTTTTGAACATTTATCTTGCCTAAAAAGGTAAATCATGATCGAGAGAGAAAAAATCTTTGTGGTTTGATTTTGTATTTTTAGATTATTTTTAGAGTTTTATGTTTGATAAATTGGGTTTGGATGGCTATAGAGATGTTTATTAGTTGTTTTTATTAATATTTTTATATATTTTTTTAAACATGTAATTTTTTAATTAGTTTTTTATGATATAAAATAGTCATTTTCTTTCCTTGATGCATATTCTACTTTTTTTTTTCTTGTTAAAATTACGTATAATCAAGTAATGCTGTCATCAAAGCATGCGAGTATTAGAGAGATCAATACACTAACGGTTAGAAATTCAAGAATTTGCTAGCCATCTTTTTTATTGTTTCTAGAAAAAGAGCCAATTAAGAAGTTGGAGGGCTGTTAATTAATTAACAGAGCATAATTAGTTCAGTTGGCATAAATCACAGGGTATTTGTTTTTGCACATTTTCAAAATAAATCTTGTGTTTCCAAAGATTAGCATTTCGTATCCAAAACCAATGTGCAAATACCAAATTAATCATAAGCTAATCAAATTGGATAGAGAATTTGTCAGAACCTTTCATCAACGACAGACAGGTGGTTAACGGTATTGAAGATGCAATTATCGATGTTTGGAAACACGGATTAACCTGCATTTAAAAAAAATTAATTTTTTTTTATTAAAAGTTAATATTTTTTATATTTTAAATTATTTTAATATGTTAATTTTAAAATTAATTTTTTTAAAATAAAAAAACGTTATTTTAATCTATTTTAGTATGAAAACATTTTGAGAAGCAACCGCAACCATACTCCTAAATATGCCATAAATAAAAAAATATTTTAAAAATTACTAACCTTAAAAAAGTCCCAGATTAATTAATATATTATTATTTTAATAAATGTTTTATCATATTTTTTTTAATAAATTGTTTTATACGTTTAAAAAGTCTTAATCAGATCGTCAACAACGTAGCATGAGACAATACTTGGAACGCAATTGGACCAAATAGCTTTGATAATTTTATTAATCTTTTAGTATTTTTCTTAGAACAGAACTGCATAACTTGGACTCTTTTGTCGTTCTTATCAACGCTTTTCGTTTGTTTCGTGAAAAGTAAGTACTTCCCAAGCCGTTTACGGGAACAAAACTATTAATAGAACAATTCTTGCTTGGACTTTTTTTTTTAAAAAAAAAACCAGAAAATGAATTTTAACCTAAATGTGTTGACATTTTGTTTTAAATATAGGATGACTCAATTTCAACTCTATTTTTTATTTATCTAAAAATGTAAAATTATATTTTTGAAACCCATTTAATTAAATTAGATTGAAATGATTTTTTAATATGATATTAAAGTATTTTTAATTTAATAATTTTAACACAAAATAATATGAATCCATATAAGTTTCATATCTAAAATACTTGAAAGATTTATTAAAAATTATAATATAATATCATGTTTTATATAATGTCATTATTTTTACACGTTAATAATTTGGATTGAATTCTTTGATATTTTAGAGGAGGCAATCAAAAAACAAAAATAGGATATCCTTTGTTTGGTTATTTACTTTATATATAAAAAAACAAATCCATTTGTTTCATTATGTTGTACCCTCTCGTGGGGTCACGACGACACTTCCCGAGTGATGTTTTGGAAGGGTTTTTGGTTGGTTTATGAGTCGCCACCTAATAGTATAGTTACTATAAACTCTAATTGATTTTTTAGAGATTATAGGCAAGTGACTAGTTGCTTGAAGGAAAAGTATTGACACCTCTAATACGCATTATTTGAGGTAGATTGCATTGTTTTTTTTTTCTCTCTCTATTTGTTCGCTATGGTCTGATGATGTTTCTATTCTTATCAGCCTACTATGATGGGTTTACTAAGATGAATAAACCTTAGTTTCCTAAGTCAAGATTTTGATTTAGAACGGTGAAATGTCATGAATTATCTTTAAGGCTTTTTTCAGGATAAACTTAGAATTTTTTTTCCATTACGTCATTCCAAATAATATTTCAAATAAAATTTCTTGCAGTTTTTTTATTCTTATATTAAAGTTAGTAATAATAAATTATTATCTCTAATAATATTTTGGATATTAACTCCTTTTAGGTTTTTTTTAATCCTTATATTAAAAGTGAATAATGTATTCTTCTTGCTAAAAATAAATTTTTAATATTTTTTGAAATATAGGCCAAAATCCTTTGGAATTTTACAAACTTATTGTAAAATCCATGCAATATTATTTTTTAAAACATGCCATAGTATTTTATATTTTTTTTAAATGCTCAAATAATTTTAAGAAGTTTTGACCATATGCGAAGAAAAAAATTAAATATTTTTTTAATTATTTTTTAGGCTTTGTTTGATAAAAACCCATTTTCTTTGAAATAAAATTGTCCAAAATAGGCTTAAGGGGTTTTTGCTAAACATACCCTTATATATATATATATAAAAACCTTTACCAAAAATATTGTTAGCCAAATAAGACCTCAGCCATTTGACCAACAAGTTGACCCGAAATCTTTGGTTCGACCATAAACCAAACCAAGCCAAAGATCATTGGTTTGACCCGAAAAACAAACCAAAACCTAAACCAGAACCCAAAATGAATCAAACTTGTAAAAACACAAAAAACTCAAAATATTTTGTCAAAATGGATCAAAGCCTAGAAAAACGAAGAACACGAAGAACAAATAAAGAACATTCAACAAGAACCCAACAATGTGGATCAAGATTCAGTCCATATTTCATGAAATAAAAAGCATAGAAATGATGGAAATCAATCACTTAACAATAATCAAGCATCAAACATTGATGATTATCAACCAATAATCACAATTTAGTCAAAATAGATTTCAGTTCAAAACCAAAACTTTAGAATTAAAACCCCTAGAAAACTTTTTATTGATGCAAATGAATCCTAGATTATTAATTAACAAAGTCTAACAAAGTTTAACGATGAAATGGATCAAAACTGGTTCAAATCATAGGGCTAAGGCAATGTTCTTTCTAAGAACACGAAGAACACTACCTTAAAACTTAGAAAAACACCCAAATATACCCAACACTATCAAACCCTAGAAATGGCCTTCTAGGCCTCTAATCACATTGTTTTTTATCCTCACAAACCACATTACCAATACCAAGCATAGTTGAATAAAAAAAACTAACAAAAAAACAATCAAATTATCATAAGCATGCATTATATTCCAGTTTCGTAATTGCAACCCCAATAACATGCAACAAAAAATCAAATTTTGATTCAAAACTGACTCTTTAAACACTTGGAACCCAAATCATGCTCAGGAACCAAGAACATACACTAACTAACTAGAAAAATAATCAATAGCCTCACTACTAGATTTCTAAATCACTTTGTTTCATTTAATCTAAACATCTAAGCATATTCTAAACATCTAACAACATTAATAGACAACTCCAAACAAGATTAAACAAAGAAAAACCACCATTATGTGCATTAATCAAAATCAAAGCTAAAAGCAATATAATGTAACAAATGTTCAAAAACACCATAAAACATGAAAGAACAAGCTAGAGATATGTCTCATAAACATCATGTACTAGGCTATATGAATGTTTTTTACCTTCAAAGCTCAAACAATGGTTGCTGCCCTTTGGTTTCTTCTTTTCCAAGCTTGTTACTTTCTTTCAAAGTTGAGAAAAGCTTTATGTTAGGTCCTTAAACGTTCACACATAGAGTTCCTTTATCAATCTTTTCCTCCATTCTTTCTCTCTTTTTCCCCTTCCCCTGATTTTCCAGGGGGTATTTATAGGGTTTCAAGCTATGATTTTTATGGATTTGATCAAAGATTGATCCTTATTCATCAAAGCTTGGCCTTCTGATCAAAATGAGAGGGTTTTAGACAAATATTAACAATTGAAACATCTGTGCTTTAATGGTTTTAAGATGGTGGATTTGTAAAAAACTCAAGAATGATTTTTTTTTAATATCAAACTTAGAGGCCAAGGTGAGGTGTTTTAGGCCTATGATCTTGAGATAAATGTTTTAAGCCTTTGATAAGAGACCACTGAGAAGTTTTTAAGAGTAAACACATGAAAAATTAAACCGTTTTGCACAAATGGGCATCTTAGTCAAGGCTCACTGAATTGATCAATTTCAAGGCTTTACCGGAGTAACTCTGATATAAACATCACCGGAGACCACCTAGATTTGGTAGAGGAGAAGTATACCTTTCGTTTGGATCCATCCTTATTTAATTTAAAGGTATATATGTAAATCCTGAGAAAATCAAGGTTGAATTAAATTAAAGAAAATAAAGTAAACTAAAAAGAAGTGGGGGCAAAACGAATACACTTAAAGAAAATAGGGCCTAAATGCAAATAAGAATAATTATAGAGCATAAATACTCCTCTTCTCACAAAAAAAAAAATCTGCAGCTATCGTGAAGAAAGAAAAGAGGGAGTTTTTGTATCCATTTTTATAGATCAAGAGAGAAACACTAAAATTTCAAGAACCCATCTAAGATTCAGGGTTATAGGTAGAATAAACACTGGTGGGTAAGGGATTAACAAGAAAAATTGAACAAGAAGAGAAGAGGGGAGGGTCGACTGTCATTAGAAAGAAAAAGGAGGGATCAAAACCTTGATTCGTACCGGGTAAGGTACTCTAAACATGGTTTTATGAGTTGTTTTAAAGTTGATTATGAATTGATGTTTAGATGTTAAATTATAGATTTAATGTCAAGGCCCAAAAAAAGTTATTTAAAAAAGTTAATTGGTCTCTCTTCAAGTATATATTTTCTAAAAATTTCGGCAGAGTCACCTTTATATTTTCAATACCAAGTTATCGACTCAAAATCAAAACCTGTAAATAATAACCACAAACTCATCCTAGTATAAATAAACATTGCAACTCCACTAAACACAACAATCCCCTGTATTTTAAAAATATATATATTTCATATACAACATTTAAAACTAATTTACTTACAATAACATTAATTTCTTGGGACGCATACACATTCAAATATAAATACAACAAAACTATATTACTACTTAAAGTAAGGGCATTGTTCTTAATTACATACCCGACAAAAGAATAATTTAAACATTTTAAAATTTCTTAACATACAGGCAATATAAAACATCATATCAATACTTCCAATACAAAAATTAACTTAAACAAGGATTTCCATCTATGCTTCTACTTTCCAGCTCGAGGGTGCGATGTACCTAACAATATATTTAAATAACATGTGAACATTTGGTAAAGACTAGAAAATTTACACTTATTAATAATACACAATTTAAATAAGGGTTATTTGAAGCATACACAATAATATACGCACTAGCTCATTAAATGAAGTACTTATCGTCAATATAATAATTTAATCTAAATTTCATTTTTTTTGCCAATCCTTTACTAGATATCTTCTTCATTAACCAGGATACGACTTTCTCAAGTTGTCCATTAATTAGTACATTATATCTGAAGTTCAGGTAAAAAGAAAAGGAAAATAGTTCAACCAATACACGTCCATTTATTTAACATGGTATTATTTCTATTAACCAGGAAATAATCTTTCGACGCGTCCATTTAACAGGGCATTATTTCCATTAACCAGGAAATAATCTTCAACGCGCCCAATTATTTAACAGGGCATTATTTCCATTCTTTTTATTTCACAATTTCTACATTAAAATTACAATCAAAGGAAATTTCTTCTAAAATACTAAATTAAACAATTAATTTATTATAGGGTATTTAACACCTACCTGGTGTTTGTGGACGTGAAGTGATCCCCTGTTGCTGATTAGGTCCTGCGACCTCTTCTGCACCAGCACAAAAATCAACATGTCAATTATTATTCATAACCAAATAATAAAAATCTCATTTCATTTTAAGTTAAGAAGAGTAAAATTCTCCTTTTTAACCCTTCATTGAAATTAACTTTCTAATTCTCCAAAAATCCATTCGATTCATCTAAAATCACTCTTTTACATTAACAAAATCCAAGTCAAAATTCTTTTTCTCCTTTTTATATGTCATGGCCGAAATTTCTTCAAGGAAAAAGGGTGAATATTTTATTTTTGTAACATCCTTCACCATTCCATTTATTAACATTAATAAGCCCATAAATTCTCACAATTCCTAACACAATTGCATTAAATTCTTCAATCTCCCAAAACTTCTCCTTCTGCCGAGAGCAATAACAAAAAGGGGGGAGGGGTTTGTTTCTTCCATTTTTAAATTAAACACTTACCCATTAATAATTTATGCTTTCTAATATATGTTCAATCATAAATTGCATCATTTCAATAGTTAACACCATAAATCTCCAAATTCACATAATCATAGCAATTTAATTTCTTCATCAAAACACAAAATTATAACAATTAATAATTCTAAACATGTTCTTCAACTTACTTGGATAAAGATTCAAGGAATGGATGCAAGAAAAATTCAAGTTTCCTTCTTCTTCCTTTTTAAACCCTAGCTTTAGATTTCTTTCTTCAAAACAAGTTCCAAGCATTAAATCACCCCTCTTAATTCCTTTTTTCTAAGTGCTAATCACTCTAATTACACTTCTCTTTTTTTTTTCATATATAATTTGCAAGGAAACAACTAAAAATCACACAAATCCTCTCCCTCTCTTATGGCTTTTAGCCATCGGCTAAGCAAAGAAAACAATGGGCATTTATATAGTCCCATCTTTTAAATTTGCACATTGACCCCTTGTGTTTAGCATTTTCCAAATTTGTCCCCATCCTTTCTTTCTCAATAAATTAATGCCTTATAACTTTCTTTTGTTTAATTTTTTCCCCTCCAAATGCTTGCTTACTATCTATCTATCTATCTATCTATTATTATTATTATTATTATTATTGGTCGGGTTAGAATATAATCGGCTTTTACATTTTCCCCTCAAAAAAAAAAAATTTCATCCACGACATTCAAATCTCATACCTGAATTTAGAAACAAATCGGGGTACTTCTTTCTCATTTCAGATTCTCTTTCCTAGGTCACCTCTTCAACTTGAGAGTTCCTCTATAACACTTTGATCATCAGAATTCTCTTACTCCTCAGTTCTTTCTCACTATAATCTAACACCTTCACCGATTTTACTTCCAGTGTCAAATCTTCATCAATCTCTAAAGGAACTTGAGGCAAGATTCGAGATGGGTCTACTTCAGCTTTACTTAGCAGGGAAACATGAAACACGTCGTGGATTTTGGCCAGGGATGGAGGCAAGGCCAATTTATAAGCCATGGGTCCGATTCTTTTACTCACTTCAAAAGGCCCAATATATCTTGGCGTTAATTTCCCCTTCATACCAAACCTTAACATTCATTTCCACGGGGCAACCTTCAAAAATACTTTTTCCCCAATACCAAACTCTAGAGGTCTCCTCCTATTATCCGCATAACTCTTCTGCCTATCTTGGGCTGCTTTCATTTTGTCTTTTACAATCTTTATCTTTTCTGTGGTAATTTGAACTAACTTTGATCCAATTAATTGCTTAACCCCTACCTCTTCCCAACATAATGGTGTTCGACACTTTCTACCATTTAAAGCTTCGTAGGGAGCCATTCCTATTGTAGCTTGGTAGCTATTGTTATAAGTAAACTCTACTAATGACAGATGATCTTCCCAACTTCCTTCAAATTCCAATATGCATGCCTTTAATAAATCTTCTAATATTTGAATGGTTCTCTCAGATTGACCATCTGTCTGTGGATGAAAAGCTGTGCTCAAATTCAATTTTGTTCCCAAAGCCTTCTGTACACTTGGCCACAGCTGAGAGGTAAACCTTGGGTCTCGGTCTGAAACTATCAACATAGGCACTTCATGTAATCTCATAACTTCATTCACATACAATCTTGCCAGTTTTTCCACTAAGTCCGTCATCCTCATAGGTAAGAAGAGTGCTGATTTCGTTAACGGGTCAACGATGACCTAAATTGCATCACTACCTTTTTTCCTTTAGGTAGTCCTGATACAAAGTCCATGGTGATGTTTTCCCATTTCCACTATGGTATTAACAGTGGTTATAAAAGACCGGCCGGTTTTTGATGTTCTACCTTTACCTACTGACAGATTCCACACTTCATCACATATTCAGCCACCTTCCTTTTCATATTAGGCCACCAATAAAATCCTTTTAAATCCTGGTACATCTTTGTACTCCTAGGGTGATTTGTGAGCCTCGACTCATGAGCCTCTCGTAGAATTTCTCTTTTTAGTGTTTCATCATTTGGTAGGTACATTCGCCTTTCAAGTACTATCATTCCATCATCTAAAATCTGATATGGTGTCTCAACTCCTGACCTCACTTTGTCTTTTATCTTACTAACTTAACTATCTTTTCGTTGAGCTTCAAGTACTTTGTCCCGGAGTGTCGATCTTATTTTTAGATGGGCTATCAAGGATTCTTCTGGTCCCACCTTGACTTGAGCTCTAATCTTTCTTAGCTCTGACAATTCCCTCCCATCTGAATCATCCCACTGAGTCTCCACTATCCTATTCTTATGACTAAGAGTATCTGCAACAACATTTGCTTTTCCCGGATGGTATTCAATTACACAATCATAATTTTTGATTAATTCCACCCAATTTCTTTGCCGCATATTCAATTCCTTCTGAGTCATTAAATGTCTCAAACTCTTGTGATCTATAAATATTTGAACCGGTGACCCATATAAATAGTGTCTCCAAATCCTCAGAGCAAATACTGTAGCAACTAATTCTAAGTCATGAACCGGGTAATTGACCTCGTGGGTTTTTAATTGTCTAGAGGCGTAAGCGATCACTTTACCGTGTTGCATCAATACACAGCCTAAACCTTTCTTTGAAGCTTCTAGCCATCGGCTAAGCAAAGAAAAAAATGGGCATTTATATAGTCCCATCTTTTAAATTTGCACATTGACCCCTTTTGTTTAGCATTTTTCAAATTTGTCCCCATCCTGTCTTTGTCAATAAATTAATGCCTTATAACTTTCTTTTGTTTAATTTTTGCCCCTCCAAATGCTTGCTTACTATCTATCTATCTATCTATCTATTATTATTATTATTATTATTGGTCGGGTTAGAATATAATCGGCTTTTACAATTAAGTTCTATAACTCCAGATATAGTTAAAAATCTGAGGAGAGGTCAGACAGTAACAGTTAAAAAACGAGACAGTAACAATTGGACAGTAACAGTCTAAATGTTTGTTGATGAGCAATTTTGACTGTCTTAGAGGCAGAATTGGGTTCTCCTTCCTTTAGAGAACTTGTAGCCTCATGTCTTAGCTTTCCAACGAGACCAATCTTGCTTGAATCGAAGTTATATAACTCCATATATATTTAAAAATCCGAGAAGAGGTCAGACAGTAATAGTTCAAAAACGAGACAGTAACAGTCCAAATGTTTATTGATGAGAAATTTTGACTGTCTTAGAGGCAGAACTGAGTTCTCCTTCATTCAGAGAACTTGTAGCCTCATGTCTTAGCTTTCCAACGAGACCGATCTTGTTTGAATCGGATTTCTTTAACTCCAGATATAGTTAAAAATCTGAGGAGAGGTCAGACAATAACATTTCAAAAACGAGACAGTAACAGTTGGATAGTAACAGTCCAAATATTTATTAATGAGCAATTTTGACTATCTTAGAGGCAGAATTGGGTTCTCCTTTCTTCAGAGAACTTGTAGCCTCATGTCTTAGCTTTCCAACGAGACTAATCTCGCTTGAATCGGAGTTTTATAACTCCAGATATAGTTAAAAATTCGAGGAGAGGTCAGACAGTAATAGTTCAAAAACGAGACAGTAACAGTTGGAAAATAATAGTCCAAATATAAAGAAAGGAATGATAACTAGGGTTGGACAAAGAACGATAATATTATTGGGTGAAATGAGAAAAATATAAAATATTAAGAAATGACTGAAAGATAGACTTATTGGTTGTTGATATGGTTATTATAAAACATATCCTTGAGTGAGGAAAATTTATGAGACGAACCTGTGATTTGCAGGAGAGACCACAAGCGTGGTGCAACAGCAGCAGCAAGGGAGCACGAGTAGAGCTTCTATTGCAGGTAGGTGAATCGCACCTTTACCTTCTAGTTAAATTCTATGATTTAATATATATTATCGATGTGAAATGTGAATTACTAAATGTATGTGTACTCAAGGGGAAAGGTTGTTGTGTGAATTGCTAAGTGATGAAATTATCACTGACAAAGGAAATATGAGAAGTGTGATTTGAGGCGTAAACTAGCATACATTTAGTGTATGTTAGGATCCCGGGTATGGGGATCGCCACGTTTGGACTAACATACATTTAGTGTATGTTAGGATCCCGGGTAAGGGGATCGCCATGTTTGGACTAACATACATTTAGTGTATGTTAGGATCCCGGGTAAGGAGATCACCATGTTTTGGCTAGTATACATTTAGTGTATATTAGGATCCCGGGTAAAGGGATCACCTTGCATCGACTCCTACGGGATGATGATGATGATACCAGTGAAAGTGGTATCGGTAATGTGTTAAACAAAAATAATCATGTTTGATCTTATAAAGTCTGGAATGAAGGTTAATAGTGAAAGAGGGAACGATTATTAATAGTTGAATAAGGAAGAGATTCTAATGAAAACCGGAAAGGAGAAGTGAACAAAATATGAATGCATGTTACCCTGTTGAAATTGTTAGATATTCGTGTTGTTATATTTATGTGATATTCACCTTTCAATAATATGTATTTTGTTTCAGGATCATCGCATGCACGACATGAGTAGATCCTAGCTTATGTTCCCTTCTTGTAATTTAGTTTCTAGGGGGTATACCCTTTTATTTTGTAAACATGAAAATGTTTGTATAACTTAATTTGTATAATTAATGTTTAAACTTGATTGAATGAACTTAACTCTGTAGTTTATATAACCATATTTCATGTCTATGTATTTATATATTTTTTTATCCATCCATAATGATATTTTGTTATATAATGTATATCATGAATATTGTGGTTAATAGGTGTGAGAATATTTATGGAAATTGAAACCCAGGATGATTAGGTCGGGATTAAGTTATGAGATGTGAGTTATTAGAAGTGTAAACAGGTTACATGTCGATAACTTGGGACCTTCCGGTATAGGGAGGACTCCGTCGAAATTTTGGTAGATTTTAATACAAAAACCATGAATATATATATAAGAAAAAAATAATAATTTAATTACTATGTTTTCAGTTGACATAAGATTGTTGTTTTTATCCCAGAATAGGGGATGTTACAGTTACCATGGATTTAAATGTTTCGTCGGTGCTTGAAGATAACAAAGGTAATTTTGAAAGGCATATAGACAATATATTTCCCTTGGAGAATGGTTTGATTTTTCTAATGAGACTGCTTAATGGGAATTATAAATTCTATTTGTGCATTTTCTTCTGAGTATCTTGAGTTGGATGAACATTTTTTATTCTAAATTATGCCATGTTATGATGAATAAGGATAATCATGAAAACTTTATTTAAGTTTTGTTATTGTGAAAGAATAAAATATTGCTATGATGTTTGTCTTGACCTTCTTACATTAGGGATCTTTTTGTGACTACAAGTTTGATAATTTGATTACATGTAAAGTGCCATCCAATTATTTACAAAGTTATTCAAACTAGGTGATAATTGTCGTTTAGCAACTATCCTATTCCTACCATGGGAATATCTATATTTCTTTTGTTCTATAGTTTCGGATATAAAAGAGGATGGTATCATATATGAAGAAAGAGATTTTAAAGCAATAAGTCTTGTTGGCAACAGTTTTACTGTTTTGGCTCCTTTGCCCCGGTCTTTTATAAAGTAGCACGTTCCTCTACGAAGGTGCATTTTAGGCCATGGTAGAAAGTGTTCTGTAAGGAGTTGTGGGACTAATAAAAAAGGCTTATGCTTATCGAGCTCTTAATTAAGAGGAAGATGTGATTTAGTTTTCCCTGTTTTTCGCAAGTTAATCAAAATCGGCAAGATCCCCTCTTGTTCTTGCTGCTTGGGAAGAGCAGGAAAAGGTTATAGCCTTTTATTTTACTTATTAAATCATAAAAAGATGGGTCAAATCGAACAAATCAATTTGCCTGTGCTATTGGGCTACTCAGCTTCAAATCCTTCACGCTCCTTGGGATGCCTTACAGTCAGGGAATGAAGAAATATGATTTGAAATAGTTGTAGCTATATGGAGCTTTAGCGTTGGACACCAATGTATCATATTGTTGGAATTGGACTAAGTCTTTTGATTGATCAAAATTTAGAAATTATTTTTTTGTGTTATCTTCTCTCATGGGTGGTGCTTTAGGAGTGCAAAATAGATTTGTGCCTTAGAATATATCACCTCTCAACTTTAATAGATAAAAGTCTTAACAATTATAGAGGAGAATTTTCTAGGTTATTATACAAATGTCTTTATGCACACATGTTGTAACAAAAGGTGGAGAAATTTTGTTTCATTATGGATGTCTTGTGTTTTTAAAATATGACTTTGATTTCTTGGAACTTGGTTGGTGGGAGGAGAAGAAGCAAAATTCAATTTGATAATGAGACCTTCAAGTATTTGGAAAGACTGTAAAACTTGAAACAAAAAGCTCAGGCTAACAAGGAGCACATTCTATAGGTCATGATTGTTATTTTGTTTCAATTTTAGTAGCACGAGGACAGTGGCGGAGCCAGAATTTTTTTAATGAGGGGGCAAATTATTAACAAATAATATATTATATAGATATACATTAGAAATCAATT
>Ga0307516_10006531_pt1 | contig 13650 bp, 16 predicted proteins | sample 19_EM_MG_FD_203310 | JGI IMG/M metagenome (GOLD analysis project Ga0307516, IMG submission 203310) | Populus trichocarpa ectomycorrhiza microbial communities from riparian zone in the Pacific Northwest, United States - 19_EM | ecosystem: Host-associated > Plants > Roots > Unclassified | place... | reverse complement strand
GGGACCGCAAAGAATATCTGGTGCCTTTCGAAGTTGAGACCTGCTCTAATCTTCAATTTCATTACCTTACGCGCGTTGGCATCTGGCCAACCCTCAAGTGCCTTGCTCCATTGTCCCAAGCGCGTAGCAAGGTCCCATACAGTCGATGTGTCCTCCTCCGAATTCGGCGACCATCCCGCGCTGACACAAAAGTGATCTAAAATTGACTGATGGGATAGAGATTGTCCTCCGATTGCAGTCGCTATAAGATGACCCCTCGAGTTTCTCCGCAACCCAAGGGACTCCACCCGTCGCCAGGCCACGGGGAGGGAAGGGAATGTCCGCTGAATCGCTCGAATTGTCGGCAACACAATAGAGAGCAATTCCAGTTGTAGGAGAGGGCAGGCCCTCTCCGCGAACGCCGCGGAAGTCCCGGCAAGAAAGACGAGAGCTTCGCCTTTGGTTTCAATATACGATTTTGAATGACCGCAGTTTTCAGGCCCAGCGGGTAAAGTGAAGAGCTGAAGTACGTCATCGTATGCCTGAGCTGTCTTGAAAAGATGATAGGCCGTGACGAATTCTGAGGGAACGGTCGGGGATGAAAGGAATCGCTTTCTTGCAGAAGCGAGAAGAGTCTTCTTATAGCTTGAATCAAGGGCGAGAATCGAGGAGAAAAGCTCGCTATTTGGAGCCTGTTCAAATCTCTTCAGGAGGGGTTGGCAGAGGGTAGCCTTGACGAGATCTTTCACGCGCGGGACCGCAGCGCGCATTTCGACCGATATCTGGAAATTCTTGAGGAGGTCAGGGCTGCCCTTCTCGTCCGAATCTCGACTGTGTCTACCCGTTCCGAGTCCTGACTCAAGTAAGTCTGGTATGAGAGGAGCTGGAGACCAGGTTTAAAAGGTTTGAAGAAAATGTAACATTATCTCATACCTGATGTTTCTTCGTCGAACTCCTTCAACATATCTTTTATCAGATCCTCCCGATGGAGATAACTGATAATTTGCCTTGCCGTCGAGATGGAACCGCTCTGAACGACTGAAGCCAACATAAGGTCTCGCCAGACCCGGAGAATAGCTTGCTCGAGATCATTGTTTTGGTAGACGACATGACCATAATCGTCTTCAACCTCAATACTCCAGTTTGAAGAAAGATCCAGCCTTTTGACGAGGAAGTATTAGTCCTATTAGATTTGGAGATAAGCTAAACATACTCGTTCGCAGTATCCCGCAATTCTTCCAGGGTTTCATGGCAATAGATAAGGCAGTTGTGGACGAGCCCGTGCTCTGTGCCCAACTCCACAGCGACACCCCACAAGGTCGGAACCCAAGTGGTGATCTCGTCAACAATCTCCTCCACCGCATCTGCTTGGAGCAAGAGCTCATCGTCCTGATATCGTTTAAAAACCACATACAAGTACAGAAATCCATCAATCCATACCTCGGACACATATCGGCGTGAGGATTGTTCAGCACTCTTCCGAAGAGTTTTGAGCCCGTGTTCTATACTCTTCTTGTTGGCATCGTAGGCAATAAGACCGGGCCCCTTGAGCTTCGTGGCTACTTCCTTAAGGCTCTTCACCAACGACGCTGTTTGGTCCGCAGGAAGGCTATCGAGGAATGGGTAGACCTGAGTTCGAAGGATTTCTTTTGTGTTGTGCACGGAAACAAGTGAGTGGAGCAGCTGAGATGGCTTCTGTGACATTTGGGGGGAATCGGTGATGAGTCTGCCATGAATGCTGCTGCTTATAACTGCATAGCACAATGAGGCGGTTTAAAGGGGTACCACCTAACAAACATCCATTGTAAACGGGCGTTGCTCACAAAGGTATACACAGCGAGGCCATACTAATGTTCTGGGCAAGGCCATTGGTGTAAGTGGCAAACCATGATGGTTTGTAGTATTTTCTCGGTGGAACAAGGGGAAACACCCTCAAGGGTGTACTCCCGTGACAAAGGGAATTGCACCCTTATAAGGAATGAGCCTCTTTGTTGAAAGGAGGGCCTACCTCTTGAGCAAAGGCCTGATTCCAGGTCGAATGGGTAGCAACAGAGTCGAGGTAGTCGGGATGTAAACGAGAATCGAAAGGGATTATCATTTTCTCAAGAAATAAAATAAGATCACGATGTTTTCAAGGAACCTGCGAACATAGGGATTACATTCAGCATTTCTTCATCCTTTGTCTTTCTATAACACTGGCACTCGTCTTGAGATTAGATAGAATGTATTCCATCAATGTTTTCACTATTTACAGAGCTGCGAAATACTTTATCGTATTAGAATGTGTTCACGATGTTTTTATGTGGAACATTGGTCCGGTCCCCCTGTGCGTAGAGACTCAGTGAGAATATCGGTCGTTCTGCCCACAGGCCATACATTTCATTATTATCATCAAGTACTCCCACTTCGTTCCCAGTCGGCGGCCACCCATAAAGTGTCAAAGGCGCTGATTTGGTACTGAATAGCCCCAATGAGTGGCACGCAATGTACCGGACAAGCTATTGCCATTCCGAGTCTGAATGCGCATCCACGTAGACATCTGTGCCCGAGTCTGAGCCTGAATCTGAGGACGAGTTCGAATCCGAGTCAAGGTCCGAGTCGCAAAGCCGTCTGTGAAGCAGGTCCTTGACTGTCGGTATCGCAGCATGCAACTCCTTTTCCCTCTTATCAGAGCTAGCTATGCGAAACGAACTCAATAGACTCGGTGCAAGTGCGAATATGATGACATACCATATATCCTATCCTTCCTCTCGTAGTATTCACATAACTCGTTCGCCAAACCCAAGTCCGCGAGATCGAATATGATTGTCTTGACGAGGGAGGTGTCTTTGCTCTCAGCTGAAGCAAGCAGGTCTCCCCAAGTTCCGAGGATGTCAGGTTGCCCCATATCACCGAACTCGCTACTACTCAAAGGCATCAATTGACCGAATTGACCGTGAGGAAGAGGATGAGAACTAACCCACTGCCTGTATCATGCAAGGCTTCAACTATGTCGTGGCAAAACAACAGACTCGAATGGACGAGGTCATGTTCCGTTCCTAGATCAACGGCAACCATGCGTAGATCATTGAGCCATGCATTGATCATGTTGACGACTTTGGCCATTAGTTCACCCTGGGTATCCGAGATAAGTTACCCAAGGAATCCAAGAACTGATGAACGAAGAACGTACCTGTTCCTCCCATCCGTCCTGCCAGTTCAGTTGAACACTCCTTCGTATATTCGCCACCACGCTGTCGATTTCTTTCGTTCTTTGTTCATAATTGATGATGCCCGCGGCCTTGGCCCTAGCACTAGCTTCGCCGATGTCCTTCATAAACGCAGCCGTCTGGTCTTGTGGAAGCCCGTCCAGGAACGTATAGGGATACTTTTGAAGGATATCTGTGTATAAACCCGCTTTGGTTAACGCGGTAAAGGATTCCAGTAATTGAGAAGGCTTCTGCGACATGAAAGGGTGATGATGAGCGCATGGTGCTGGCACGATTGTGCTTTATACCTGATGAGGAATACATCAGACAGTTGAAGGACGAAGAGACAAAGAAATTCTTCTTATAGAAGGGTAAGTACTGAAAGCAGCCACACATAATGGGTTAAATAAAGGGGCGCTATACCCAAGTGGTTACGGCGACAGATTAGATTTAGCTATGCAATGTTTTGCTTTCTGTTCTAAAAATCTAACTGTCCATACGACTGAGGCCAGTGCAGAACACCGTGTAGGGCTGTTACATATTGCACTAGAATCTATTATCATTCGACATCCAATGACCTTTGACAATCCTCTCAGTTACCTTCTCTACTAAACTGAGATACGTACATGTAACACACATTTTTTCTACAATCGCCATGTCCCCCTACGTCTACTCAACCAAAACCGGCTGATGGCGAAACACAGCGCGCCGAAAAACACGCACAACGCCGCGAACAGAGTGGGTCTCCACCAAATGAATTGTTTCGATAGTAAAGCCCCTGCTATGGGTGACCCTGGATAAATCACAGTGAACTCGATATATGTCCGCCTTGAGGAAACAAAAGAGAGCCTACCAATGAGAGCACCCAAGCCTAACCAATTCCCAAATGAGTTCAAGAACCGACGATAAACAAGAGGTGGGACAAACCTGTGAAAAACAAGACTATACCCAACCTCGCTCCGATCTCTGTATCCTTTTGAGCAAGCGATGTGACCAATGGCGCATAGAGACCTGCATCTACATGGATTGCGCGCCTCAGTCAGAGGCGATTGCAAGCCATAAGTAAGGGGAGTCAATGCTAACATGTTCCGGTGAAGAACCCATAAAAGACTGCGAATGTGATCGTGCTGGCGACAGTGGTCAGCCCGAGCATACAGAACATGAGACCCCCGCAAATGAGCACGCATGGTATGACGAGATTGTACACCCCGAACTTGGGCACGAGGATGGTGGGTACCACCCGTCCAACTGCGCTAGCAAAGTTCACAATAACAAGCTGTAGATGAGATGCATGGTTAGAAGGGAATGAGCAACTTGAACGTAAGATGGAGACATACCGTGTAGAACGCAGTACTGGGGTTGATACCATTCTTGACGGCGATCAATTGCAAGAAGAAGATGGGGTAGTATATGCCGGCCATTGCCAGCAATGTTCTTGACGAATGAGGTAAGTGAAACGAAAGTACGAGACAGACCACACTGACCCAAACGCAGTCAGAACATAGGGACCATCACGAGCGAATGTTTTGAGGTCATTAAAGGTACTTCCCTCTTTCTTTGATGTGGGAGACAATCGAGGTTTCATGAGCAGATTCGCCAAAATGAGGAGGCCACAAATCAAGCCAGCGCTTACGCGAACGCCGTTGTGGAATCCAAGATGACCATGGAAAAGGTAGTTCAGCATTATCGGATGGAGAGCACCTCCAATCGCAGCTCCCTGGTTTATTAACGATAGTTGATAAGTGGCTCAGAGGGTGTCGGATAAGAAGACTTACCGAGGACACGATCCCCATCGCAAGTGCTCGCCTACGGAGGAAGTAGTGCGGGATAACACCGTAACTAGGTACATATGTTATGCCACTGGCGAAGCCCACTCCTAATCCTTGTGCGAGGAACACCTAGGCCAAGGGCTTGGTATATGCGCAGAATAATCATTCACAATCAGCGACCGACCTGGTAGAACTGTTGCGGATGGGAAAGTGACAGCATGAACAAGGAGAACACGAATAGGGTCGAGCCGTTGAACATCATGGGGTAGCTAAGATTAGCGTCAGCAGTGTTTCATGAGCTGTACGGGACAAAATAGAACAGACTAGTAGCCTGTGTCGAAGAGTCTTCCACCCACGAGTCCCAATGCTAGTACAAGGAACAGTTGTGTGCTGCCGATCCAACTGCGTACCGAGTTCACGGTCGATAAGCGATATGATACATATTGCACAAATACGTGCGTCGCCTACTTACCTTATCTGCGAGGAAGTGGAATTTTCATTGAGGTATTCCCGAACGTAGTAATCTATGTCGTACACGAGGATGAGCCGCAATTTGTCCCGAAATCTCGGTGTGACTCACCCTGATATGCACCATAACCATTCGTATAGCTGAACGAATTTTTTCAGTAGACTGTGATGATCTCTGCGTATATATACGTACCCGATGGTACAAAACTGAAGTATCCACCTGGATGCGCGGGTGGCGTCGTTAGTAAACAAAAGCGCCAGGGGGGGAATCGATCGATCACTACATACGCGCCACATACAACTGACCAACCCGTCAGTCCGCCTTCAGGGAACTCTACAGACTGCTGTCCTTGCATAGGTGCGCCATCTTCGCTATCGATCGAGTGGGGTGTCGAGAGACCACCTTTTTCCAAGACGGATGCGGCAGACATTGATGTTCCAGAAGGGGGGGAACCTGATTTGTAAGGTTGCAGCAGGTGTCATGAGAGAAAGTTGAAGCGTGGAGGTCTATCGATAGGCGGGTCCGGGTCAGGAAGGTAAGCGAGTGTAAGCGAGACCAGGGGTGCCAGTTGGTACGCCGGAATTGAATGGCGAGGGAGCATCACATGAGATCAGACTGTTGGACAGCGGTGTGCTGCAGCGTTGTGGGTGTCGGCTTACATAATACACACGACCATGTCCACTTCGCCACCTCCTAACCGCCGTCGTAAACTGCGGCGTCGTTTCTCGTCTGTTTCTCCCGTTCCAAAGGAATGGACTCGTCCGTTGGCATCGGCCCCACTCCCGAACGCCCCCAACCGCGACAACCGGCCGATGTCCCTCACGTTGGGTCGTGCGTTTCACAGATCGCGTCGTAGCGATGAATTTGTGACGGAAGAGGAGGTAGAGAATATCACAGAGTCGATCCATTCGGCGCCCTCGTTCCGTCATCTGTACCAGAAGGACAGCAACCACTCAATACCCCTGCTCTATTCCTCTCTTCCGCCCACTCCAATATCTGCGTCACCTTCACCACGGCCCTTTGAACCAGAGCCACCTCCTGCTCCATTACGAATCTCGAGCCCTCCGTCTTTTCAGTCTGACCTTCCAAAGGCGACACCACCGGAAACGACACCCTTCTCGTTATGGGATTACTTGAGGGAGGAACTGCTGGCGACCGACTTTGACTCTCACCAAGAGCTGAAATGGGACCGAGTCAGCAACTTTCTCAGCATTCCACTTGCTATGGAAAAGGTGTGTATCGTTTTTCTACTTATGCATCGTTCTTGGTCGACCTGTGTCATCCCAGATTATCGGATTCGGGTTCATCGTCTGTTTCGACTCGTTCCTTTATACATTCACAATTCTCCCTATACGCTTCCTCTTGGCTTTTTCCCGCCTCTTTCTCAATTTCTGTCGGTTCTCGGCTCCTCCCCTTCCACCGGCTCAGAAGGCCGACATATTACGGGCTCTTCTCCTCATCGTCTCAGTCCTTATTCTCAATCCTTTGACGGACGCGAGTAAGATTTATCACACCATCCGCGGACAAGACACCATCAAACTGTATGTCATCTTCAATGCCCTCGAAGTATGCTCAGATTTATCACTTTCTTTCTCATTCACCAGTTGAAACCTTGCGAATCTAGATTGGAGATCGTCTCTGCGCTTCCATCGGCCAGGATATCCTTGACTGTCTGTTTTCTCGTTCGACACTGGAGCCGTTGTCCCACAGGTTGCCCTTGACTACGCAGACCTTCCGCCCAATTCTATTTTTCATTCTGGCGACATTTTACAATGGTAACTTTCTCATTCAAACGGGGATTCTTTTGCGCTAATGATCTACTAGTATCGCATGCCCTTATCATGGTCTATCAACTCATCGCACTCAATGTCGCCATCAATTCTTATGACCATGCTTTGCTCACCTTGCTCGTGTCGAATCAATTCGTTGAGATTAAAGGGAGCGTCTTCAAGAAATTCGAAAAAGACAGTCTCTTTCAGATCACATGTGCAGGTACGTACGTTAACTGACCAATATCATTTCCTAATTCTCATTGCTCAAATCATAGACATCGTGGAACGGTTTTCACTCGCATTAATGCTATGCATGGTCGCGTTCCGCAACTTGATAGAACTCAGTGGCTCCGAGTTTGACTTTTCAGGCGGGTTCGGTCTTCCCAAGAGTTTTGGTTGGTTCAGAGGGAACAACGTTCTTTGGACGATATCTTATGTAGGTTTCTCACCTACCAATTCTTCTGAATGTTTTACGATGTTTGCCCCAGCCAGTATTGACAGTCATGATCTCAGAGATGCTTGTCGACTGGCTGAAACATGCCTTTATCACCAAGTTCAATCACATCCGCCCATCAGTATACGAACGCTATATCGACGTTCTTTGTCGTGACCTCGCCAGTGGGAGCGCTGTCAGTCGCCGGGGGGCACGCAAGGTACTTCTTTGTTTCTTTCGGTTTGAGCAGTAAATTGAGAATGTTTTTGGTGTCTACAGCATACATACGTCGACCAGTCTCCGCTCGTCGCGCGCAGACTCGGCTTCGCCTCCCTCCCACTAGCAGTGATCGCCATCCTCATCGGGTCCCAGTCCGTCACCTTGATGTTGTCTGCGCGCTACGATTCATTACCCGCTTGGACTTCCTTCGCCGCCCCGGCTGACGAGCAACTTGTCCGGTACATCACTTGGGCGGGGATAGGTTTGTTGTTCTGGCTTTGGTGCGTTTCTTTTCTAGCGAGTAAGGATTTTGTCTGATGCGGGTTGGTCAAAAGCTTCGTTGTCATCAAGGTTATCATTGGTGTCAATCTCCTGAGCTATGCTGCCAAGAGACGCGAGGGGATGGAAGCGAGGGAGGTGGCGGATGTTGTCAATGATTTCGGGAGAAATCCGATAGGGGAAGGGAAGGAAGAACAAGTATGTGTTCAAGTTGTGGTTCGGTTTCCCTTGGATTTTACTGATTTTGCGACTTTGAAAGGTATACAACAAGAAACTAAAGACGTTGCTGGATAACGAACTAGATGATGTGCCTAGGACGGCGGAAATTGGCGAGAATAAGCAGGGGCAGATGGGGAGGAAGGGCCAGAGGGTAAAATTGGAGGACTTGACGAGATATACGATGGTCAAGCGGATTTGGTAGGTTGGGTCGGTGTTATATATATATATGAATCTTTCAGTACCTGGGAGACGCGTAATGATCTCGATATCTTGTAAGTTTGCCAGACAACCGTAGACACAAGTATATATTAGGAGCACGAAAAAGAGAATTTCCACATCGGCCAATGTGTGAAGGCCGGCATATTGCGTGTGGTAGCAGACACGAGCGAGAAACACAAAAATTGTATTGTACGAGGGGGTCTAGAAATCCTTTGAGAGAAATGGCTCGCGGCTCCGTCTTCGTTGCGTTTTGAGCCTTTTTTTTTGGAAAGATATCCCAGCCCTGCAGCTGTTGATTATTATAATGAGAATATCCTACCGAACTCCATGTTCCTTCTTCTAGTGATTCCGGATCGCATCCCGTCCTGTCGTGAGCATTAGCACTGACCTTCCATTGGTCCCTAAAGAAACGAGCTCAAGCTTGGCAAACCGAAAGAAGGTTGAGGTACGTACAGAGCCGAGAATTCGGAAAAGCGCATTTCGACTGTTCAGGTCGCGTTCTTGATGTAGTGCCAACGGCGCGGGGGTCAACACCGATAAGTGGCGATGGCTAGGTTCAGCACGGACACTGGTGGCGGCATTGACTCATCTCAGACTTCTTTGCTCGTTTGTATTGACGGGTGTGCTCTGAGGCCACGGAGGTGTGGATCTGCATGTTCAAGTTGAAACTCGTATAATCTGCAAGCATGATCCTGACAGGGGCGGTTCTGGAGTATCGCAAGGGGAGCCGCTTGTGGCATGGAAGTCACTGTCTAATCAGACGTGTAGAGCTGGAGCAAGAATTGGAACAGTTTTCGTGGAAAACAATGCCCGAAAGTAGACAACGAGGACCGCTGACCACTGACATATTCCTGTGGAGATGATCCATCAAACCGAGCGCTTGTCCATGCCCTCACAGAGAGCGCCGAACTGTGAAGATGACGAGCTCCAAAATGAGTGATTCCAGTCATTTAGGCCATCTCCCAAAGCTATGGAAGCAGAATCCTTCGGAATCCAATCTTGGTGCAGAACTAAAACGATCCGCCGAGCACGGACGTCCGGTATGTCTATTGCCCACCACTCTTGCCCCAGTTCCAAATCGTACTCACGTTGGTCTCAGCACTCCTCGACACCCTCGCCTCAATCGCAACCACGGAGATTTGTCGCGAAATTAACTAACTGGTTAAAACATGAAAAGGTATGCATGGTGTTTGTGTTGCAGGACGAAGTCAATTAACCTCACGAGTAGCATGCTCTTCCAAAACCCAATGCTACCAAGTTTTCGATCCCCCCCATCGTCGTACAATCTCCAGATGAAACGGCGTCGTATACCAGAACCAACAATGCACCTAATGCTGACAGGCCCAAGGTCCTCTCCCGGTTAGGTCCAGTTTTCCATCCAAACCCTAATGTGAATAAGCCAGGAAACCCGACCATACCAATTCGATACCCCAGACGTCTCGGCCGTAGTTACAGCCCGAGACGACGCAAAGAAAGCCATATCTGGGATAAGCACTGTTGCTCCGCCCCCCCAAAGCACGGCACGCGGCACCGATAATCCGATTAGTCTCGTAGGTGGGGTCTCTTCGTTGCTCAGGGCATTGGAGAGGTTCAATGGCACCGTGGATAAGATCGCCACGGTAAGCATCACGTTATCCTCTGCGAGCCCGTCGATCCTTATCCAAAGTCTAGATTCATCCATACGTGCAAGCATCGTGGATCATCCTCTCTGTTGTTTCCAAGGTCTGGCCATTACACTTCACCGGTCACGCAATCTAATCTTCAGGTTCCAGATAATTATTGACCAAGCAAATCGTGACGACTCTGTTCGCACACTCCTTTCAAAGATGGATGAAGTCTACACGTTTCTCACAACTGAAGGACTGAATGAGATTCGGTCCATGAAGTCCATCGTCGAGCGCATCACCCGTCAAACACTGGAGTGCTCATATTTCATTCAAGCGTATTGCGGGAACCAGAAATTCCGTAAGCTGACTTGACCATACCGCTGATGTCGACGAATTGATCGATTTCTTTCAAGGGATGAGGCTCTTCACGAACTTGTTCTCGCCCGAAACCGACGAGCTCATCCAGGGCTATAACGACGCCTTTGACCAACTTTTGCAGGAGTTCCGTGACAGGGCTATAGGCGACACGTTGGTGGTCGTGCATCGCATTTGGAAAGATCTCACGAAGATCGACGATCTGCGTGAGTCGTTTTCGAACTATCCGTTGTCACACCTGCCTGATATCTGAAATGCAGGTGATGCGGTAGACTTGTACAGCATGCCGTATGCTAGGGGTGCTGGCCTCGACACGCAAAGGCTTTGTTTGGAGGGTACTAGGGAAGAACTCCTCGAAGAGATCTCTAATTGGATCAACAACGTCGAGGACACAACTCGCATATTCTGGCTTTATGGTCCAGCTGGCACCGGGAAATCATCTATTGCTCACACGATTGCCGATCGGTTCCAGCAGCTTAAACGCCTCGGCTCCTGTTTCTCCTTTGACCGCACCCGCATCGCAGAACGACGCCACGAGAAAGTCTTCAGCACGATTGCACAGGATCTCGCCCATCATGATAAGTCCCTGTGTAGACATTTGACAGAAGTTGTTCGTGGTAACGCCGCGCTTAAGAACACGGCAGACATTCTTCAGCAGTGGGAAGAACTGATCGCGAAGCCTGTGAGAGTGCTTTCGGAGACAATAATGGGGCCGATTGTGATTATTATCGATGCACTGGACGAGAGTGGGGATACGGATTCGCGACGAGTTCTGCTTCGAATCCTGGGCGACATCGAAAACCGCATTACCGACCTTCCTCCTAACATCCGAATCCTTCTCACATCCCGACATCTAACGGACATTGCCGTAGCATTCAAGGGAAGGACGCACGTCCGGGAGATGTCCCTGGATAGCATTCCACCTGGTTCCACGGAACGCGACATTCTTCGTTATGTATCCAACCAGCTGTCCGAGGTAGACTTTAGGATTCCGAGTCAGGAAGTCTTCGCTTCCCTTGCTCGCTCATCTGGTCAGATATTCGAGTGGGCACGATTGGCCTGTGCATATATCAGGGGAGATAACAATGCTGGGGCATGGCTGAAACCAAAGGAGCGTTTCGACGCCATCCTATCCCACAAAAAAAGTGATCACGTCCCACTCCTCGATGAAATGTACAGCTTCACATTGGAAACCATATGGCCCAAGAAATTGCCTCTGACTCAGCGCATTCTTGGCCTTATACGATTCAAGTCTGTGATGGCACAGATACTCGGGACCAAGGAGCCACTTTCACTTGATTCGTTGACCTACATGAGGTGCCATTTCAAGGATCTCGCGGAAATCGACATTCATACGATCATAGCACCGATGGCTGCTTTCCTCAGTGGGGCTACTGATACCTCTGTCCCTATCCGTCCCCTTCATGCCTCCTTTTCTGAATTTTTGACGGATCCTGATCGGAGTGGCGATTTCTTTGTCGACGTAGATTCCATCCACAATGACCTAGCCTTTGCTTCCCTTGGCATCATGACGGAGAAACTGCAGTTTAACATATGTGATCTACCAAGTTCCTACCTCCCCAACTCCGAAATCTGTGATCTGGATTACCACGTCAAAAAATGTATTCCACCTGAATTGGCATATTCTTGTCGGTTCTGGACGGAACACGTTCGAGATGGGCCATTCAACTCGGCTCTGGCCGTCGAGGTCCGAGCGTTTCTCGATAATGAGGGATTTTTATTCTGGTTCGAAGCGCTGAGCCTCCTCAAGCTCGTGAATACCTGTGCTGGCTTGCTGTCGTTTCTCATTCAATGGGTTATGGTGTGTAGAATGACTTTTCGAATATAAATTACATTCTAACCTGTTGTAGCCTCATGTAGAGTACAAGGACATCTCAGACGACGCAACGGATGCCCAAAAATTTATTCGCACGTTTGGGGGTGCAATTTCTACGAGCACCCCCCACCTGTACCTGTCAGCACTACCATTTTCACCGAAGAAAGCATCTATCTCTACGAAGTTTCCGGACATGTTCCATGGATTACCGAAGGTTGTTACTAGGCACAGAGCGACGTGGCCAGAGATCCAGGGTGAGATGCGTGGGCATTCTGGGAATGTCAGTTCAGTCGCCTTTTCGCCGGATGGCAAGCGCATTGTGTCGGCATCATATGACAAGACGATCCGGCTCTGGGATGCTGAGACGGGGGAACTGCTGCGACCGCCTCTCAAAGGACATGATGATTTGGTCAACTCTGTTACGTTCTCGCCAGATGGCAAGTGCATCGTATCGGGATCAAGTGACAAGACCATCCGACTGTGGGATGTCGAGACGGGGGATCTGTTGCGACTACCTCTCAAGGGACATGTGGGTCCTGTTGACTCTGTCACATTCTCACCAGATGGCAAGTGCATCGCGTCGGCATCACGTGACAGGACCATCCAGCTCTGGGATGCTGAGACGGGGGAGATGCTGCAACTGCCTCTTAAGGGACACGAGCATCAGGTCAACTCAGTTGGGTTCTCGCCAGATGGCAAACGCATCGTGTCGGGTTCACGTGACAAGACCATCCGGCTCTGGGATGCTGAGACGGGGGACCTGCTGCGATTGCCGCTCGAGGGACATACGAGTTGGGTCACCTCTGTTGCGTTCTCACCAGATGGTAAGTGCATCGTGTCGGCATCAGGCGACAAAAGCATCCGGCTGTGGGATGCTGAGACAGGGGCCCTGCTCCGGCCACCTCTCCTGGGACATGAGGCTTGGATCGACACTGTTGCATTCTCGTCAGATGGCAAGTGCATCGTGTCGGCATCCCATGACAAGACAATCCGGCTGTGGGATGCTAAGACGGGGAAGCTGCTCCGATCACCTCTTGAGGGTCATGATGGTTGGGTTAGGTCTGTTACGTTCTCACCAGATGGCAAGCGGATCGTGTCGGCATCAGGTGACAAGACCATCCGACTGTGGGATGCCGAGACAAGTGACCTGCTCCAACCCCCTCTCGAGGGACATGACACTCCGATTAGATCTGTTGCGTTCTCGCCAGACGGAAAGTGCATCGTGTCAGCATCGAATGACAAGACCGTCCGGCTGTTGGATGCTAAGACGGGGGAGCTGCTCCGA
>Ga0307516_10006530_pt1 | contig 13653 bp, 11 predicted proteins | sample 19_EM_MG_FD_203310 | JGI IMG/M metagenome (GOLD analysis project Ga0307516, IMG submission 203310) | Populus trichocarpa ectomycorrhiza microbial communities from riparian zone in the Pacific Northwest, United States - 19_EM | ecosystem: Host-associated > Plants > Roots > Unclassified | place... | reverse complement strand
TTGCGTTACTAAGAAAAATACTTTGAAATTTATTTAGAATTTAGAGGGACAAAAAATAAAAAGACAACACTAACATGGTAAAGCTATCATTAATTAACATTCTTTTATTCTTATTGTTGTAGTGAAAATCTTCGAAAGATAAGTACCAGCTCTCTTCTAATTGAGTAGTAGTAAGACACAACAACACCTTCAATGCGCTTAAGAAACAAAAATGTTCCACACCATTTTAAGAATAAGTAATCGGATTTCAAGAACATTCAATGCGCTCTATACTCTTTTCTTTTAACAAGAATTCACTCACCATCGATTGAACACCATAAAAAAAGGTTTCAAAATTAACCTACCACTCATAATTCTCAAAATAAAGAAACCTAGCGAATTCAACAAATATACAATATTTATAATTTCTATAAATACAACAATACTCGATAATTGTTCTTTTACATATCACAAAAAGCCCACTCAGTTTCCTATTCTAATTTCTTTCAGTTATAACTTGCTACTTTGTATACTTCACCTCATATTATACTTACCTCTTGCTTCTGGTTACATAACTATTGAATCCAAGGACACCTCTGGCCTTTTACAAGGACACCAACGTAAGAGACTCAATCTACGAAGGGCTTTTTCTCATTTTGTGTTTTTTTTTATCATTTGTTAATAGAAAAAAACCATGTGTCCTTAGTACAACTAGCAGCTTTTAGAACTTCTATTGTTTCTTATGCAAACAAAAACTTTAAAATGTTCTCTAATGATAATACTGCCGTTTAAAATTTATGTTATTTACACAACCACTTTACATGTTTCAAAATACAATCTACTAGCCTGCAACGCAGCGCGGGTTAACCACAAGTCAAAAGCTAATTGGGCATGAAAGACCATTGTAAACACATTCATTTATATTGTTCACTGGAAAAGTATAATGTCGTCTTTGCCCTCCTAAAAAATCAAAAGTCTTGGTTTTGAGGATATTTAGGTATTTCCACACAACACATTGGTCATTAAGGGTTAAATAGGGGTATATATGTCTTTGTTGATTTTTTAAGCACAATAAAATAACTCAATTACCCTTTATGATAGTTTTTTTAACTGACAAACAAAGGTATTTATGTCTTTTCACTTTTTAAAGTGTAGTGAAATAACAATTTTACCCTCAAAATAAAAAAAATAAAACATGCGTACAAGGACCGTTTTCTCTTTTCATGGTAGTTTTTTATATTATTGGTTTCTTGAAGGGCAATTTGGTCCTTTTTCATAGATTAAATATTATTAAAATTGAAAATAGTGTTGGCGTATGTGGCAGACGTGCAGGCTAGTAAGAGATGCCCACGCACTTTGAGCAACTTATGTTGTTCCTCTTAATGGTAAAAAAATGCCCTTTATTCGTGTTGTTAGGAGCACCACCATGTCCACTCCCTGTTTGTGTTACGCATATCACTAGTTATGAGATGATTTATCGTCGATAGGCCTTCTCTTTCTTTTCTTTTTTTTCTCTCTCCTCTATTGAAAAGTACATTTTGGTCCTCTTTGTTGTAGGTATTTCAACTTCTGTCCTTTTTCTTTTTTTTTTTAATTTTTTTTATTCTTGGTTTTTTTGTAGAAATTTTATTTGTTTAGGACTTTCTTTACTTCAATCCTCAAAATTTTTTAGGACTTTTGTTTTTTAATTTCAAACTTGGTTTTTTTATTAGATTTTATCCTTCAACATTGAGTTTACTAGGTATTGGACTTTATAATTTGTTTTGATTTGCTTTCATATGGTTATCCTAATCTAATGACATGGGCCGTGAGTTTTGCAGGTTAGTCGTGTTGACTCAGGTCATTTTATTTTTCCTTTTTTTAATTAACTTTTTTTTTCTAACTTTCATCCTGCAATATTGAGTTGAATGAAAATTGGACTTCAGAATTTATTTTATTTGTTTTTTATGGGTTATCACGGTCTCATAACCCGGGTCACAAGTTTTACAGGTTAACTAGATTAACTCTAGTATTTTTTTCCTTTTTTAATTGAATATTCTTTTTTTTCAATAACATTGGGTTGATTATAAATTGAGGTTTATAATTATTTTTATTTGCTTTATATGGAGTTATCACGGTCTTATGACCTGAGTCACTAGTGTGGTAGGTGTTTTTTCTCTTTTTTTAATTTCATTCTTCAACATTGGGTTGATTGAGAATTGAGCTTTGTAACTTGTTCTAATTTGCTTTTTATGGGGTTATCCTACTCTCATGACCAAGGTTTGACAGGTTAATCCTGATTGACTCTACTCAAATTTTTAGTTGAATTTGGTTTTTAATTTCATCTTTTAACATTGAGTTAATTGATAATTGGATTTAATAGTTTGAATATTTACCTTTTTTCTATAGAGATATTAGGGTCTCATGACTTATGTCATAACCCATTTTTGGGTTATTCCCTAAAATATTTACCTTTTTTCTTTCCAAAATAAAAATCAAAAAATAAAATCATAATAGCAAGAGGACTGATATTTTGGCAAAAGTAAAAAAAATTAAAGAGACAATATAGATTCAAGAGCAAATTAAATTATTATTGGTTGAATATGCATAAAAATTAAGCCTAGGAACATAATTATATTCTTAATAGGCCAATTTGATTTAATCATGGATCAAATTAAAGTTTAATTATTTTTAAGAATTAATTTGGGTTCAATTGAATGATTTAATTAGGTGCAAATACTTAATTATATTTTAAATGAGTCAAATTAATTTTATTAGGGGTTTAATTGATGAAACATTAAGTGTGAGGCCTAATTTGAGCTTAATTGAGAAGATTGGAATTTTAAGAGACCAAATTGAATTTTTACAAAGTCAATTGGTTAAAATCAGGGGTAAAATTGCAAGAAAATCAATGTTTTGGGGTCAATTAAGGGATAAATTAAAGAAATTCATAGTCAATGACCATTTTGAAAAGAAGTCGAACTATAAGGACTCTATTGATTGAAATCAGGGGTGAAATTGAAGAAAATTAAAAGTTTAATCGTCAATTGAGAGTCAAATTGTATAAATCTAAGACTAAGGACTAATGTGAAAAAAGGCGCTGAAATCCGAGGCTGAAATTAAAGTTAGGCAAGGGGAAAATTGCATAAAATTGGAAGTTTAAGGTCAATTATGTGTGCAATTGAAAGAAATAAAAGATGGAGGACCAAATTAAAACTTGGTCAAAACCCTAAATTAAAACCCTAAAAAGCCCAAAACGGCTCCGTTTTCATCTTCTTTATTTTGCTTGAAAAATTGCTTGAGTGGCCTCATTCCCAAGGCATCTAATGCTTCATCTCTTCACCAAATTTGACAAAACTTGCACACAAATGATGGTCTGACATCTTAGTGTGGTTCTTTTTGGTGGATTGACACCATAACAGTTATGGCATTGCCCCAAAGTAGTTAACCTAACCAGCCTTTTGCAACAACTTTGACATTTCATGATGATCACTTTGAATCAACAGTTGAGATCGTTTCGGGCTGAATTAAGGGCCAAGGTTTGGCATCATTAAATAAAAAATATCCCTTTTCTAACATCTATAAATAGAGGTGGATTTCATGGCATGAAGGAGGAGAAATCAAAAGCCAAAGTCTGAAAAAAAAATCAGTCATTTTCATGGTTTCCATTTTTCTTCTCCTCGCCACCTCTTCTTCATCTTCTTTCATCACGTCTCCGCCACTAGCGCCTCCACCAACCACTCATCGGTCTTCCCTACATCACTAGGAACGCCACCATCAACTTTTCTCCTCCAACAAGGCGAGTTTTCCCTTCCTTTTCTCCTCTTAAACCACCCCCAAGGCCACTGCATTCTATATGGAATGCCATGATAATTACCTTATGGTCACTAGGCTAGATCCAGCCCATATGGTTGGGTCGGGTCCAGCCCAGTAAAAAAAAAGGTCAGGTCATAATATAATAATAATAATATTATTCTTATTATTAAAAATATAAAAAAATTCAAAAAAATTCAAAAGTCTTTTAAAAAACAATTATGATTTTCTCGCTTGTTTTTCTACTAATTTTGCATAATATTAGGCTGTATATTTATACTGCAAAATACAGATCTAGTATTAAAAAAATTAAATTAATTTCCTCTTTAAAAAAACAAAAAATGTTTTGATTTCATACATATAGCCGAATCCTAAAAGTTTTCTATGCATAATCAATCTTCACATATCTTTTGTCATTAGTTCTTGAATACCTCTTTTCAATTATGCAATTTGTCTTTGTATGTTTTCTATCACTAGTTCTTGAATGTTTCTTTCTAGAGGGAGAACCTTTAATCCCCTCTTACCTGAACATGTTATGCTTTGGGATCTCTTCTGGTGATGGTTATTTAACAGCATATAACAAAAAAATAACATGGGATAATAACACACAATAAGCAATAACTTGAGATCGTTGGACTCTGATATCAACTAACACATATAGAAACACAAACAAGAAGATAAGAAGCTAGAAAGAAAGGATTAAAGTTAAACACTACAACATTTAACAGTTTTACCGACGGAACAATTCTGTCGGTGTAAGATTTAAAAAATTTTACTAACTAAATCCTCGATGGAATACATATGTCGACATACCATTCGTCGGTAATTTCATATTCTTTCGGTAAAAAAAAATAAAAACCGATGGTTTTATAAATGGAAAATGCGCAAAAAAAAACAATTCCCGCTGGAAATATACCGACAGAATAATTTTATCTGTATTTCCAGCGGTAAATCAGCGATGAAATAATTTCATCGGTGAGTGTGGCATATGCAGTAAATATTCTGCAACTCTCGGTAAAATACCGACAGACATATGTTTGTCGGTATAAACATCAATAATAGTGGCATATGCAGTAAATATTTTTCATCTCTCTGTAAAATACCGATGGACTATGTCCGTCTGGAAATCCGTCGGTTGTGATTTAAAAACAAATTAAAAATGATTTAGAATAAATAATATAAAATTATATAAGTTAATAGTAAAAAAACTAATTATGCAAATAAAAGTGTATGAAACATTAAAAATATAAAAATAAAGGTAAATAATATTCATCCAAATATTCATTACAAATTTAATGTGTTTCCAAAAAAAAAATTAAATTAGAACAATGGCGGAGTTAGAGGAGGAGAAGGAGGTTGGTCGTTCCCGGGACTAAACAACCAAAAAAAGAACGCACATGTATCACCCATATGTGATCTAATGTATATGACCATTTGGCGGAGTTCTTCATAATCTACCGAGAGTCGCTCGTATTTTCTAGTGAGATGAATCGTGTGTTGCTGCAAGGCCATGAACTCCTTAAATTGGGTGCTCAATACTGATTGGGAGCTCCTAATCGTTGAGATACTACGGGCCACCCGCAAGTTCTCGCCCGTAGTGCCGTAGTGTTGGAGAGCCCGTACACCTTATTTTTATCGCGTCCACCAGAGGATCCTACCTCCATCCACAAATCCGGATCGAAATCCGGATGGGTTGAAGGATCGTTCTCATATTTCTCCCTCAACTAGCTATTATAGGTCTCCTGAAAATTAAAGAAGAAATCATCATATTCAATTCAAGAAAATAATAACTTATGAAATAAAATTGTTGAACGAACATACCACGAAGTGTTGAGCGCGGTTGTCAACGAACTGTTGCACCCCCTTTTGGCGGTCTTCACTCCACACATTCGTCTCTACAAACAGCTCTATTGGGCTCGGCTCACGTCCAAGAGACATAGCTTGTATCAAAAAAAATGTTGCAAGTTAATTATATTTATAAGTAACAACAAATTAATTAACGATATATTACATTTAAATTAATCTTACCATCCGCTTCACATGTGTAGCAAACGGAATGTAGCCGCCGGTGTGCATTGTCATTGAACCATGAATTTTTCAGTTCTAGTTGTCGGCACCACACTGTGAGCGTCGTGTGAATCGCTCAGACGTCACGTGCTGAATATATTGTGACCATATATCCACCAGGATGTATGGCGGTTTGAAATCCCTCCAAACCACCATGTCATTCCAGCCTTGTAGACCGTTATCTCTCGTGTATTTTTTGGCTTTTTTTTGTGATTCATACAAAAAATCACGTAACCTACTTCCATAGTGACAAATTAGATTTTAAAACATCAATTTTTTTTTAAAAAAATATCGTATTGTTTTCGATGTTACCTAGTTGGCGCATGATTTTCCACACCCTCCTCGCAACATTATCATGCGCGTTATCCCAATCGAATTTGTGTTGTGTACAAATAATTTATTTAAAATAAGCTGGAAATTAGAAGTTAACACCAACCTGAAATCTTCAAAACCATGTATCGATATAAGGTCTCCAATCAGGATGTCTGAAAACCTGACTCCATTGAAATAATCAAATCTCCATCGACGATTTAAACGTCGATGTTATTACTCGGACGACCTCAATATTTGTGAACTTGAAAATAAAATAAATTAATGAAATATTAATTAGTTGTTCATATTATAAGTACAAAAAAAAAAAACTAAAACCAAAACAAACTTACATTGCAAGGTCGTCCTTTCAATGTGCCTGGTACTTGCGGGTGAATTGACCTTGCTATGAAGGCACACCGCCTCTGCGCTGTGAAACCGCGCAGGAAGAGGCAACATCGTGAGTTGGCAGAGGTGCCTCTTCTTGATCGGCACCGAAAGACAAGTCATCCTCGCTGCTAGAAGAACAAGCTGCAACCATATGCTCACGATGTGCTGTTGATTTCATTCGACGCATCTACACAAATTTATATGAATAATTACATAATTAAATTTGATTGTTAAAAAAAATTCGACAACACCTCCCCTATACTAGAAACTACCCAATGTTTTCAAACCTATAAATATTAACAATAGCCATAAACCAATTGACTTCATTGAAAAATCTTATATATAACCTAATATCTATACAAATTTAACAATAAAATAAAGGGAAAAAATAACATTTAATTTTATATATTCAACTAACATCTATAGAAATTCATCAATAACAATTAAAATTAATGCAAATAATTAAACACGTATCATGCAATAATAAAGTAAAATTAAAATTCAACAAAATATTCAATTATTATGGAAATACATACAATAAAATAGATTGAAAAAATTAAAAAAAAACTATAGACTTTAGGAATAAAAAATGCTTACCTTAATAGTGTTTATTTCAAGACTTTATCTACATAAAATACAAAAACAAAAATAAAAAAACAAAACAAAAATATATTATTAATAAAACAAAGAAAAAATAAGAAAAATAAAATCATTAAGCATATTAAATGAAAATACATACCTTTTAATTTGTTGAAGATTACAAGAAAACAACTAAAATTTTCACAATAGATGAGAGAGAAAAAAAGATGAGATGAAACGAAAGAGAGGAGAAATGAACTGAAAGGGTGGTCGCTGAGATTTATACTACAGTTTTACCGACGACATATTTAAAAAATATTATTTTTAAATATTCCATCGGTGAATTTTCAAAAGTTTGTCAATTAATTTTGAATTTCGCATTAAAATTTTTAAATGACCCTCCAGAATTTTCATAGTCTGTCGGTATATACACGCAGAGTCTTAAACTTGTTGGCATAGTTTGTCAATTATTTGAAATGACCCTCCAAAATTTCAAAGGAAGGGGTGTATGTGTAATAAACTTGTTGGCATTGCTTTGCAAAAACAAAGACATCGTTTACATTGCAGAGTCTAGCTTTTGAGTTGATTTCGACCAGACCATAGAGATGATCTACTCTGATTCCTCTGTTAGTGGTGTCATACCAATAACATTTGAATAAAAACACTATATTATGCTCGCTATGATATTGCAATTCAATGACCTCTTCTAATTTACCATAGTAGTTAACTTCAAACTCACTACAAGTCGATCCCTTAACACAAACATTGTTATTATATATCTTTCTTCCATGCCCGTATTCTTCAATATGAAACACATATCCATTAACAAAATACCCGTTGTAGTGCTTAACTTTTCTTTCAGGACCCAGGCTTAGTAAAGACAATGAAAAAGAAGCACTTCTTCTCATTTGATAAACCTTGTATATCATGTACAACAATGAATAGTAAACGAGAATTCTTTAATGAATACAATAACTTTGCAAGAGATAACGAGTTTGTAATACTATTTACATGTGTTTTGAACCACATGATAAATTGTTCATCTTGTAATCAAAATATTTGGGATTCGATTAGCTATGAGTTATTGGATAGTAAATATTGTCGATGTTGCCTCTGAGGTTGTTCAAAATTATATGAGTTTCTGATATTACAATATATAAATAGTATATTTTTAACAAAGTTTAAGTAATACATATACTTACTGAATAAAATGTCATAATTATGTACTTGTCTGAACTCTATTTCAGACAAATATCTTCCATTTATTACATTTTTAGGTGTGGGTAGTCTAGGATTGGAGAATATTGACAAGTTCCCATTGGAAGACACTTCACCACCATCATCATGCCGTGGAACGTGATAGATTCTCGTTCTCAAATGAGGTTCGAAATAGTACGAGATAAATATTGAGATCTCCTCAACAATATAGGCCTCGCATATCAAAGCTTCAACATGTGCCTTGTTCTTAACCTTTTTCTTAATATTGAACAAGTACCTGCGGGGAATTAACCAAATATTTTCATTTAAGAAAAACAATGAAAATACTTTTATATATGAATTACATTTCAACTGTAATATCTAACCTCTCGAATGAATACATCCATCTATATTGGATCGGTCCTCCGACTTTTGCTTCAAACGGTAAATCTATGAGTAGATGCTCCATTGAGTCAAAAAATAATGGAGGGAATATCATCTTAAGTTTGCATATTGTCTCGATGATATTTGTTTCAAGCCTCTCAATGTGATCAACATTCAACTTGCTGGAGCATATATCTCTAAAGAAATGATTGATCTCCGTAAGTGCATCTCATATTCCCTTTAGCAACAAATCACGATAAGTTAATGGAATGAGTGTTTGCATAAACACGTGGCAATCATGACTCTTCATTTCATATAATTTGCATTCCTCTATATTAACCAACCTTGATATGTTCGAGGTATGTCCATCGGAAAAACACAGACTCTTAAGCCATTTATAGACTAGTAGTTGTGTATTTTTCTCTAACACGAAACTTGCTCTAGGTTTTGCGACCCGTGACCCATCAAAAACCAACTCCATATTTTTACGGTTACAGAACAATGCTATATCCAATCTAGCTTTAATGTTGTCCTTTGTCTTTCCCTTCACATCCATGATGGTGTTGAAAATGTTATCAAACACGTTTTTTTCTATGTGCATGACGTCAAGGTTATGGCGGAGGAGATTGGTCCACCAATAAGGAAGCTCCCAAAACATACTTCACTTTACCCAATTATAAGTCGAACCAAAACTAGGAAACTTCTGCTTACCTAATTGGAAACCAAATACAATGTCACCGTACTCTTATACAACATCATACAATTCTTCACCAGAAAGACGTGGGGGTGCAACATCCTTTTCAACTCTGCCAACAAAGAAATCCTTGATGTTCTTTCTGTACCTATGATTCGTTGGCAAGTAACGACGGTGGCAGTTAAAAAAAAATTTTACCTTCATTTGTTAGCGTGAATGCCTTGTTGTTTTCCATGCATACTCCAACCAGAAACCATTTCATAAGCTGGAAAATCATTGATAGTCTACATCAAAGCCACCCTTATAACAAAATTATGTTTTCTCGATATATCATAAGTCAAAGCTCTGGAGGACCACAACTGTGTCAACTCATCAATCAACGGTCGAAGACAAACATCTATATTTTAGCCTGGACTGCTCGGACCGGGTATGACCGTAGAAAAAAACATGAACTCCGGCCTCATACACATCCCCGATGGCAAGTTATAAACCGTGTGTATGACTAGTCAACAAGAATAAGGAGCAATAAATGACCCGAATGGGTTGAATTCGTCTGTACACAACCCAAGATGCACATTCCTTGATTCAGTTGAAAAGTGAGGATGCACACTATTAAAGTGTTTCCATGCTTCGCCATCAGAAGGATGCACCATCACTCCATCAACCGCATCATCTGATTGGCGCCATGTCATGTGCTCATTAGTTCTTTGTGATATGGATAACCTCTACAGTCTGGGTGTGATTGAGAAGTATCTAAGTTTTTTATATGCCACGAGAGTCTTTCTCCTGCCAGTTCTGGGTTTGTAACGGGAATGCCCATATGTCATGCACTCGGTCAGCTCAGCATTTTCAAGGTAGTATAAGATGTAGAAGTTAGGGCATATGTCAGTTTTCTAGTATCCTAAACCGAGGTGTTTCATCATGGACTTAACAACATAGAAGTTCTCTTTCAGCCTATTCCCTTCAGGTAAAATACTTCTCACCCATTCGATAATTTTGTCATAACCGACCTTACTCAACCTGTGATCTGACTTGATGGTGAACACCTATGCTACGGTCGATAATTTATTGTGGTTCGTGCAACCATTCTATAATGATTCGTCAGAATCTTTCAAGAGATCAAAAAAACCTTGCTGCATCTGTATTAGGTTCTTCTTTTACGATTGGACATTGATGACATTACCTTGATTCATTCTCATTGCATCCAAAACCATATTCCTGTAAGGATTACTGTTGTCATTTACAAGTTCATGCACGTTACTAGCACTAGAATTTGACCCAACCACCCTTTCTACCATGCTCTCATACCATGCTCTCATTACGAACAAATAGTTCTCCGTGTGCATGCCAACATAGATAATCCTCCAGAACCCTTTGTGTAGAAGATGCATCATTACAACATCTGGATGTAGATACTTTTTATTTTTACACTTCCTGTATGGACACCTAATACCACCTCCAGTAAAATTTCTGAGAATAGATGTTGTGAAATTAATAAAACCCTGAACCCCATTACAATAATCCATCCTCCGCAAATCTTAGGGTGAATCTCAATACATCCATGAACCATCATCCATGACTTCTATCGAACCTCTATAACATTATGATGACAACATGTATTAATTAACTATGTTAAGTAAATAAATTTGCAAAAATATTGGTTTACCTCGAGATTATCTAACAAACTAATTAAAACTTCTCTTAAATATTCATTATCAATTATCAACGTCCATACAAATTTATACATATAGATTTACAGAAATTACAACTCCGCAATAGCATTGATAAAAATTAAAACGGACTCGTTAAACAAGCTATTATTTATTTCATCACAACACATCTAATTCGGTAATTCAACAAAGTTTCAATAATTTACAAAAAAAATACAATTTTATAAAATCTAAAACAAACCATAACAAGTACAAAATTATACATTCATACTACAAGTTTGTTTGAGAAATAATAATAAAACATGTACATACACTAACAAAATACATATACTAAAAAAAAAATTGACATTTAAATGTTAAAATTAAAAAAGATAGATTTACTTAAAAAAATGAAAAAATCCACAATAAATCATAACACGGATGTTGTGACCATAAAAGTAAAAGAAATATGACTTGTGTTGAGAAGAAGGGGATATTTTTAGGGGGGGTGGTTGTTTGCAGTTTGGGAGGGGAGAGTTGAGATGGAGAAGAAAAAGGAGAAATAGGGGAGGAGAGAGTCAGCAGAGTGATGATATATTAACTTTTACAGATAGAATCACCGACAGACTCCTTTTGTCGATGATTCCGTCGGTCATTCTGACGGTAAATTGATCAAGTCACTGTACGGAGATCCCGGTTTGAATCCCTCTATAATTCTGTTGGTAAAATCACCCCAAAAAACTTCCACGTCATCGAATTGCTTTTTTTAAAAAAAAATCTATATATTCCGTTTGTAATTCAGTCAATATATACTGATAGCATTAGTCCGTCAGTATTTACCAACTGAATTGTCGATGGATTTGTAGCCGTCGGTAATTATCACCATAATTTACCAACAGAATTATTCCGTCAGTAATTCTGTTGGGTTTAGACGATTTTCTGGTAGTGGAATACGATTGTCACATATAACACTAATTCATTTAATTTTATTATTGAATATTTTTTTCAAGTAGTTTTCCTCTATAGGAGGTTTATTACTAGTTTTATAAACTTAAAATATTACCTAAACCAACAAGAAAATTCAAAAATAAAATAAAAATAAAAGTCCTAAAAACTAGAAAAAAATCCTAGATAAAAGTAAAAAATAGTAAAAGAGTTCTAATCCAGATAAATAAAAGAATTATAAATCATTTAGGAAAATATAACAAATCATGAATAGTAGCTTGTGGGCCTTATTCTAAGGCATTCCTAAACTCCAATTGGTATAAAATTTTTACTTTAAAGGAAATAAGGCCTTCGAAATCTTCTAGTAAACATATAACTCGATCCAATGATCAGGTAAAAAATTATATCAATTAACATAAAGTTATGTTTGGAAAAAATATCTTGCATTGTTTTTTCAATAAAAAAACTTTAAATTCAAATTTTATGCAATATACTTATTTTGAATTATTTTTATTTTAATAAAATAAAAGATGGTACCGTAAGTTTTCATTTAAGATGTGTATTGCATTTGTTTTTATTGAATATAAAAGAAGAAATATATCTCTAATACCAGATTATACCATTCGAAGGCCCATTAAATTGTTTAAAGGTTTATTTATTTATAGACGTTGAATTATATTTCACTTATTTATTATTTAAATTAATTAATTTATAATTAAAATATCAAATTATGTGATATAATCTTTAATAATTTTTTTAAAAAATTAAGTACAATAAATTGTTTCAAATAAATATTTATACAGTAGATTCTATATTTTATATATACATGGTTTTTTTTTAATATCTTAATATGTATAGAGTATATTGGATATTTTATATAATTGTTTTTTAAAATATTTTCTTATATAATTTCTTTTTGTTTACTATAATGATATTTTTTTTCATTCAATTCAGTTGATAAAAAACTTTACAAATAGTTAATTGGGATAAATAAATATATATATTTAGGTTGGATAAGTGTGATATAAACAGAATTTAGTAAAAGTAAATAAATAATTAAAATCATAAATAATTTTGAACAAGTTCGGAAGTTGGGTTAATCGCATTGGGATCTGACTAAATCGTTTAATTATGCATAAGTCATCATATAAAACATTAAATTTATTAGCATTATATATATATATATATATTATGGTGCAAAATATTGTTATAATCAAATAAAATTTATAAACAAATTGATGATAAAAATTGGACCACCTTGCAATGTGGCGTAAATGATTAGGCCAACATTATACGATATCTAAACATAATTTTATGAGGGTTATATATTGGTTGCCTATGTAGTTTTGAGAAAAGCATTTTTATGATCTTTTACGATTATAAAGTTTTTCATTAATGATTCACCTCACAACTCTTTTAATGTAAAATCAATAAAGTGCAATATTTTAAGTTATATATAAATGCCTTTATAAAAGTGAATTATTCTATAATATTTAAAGCATATTTCTAATAAACAGGTATTTCCCTGCAACATAGACAAAATGACTAGTTTATATTATTTTTTGGGCTCGCGCTCTGCGGGGATCGAATAAAAAGCTAATAATTACATAAAAAAAAATTAATAATGTTATTTTTGTCTACATGCAATGAAATATTTAAAATAAAAAT
>Ga0307516_10006529_pt1 | contig 13654 bp, 15 predicted proteins | sample 19_EM_MG_FD_203310 | JGI IMG/M metagenome (GOLD analysis project Ga0307516, IMG submission 203310) | Populus trichocarpa ectomycorrhiza microbial communities from riparian zone in the Pacific Northwest, United States - 19_EM | ecosystem: Host-associated > Plants > Roots > Unclassified | place... | reverse complement strand
GGGCGAGCTGTGATTCCACAGAGGGAAGGAAAAGTATAAAGGAAGGGCACGGTAGCTAGTCTGGAGATTCTTTCTCCACGCAATCTATTATCTCTCTCCACAGACCTACCTCTCTATCCCCGTGACCGGCGCTGCGACCACCACTCCCGAGAACAACTAGCCCACGCAAAGGCGTGTGAGAAGAGCCGCGAAGAGACCACGCCGGGCGTGACGGATACCGCGAGAACAACGAGCCCACGCAAAGGCGTGTGAGAAGAGCCGTGAAGAGACCATGCCGGGCGTGACGGATACCGCGAGAACAACGAGCCCACGCAAAGGCGTGTGAGAAGAGCCGCGAAGAGACCACGCCGGGCGTGACGGATACCGCGAGAACAACGAGCCCATGCAAAGGCGTGTGAGGACGACCGAAGTGTGAGTACGCCGGTAGTGTGAGTAGGACCCCGTGCGCCACCGCCCCACCTACGTTACCTGTCGAGCCCAATGGAGAAGTCGAGGCAGGATCTTGACAGCTAGGGTTGGAAAAAGATAGCGTTAAGGAGTTTAGAGCAGTGCTAGTGTGTGGGAGGGGAATTTTGCCCAAGTATAAAATAGTTTCTTCTCTCTGTTGTTAGAGAGCAGCCTTCTACGAATTCATACCTTTTCTCTATGTTTCCTCCGCTTTTTACACGAATACCATACGTTTTGGTTGGGTTTGGCCCTTCCATTCTTCCATTGAAGAATCTCATACAGCGCCCATTCTCTTGGCTCCCCAACACTGTACCCTGACAGTTGTGTCTCGATGCTACCACCCTGACCACTCTGTTACCTCCATGTCATGCGCCATTGTAAGCATCGTCCAGACATTTACCTTGACATGTGCTGTCTGGAAGAAAATTGCCTTGACACTATGCATCCAGAATACACGCACTGCATGCTGAGTGCAGTTGCCATGACACTCCTCGTCAGGAAGGTATATGCTGTGGCAGCTGTGTCCAGATGCGTGTTGCCTTAACAGGTACATCTGGATGCATTGTGCCTTGACAGCTGAGTCTGGATGTGTTGTGCCTTGTCAACTGCATCTGGACGTGTGGTACCATGGCATGCATTGTACGGAAGCCATCTTCCTTGACACCCTGTGTCCAGAAGATACACGCTGCATCCAGAAGATTAATACCCTGTCACTCCTCATTCGGAACGTATATGCTGTAGCTGCTACGTCCCTACACACTGTGCCCTAGCACACTGCATCCTGATGCATGGTACCCTGACATGCTGCATCCAAACACACACTGCTGTGGTAGCGGTATTTGGATGCCATGCTCCATGGTAAGCTACGTCTGGGTTAGTGAGTTTGTGTCCAGAACGTCTCTACTGTCTGGGGCATCCGGACGCTCTTGACACCATTTTTTTTCCCTTATGTCCGTGTTTCACCACTGAGGTATAGAGTCCAAGTCTGACTGAGGAATTGAGTTTGACTCTACTTGAGTCAGTGAGTCCAAGTCTGACTGCCGAGGCATCGAGTCCAAGGCCTCCAATGAATTGAGTTGAAGTTCAATTGAGTTGCCAAGTCTGTGTTTGACCACTGAAGTGTCACGTCCGAGTCTGACCCAGAAATAGAGTTTGACTATACTCGAGTCACCAAGTCCGAGTCTGACTGCCAAAGCATCAAGTCCCCATCTGCCCAAGGAATTGAGTTCGAGTCCAGTGAAGGTACCAAGTTGGAGTCTGTCTGCATCAAGAAAAAAAATATTTGCGTCCTGGGTGTCTGGACGCACTAGACGCTCTAGACATTTTGGACACAACCTGCTTAACTCGGATGCCGCTTGCCTTGGCACCATGCGCTCAGACTCAGATCACCACAGCACTGTGTGTCCAGACTCAGATGGCAAGGCAACTGCTTTCGGCCACAGCCACCACGGCATATGTCTTCCGGATGAGGAGTGTCAGGGCATTTGCCTTCTGGACACAGCTGTCAAGACAACTGCGTTCGGACACAACTGCCATGGCATATGCCTTCCAGACAATGAGTGTCAGGGCATATGTGACGCTGGGGTTGTATCGTAATCGGAGTGTGGGTTGAATCAAAGGTAATCAGGCTACTTTCAATAATTCACAGCGGAATAATCTTAGATCTTGTGTGTGGGTTTTGGTGGTAGTGTTGGTGAGGATATTCGTGCTGATTTTCCTTCTGTCGGGGCGGAAAACCTCGGCTTATATCTGAGTAGAGCCGTCATGAGAGATGGTGACTCGGATTTGGATTCCCCCGAGATGCATGGACCTCATGGGCGACCCATTGGTCCTGGCAGGGTGTAGATAAGGGGAGGTGAGGTTTCATGCAAGCGGGCAGGGTGCTTTCCCTACCGGACTCTTTTCCATGCGGCATCAGCAGGCGATATGGCATCCCCTCCTTTCGGGGGAGGGGTCCTAGCCCAAGTCCGGCGGTCTGTATGCCATCAGCAGGCATTGGGGCATCCTCTCCTTTCGGGGGAGAGGTCCTAGCCCAAGCACCTCGTCATTTGCAATCTTCCCCTCATCTCCAGAGTTTATACATCTTAGGTCCGTTACTGCCGTAAGCTCAACTCCAGACCTTATCTCCCTCCTAGATTCTCTGGGTGCACTCCGTCATCCTTTCGTACATCTCTCTAGCGTAGCTACGTACTCGAGATATTCTAGGTGTAACACCACCTCTCCCCTCCCTTAGCCTCATCCCGAGCGCTAACACTTTTCTTTCTATCTAGGTAGCCCGTCTATTTCTTTGGGTGTGTGCTCGTGAGGTAACTCTTGTGTGGTGTGGTTACCGTGGCTGTAGTCCTCCTCCCCTACAGCCCTCCCAGCCACCGGATCAGTGCATCTTTCTCTGTAATCCATCGGAATGGCTGGGCCCTGGGACTAGGCCGTTGCGTGGTCCTATGTCATGTTCCCTGGGTTTTTTTCGAGTACTTTCCTTTACGCTGCGCTGTGTCCCAACCGGGATCCGATTCGTCAGAAGAGTGGGTAGGAATTCGGTGGGCCGAGGGCTGAAACCGGGATTCAGATAGCCTATGGTGCCCTTCGTGCTGGTAACCGGGATCCGGGTAGTGGCCTCCTGAGGGCGTGGCGTGGAGTACCCACGCTGTCGGGGGCGGGGTGCACCCGCGGCCCTGGATCCGAACCGCTGGTTCCTTATTCCGAAAGTCGGTCAACTGGTTTCCGTGAGATGAGGTCCTCCAAACCCCCTCACCCCTACTACCGCTCATGCTTTGCTGGGCCCTTTTATGGACATTCCGCCTAGGCGTCGGTGAGTCGCTAGTCCCTCGGCACGTCTGGATTTCCTTGGTGAAACTCTTGGAATTTCTCCAAACCGCCTACTGAACAGTTGTCAAATGGTTCTTCGGTCCAGTCCTTGCATTCCGGATAGTTGAGCCATTTGACGAGGTATAGGATTCTTTTGTTATTTCCCCGGTCGCATTCAACCGAGGACATAACTTCTTCGACATCATATTCTTCCGACTGTTCGATGTCGTTGGCCTCCCGTAATACCCTTGAAGGGTCCAGTGGTGCTCGGTGTTCGCTGGTTCGGTAGGGTTCGAGTAGCGAGACTTGGAAGACGTTGTGGATCTTCCATTTCCGGGGCAGCGTGAGGCGGACGGCTAGCGGGGAAACGATTTTCTCGATCTGGAAGGGACCATGATTCTTGTGGTCCAGTTTCCTAGATGGGCGGCACGTTTTGATGTTGCGGCCGTTGAGCATCACCAAGGATCCTACTTGGTATGCTGGGGGTTCTTTTCGCGTCGGATCGGTGTACCGGCGCATTCGCTCCTGTACACCTTCCAGCCCTTTCTGGGACTCTTCGTGCACAGTGTGCATCCAGTGGGTGTAGACTTGGCTTGCTGGGTTGAGGGGTTCCATTGACGCAGGGTTCATGGCTGCTGGCTGGAAGTCATAGTTAGCATAGAACGGAGACATACCATTACCCGTGGTGGTGGAGTTGTTGTAGGCGAACTCAGCCATCGGTAGCAGGCGCAACCCAGTCGTCCTGTTCCTTGGTGACGAGCGCTCGGAGGTAGGCTTCGATCGTTTGGTTGAGCCGTTCCGTTTGGCCGTTGGTCTGTGGATGGAACCCTGTTGACATTCGAGGCCGAATTCCCGAGAGTCGTAGGAACTCCCTCCAAGCCTCCGAGGTAAACCTGGAGTCATGGTCTGACACAATATTAGTGGGGAGGCCGTGATACTTCCATACTTCTGGGGCAAAGATGACGGCCAGGTCTGCCACCGTCTTTCCTTCCTTCCCCTAAGGGAGGAAGTGCACCATCTTGGTGAACCGGTCGATGATTACCCATCTTTGGTCGCAGCCGTCCAAGATTGGGAGTTCCATGATGAAGTCCATTGCTATGGATTGCCATGGGGCGTAAGGCAATTCTAGCAGGGAGGACAGCCCATAGGGTTGGTGTCGGGACGCCTTGTTCTGTTGGCATTCGGGGCAGGTTCTGACAAAGTCGATGATTCATATGTTCATCTTTGGCCACCAGAAGTTTTGTCGGATTAGTTCGATGGATTTGTCCTGCCCCATGTGTCCGGCCACCTTCGTGTCGTGTTCTGATTCCATAATCCTTTGTACCAGTCCCCTTGGTACCCAGAGCAGGTTTCGTCGGTTCAGTAAGTTGTTTTCGCAACTTAGTTCCTTGACCTTTCGGTCCTTCGGTGACATTTCCTCCGCCGCCGCTTCCTGTTTCCTTGCCTGTTCATAGGCTTCGTCCTTCTTCCCTTCCTCCCTGACGTTTGCCAGGAATTCCTCCATCCACTTTCTTTTCTGGAGTGATGTCAGCTGTGCCGAGGAACAGATGAATGATTTCGTTAATCATTCCTCGAAGTGATTTTTTCCCAAAACTGTCGTGACTGGCTGGTTTTCTACCCCCCCCCTTTTCTGGGCGGTACTCCAGACGCCTGGATAGTGCAATTGGTTTGCCGTTCTGCCACCCAGGTCGGTAGAAGATTTTGAAGTCTATTCCGGCCAGTTCCTGTGCCCAGCGTGCTTGCCGACAGTTCAATACTTTAGTGGTGGTAAAGTACTCCTGATTGTGATGGTCCAAGAGTACTTGGACCTGGTGAGTAGCTCCCTGACAGTAGCATCTCCAGTGTTTGAAGGTATCCACTATTGCTAGGAGCTCCTTGTCATGGATTTCGTAATTGATCTCCACGGGTTGGAACTTTCTGGAGTGAAAGGCTACTGGGTGGAGGCGTCCTTCCTCGTTTCGTTATGATAGGATGGCTCCTTGGGCGAAGTCCGATGTGTCCGTTTCGACTATGACTGGTTTTGCTTGGTCGAAATGAGCCAGAATTGGGGCCGTGGCAAATCGGTACTTAAGGTCTTTGAAGGCGGCCTCCGCTTCTTGGTTCCATACCCATCCCTTTCCTTTTTCTTTTTTTGTTAACTCCGTGAGGGGTTTTGCCACTTGGGAGTAGTTTTTTATGAAGCGCCGGTAGAAATTAGCGAATCCCAGAAAGGATTGGACCTCCGTTAACGAGTTCGGAGTTTTCCATCCCAATACCGCCTCCACTTTTTCTTCCAACATTTTTATTCCGTTTCTTCCGATTATGTACCCTAGGAATTCCACTTCCTTGGCCTTCCAGACGCACTTTTCCGGGGAGATTGCCAGCCCGTTCGCTTGCAGTCTTTTGAGCACTTCCTTAACCGTGCGGTTGTGTCCTTCTTCAGTGTCTACGTAAACGAGTATGTCGCCCATGTAGGCTATCACTCCCACATCTAGCATGTCGGAAAATACATGATTCATCATGTCTTGGAAGGTGGAGGGGGCATTGGTCAGTCTGAAAGGCATCACCTGGAACTCGAAGAGACCGTAGCGGGTTCGAAACGTAGTTTTCCATTCATGCCCTTCTTTTACTCGGATGAGGTGGAACCCGTTTTTTAGGTTCATTTTTGTGAACCATTGTGCCCCTCGAACTCTGTCTTGTAGTTCCTGCATCAGCGGTAATGGGTATCGGTTCGGGATGGTGACACGGTTCAGCGCTCGGTAGTCGACACAGAGGCAGAGTCCTCATCCGTGTGGCTTGGGTACGAAAAGGATCGGGGATCCCGCCGGCGATGTGGAGCGCCTGATTTTTCCTGTTCGCTCCATCTCTTTCAGCCATTCCCGGAGAGTTCGAAGCTCTTCCTCTCAGAGTGGGTATATGGGTCCCCACAGTGCCGTACTTCCTTCCTGAAGGTCGATCTTGCAATCATAAGGTCAATGTATTGGAAGAGTGTCAGCGGCTTCTTTTCCCATTATTCCCAGATAGTGCCGGAATTCCATGGGGACTTTCTTCAACGGGTCTTCTTCCGCCGCTGATACGTACCCGATAACCCGAGCATCGGGATCGGTAGCAACCGATTCGTCCCAGGTTAGTTAGGACTGGCCTGTTTCGTACTTGGTGCACTCCCTTATGAATTTGGTGCTGTCAAACCGAATTTCTTCGTTCGTCCAGGTCCCCTGGGGTGGATGCGCTGTTATCCAGTCAAAAGAGAGGAAAGCGTCAATATTTGTTTCCATTGGTGAAATTTCAAATTTCTCCTTGGAATAGTGTCTTCGTTGTTGGAGGAGCATTGGCTCTGTATAAAATTGTCCTGCTCCTTTGACACTTTCCCCGGTGTAATTCTCTATGCTGTGAGGTTGCCGATGCACTTTCTTCTTGATCCCGAGTTTCTCCACTATCTGTTGATTCAGGAGCGCAACGGAGCAACCGGTATCCAGTAGTACCCAGATCTGGTGTTTCTTTTCACCCATGTGCAGTATCATAGTGATAATTGGGTGTGTGCTGCTGGGGACTGTCCTTGGTTTTTTTAACGGGGTTCTAGCACTTGGTTCCTCGTTCCTTCATTTCTTGGATAGTCCACATATTATCATTGAGGTCTTAGGCTGCGGCGGTTCCTGACCTCTTAAAAATCCGAGTTGGATTCTTCCCACAACAGGGCCACAGCATCTGTTTCCATGGTTTCCACTGCTGCAACCTTTTGTTGTTTGGTTGCGGCGGCCTCCTCAATCTTCTCGTCTTCTCTTCCTCACTTTTGCACGGCTGCCGCCGCCTTCCACAGGGCCGTAGGGAGTGTTGTTCCTTTCACCGTGCTGAAGGAGAAGCATTCGTAGGTTCGATGTCCGCTTCTCCCGTACCTCCAGCAGTAGTCACGTCTCTGTCCATATTCTTCCTGTTCTCTCGCCGGAACTCCTCTCATTGCCTCGTCCCTAGAGGCCCAGTGGTCTTTGCCTCCCCACCAGGGGCATTTGTCTGTTCGAGACTCCGCCCTGTCTTGGCGGGGTTTGTCCGTCTCCTTTCCCCGCTTGTTTCCGTCAGAGTTTCTCTTGTCCTGTCCTTCCTTTTTCCGTTTGTCGTTTCTTCCGCTTGTTCCCGAGGAGCTGTTGCCCTTCGTCTGTTCTCAGGCCTGTTTCAGCACCTTTTTCTTTTCCACCTGTAGGTCCGCTTGGTGAGTGGCCTGTAGGAAGCCTTCGTCGTCCACGAAATCTTCCTGGTAGTGGGCAAACCGCATGTCAATTACCGCATCTGGCCTTGTGAGGTCGACCTTTTCACTCAGTGCTTCGCCGGTTGCTCGGGCGAAGTTGTTGAGTGCTCAGAACTCCGTAAGGTAAGTGCGAATGGACCCTTGGTACTTCAGTTGCCCTAGCTTGAGCTGGGCGTCCGCTGCTTCGCGTTCATTTCGGTACTCCGCCTGGATGGCCATGGTGTAATTGACCCAGGTGTCGTTTTCTCTCAATTCTCGGTACCGGTGAAGGTGCCACACCAGGGCAGTGTTGGTTAAAAGGGTTCTGACCCAGGCGATCTTCTGGCTGTCGACCGTTTCTGGGTAGAATCCCAGATACATCATGACAGATTCCCCTTCCAGATCGAGAAAATCGCCTCCCCGCTAGCTGTCCACCTCACACTGCCCGGGATATGGAAGATTCACAACGTCTTCCACGTCTCGCTGCTCAAACCCTACCGAACCAGTGAGCAATGAGCACCACCGGACCCTTCAAAGGTACTATGGGAGGCCAACGACATCGAGTAGTCGGAAGAATACGACGTCAAGGAAGGTATGTCCTCGGTTGAACACGGCCGGGGAAATAACAAAAGAATCCTATACCTCGTCAAATGGCTCGACTATCTGGAGCGCAAGGACTGGACGGAAGAGCCATTCGACAACTTTTCGGTAGGTGGCCTGGAGAAGCTCAGGGAGTTCCACCAACAAAATCCAGACGTGCCGAGGGACTAGGCTCACCGACACCTAGATAGGATGTCCATAAAAGGGCCCGACGAAGCACGAACGGTAGCAGGAATGAAGGAGGACTTCATCTTGCACGCACGAAAAGAAGACCCGCTTTGCCAGCAAGGGAATCAACATCAGAAGGACAACGAAGACCCCCGGGCGACCAATTTTCGGAATAAGGAACCGGTGGCTAGAACCCAGGGCCGCGGGAGCACCCCGCCCCTGACAGCGCGGGCACTCCTCGGCACGCCCACAGGAGGTCTCTACCCAGATCCCGGTTACTAGCATGAAGGGCACCATAGGCTCTCCCCGCACAGGAAGAGCTCGGTTCGAGACGACCTTGGAACTGAAGTCCGAAACAAGGATCAACCCTGTAAGACCCGCTTCTTGGGCATCGAGCCCACTAGGGAACCCACGCCAGGTACCACACAACCCGGTAACGAGGACTCAGGAGAACCCGAAGAAAGATACGGGATGACAACCGAGAAGGCGCGGGCACTTCTTGACACGTATTGCGTCACTCCAAACGAGTGTTCTTGCCTCTATCTGAACCCCGGTTTCAGCCCTTGGCCCACCGAATTTCTACCCGCTCTCCTGGAGAATCGAATCCTGGTTGGGACACAGCGTGGCCCCACTAAAGGCGCCACAACAAACGACAGTATAAGTACGCACCGGCCTACTCAGAGGGCCCAGTCATTCCGACGGATTAAAGACAGTGCCTTATCCGGTGACTTGGAGGGATACAGGGGAGGAGGACTGCATTCAGCGGGCAAGCATTATGTCCGGCAATATTCATTCAGGAAGAGACGGGCTACATCGATAGGACATGTATACATAGCTTCGGGACTAAGCTAAGGGGAGGGGAAGGTAGTGTTACACTGGAATATCACAGGTTGGTACGGGCTCCAGTACACACCGAAAGGGAGGTACGTATCCTTAGAGACGTACGTACCAAGGGAAGATACGTACCGGTAGCTAGCTATTCTCGTAGGTGGACCTTAGAGAGTCTAGACGGGAGATAAGAACTGAGTTAAAGGTTACGACCGCCAATCGGTCGTAAGTATTAATTCCGGAGAGGGGGCCATGGCAAACCGGAGACGTGAGAGGGAAGGTGCTGGGACGAGACTCTCCAGAGAGCTCGGTCGAGACTCTTCTGAGAGCTCATTTGTCATAGCCACCCAGCTTCAGACGGCTACCGGGCTGCGGAAAGAACTCAGTCTAGAACTGATGGAATTCTGTGGTGCCAATCGGACCTGGCCTCTCACCTTATCGCCAGTACCGACCAGGACCAATAGGAGTCTCAGACGGGCCCACGCTCAGGTGGGGGTTCATCGACCTCAGAGGAATAGTTAGCACGAGTCACCAGATCTAACCCCGCCCCGTGCCTATATATGTCGACCTCTCTCACCCCAACGAAAGAGGAGACAGCCCGAACACTACCAACGAAGCCCACACTCAAGATCTAAGATTATTCCGTTGTGAATTATCGAAAGTAGCCTGATTACCTTTGATTCTCTCCACACTCCGGTTACAATACAACCCCAGTGTCACAATTGCGGACTTGAATTCCGCCGTTTTCAAATTGCTCATATCACTCAACTTATCAGCATGATATTTGCAATGATCTTCACAGGATTCTTAAGACGATGACAATTCATCACCCTTTTCGGGGGTAGCTTCTGAGATAAAATTTTCTTCTCATGGGAGAAATGCTCCTGAGAGTTGTGAAACGACTGACAACAGCGAGTCCTTGCCATCCTTGGAGGGTGTAATCACAGGTGTACCATCCGGATGATCGGGGTACACAATGATACCAAAGCAACCGTGGAAGATCGAAACAAGGAACAACCACTTTTCGGCTGGAAGCTCCTCATCCTATTCTTGGTAGAATGCTCTGCGGTAGAGGTTGCAGTTGGGTTCTTGGTCTGGGTACTCCTTGAAGAGTTTTTCGATGAAGGTAATGTCCTGATTGCAGATGAAATCAGACTTTCTGGATATGCGAAACTTGGAATGGATATAGGAAGCAGCCAGAATAGCCTTGCCTGTAATTTGGGTAGCTATGTCGGCTCTCTAGATCAGTATTTGTATTTTCTGGGGGTTGGAAATCTCAAGGACTTCCCATCGGAAAGGGTGCAGGCAGTCTGCTGGTGGATTGTTCTCGAGAGGAGTCCACTACTTATGCCACCTACACCCAATTGTAGTTGCTTTTCGTAATTTGGTTATCCCGAACAAAACCCCGCACTTCCTGGGTGTCTGTTTGTACACCCCGAATTCGATTGGGGTTCCGTAGGGTCGATGGTTTTCTCAGTTTGGACCCACAAAGGGTGTCCCTCTGCTCAGAGCAACCAAATTGATGGTAAAAGTTGGACAGGGTTGTAAGAAGAATCCTCAACAACAGCTGGCTCCCTGCTGTGGTCACCAGTGTTGGGGAGGCAAGAGAATGGGCGCTGTGTGGGATTCTTCAACGGAAGAATGGAAGGGCCAAACTCAACCAAAACGTTTGGTATTTGTGTAAAAAGTGGGGGAAATGTAGAGAAAAGGTATGAATTTGTAGGAGGCTGCTCTCTAACAACAGCAAGAAGAAACTATTTTATACTTGGGCAAAATTCCCCTCCCACATACTAGCACTACCCTAAACTCCTTAACCCCATCTTTTTCCAACCCTAGCACCATCCCTTGTTCTTCTTCACTCACTCCACTTTCACTTTTTCCCACTCTCACTCTATTTTCGTTTCTTTCTCCACTTCTCCAAATACCCACTGTAACAATGGTACATTTTAGCAAAGACTATGAAATAATTGTGACTCAATCCAGTTCTATTGATTACATTTGATGTACATCTATTTACCAAACTTACCTTACCCAGTGCAAGCACCCAGCTGCATCATGCCGACCATGAGGACAATCGTGAATGAGACACTGTGAGAAGATCGACAATTTTCCTCCGATTGCTAACACAACTTTCATAGTGACAGACGCAGGAGGAAGTTGTACAATACAACGTAACTAGTACGATGTCAATGAGGATGCCGCCAGTGTGGATGGCATTGGCTGGATGCGATGAGTATGATGTCAATGAGAATGGAGGTGAGGATGATGCCAGCGGCAAGGACAATCGCAAATAAGACGTTGCGAGAAGATCAACGTTCTTCTTGAGATTGTTAGCACAGCTCTCCAAGTGTCAGATAGTGGGAAGTTGTACAATATGACGCGATGAGTACAATGTCGATGAGGATGGCAGTGAGGATGATTCCAGCAGCAAGGACAATAGGAAATAAGATGTGGCAAGAAGATCGATGTGCTTTGTGAGATTGTTAGCACAGCTTTCCAAGTGACAGACAGCAGGAAGTTGTACAACACGACATGACAAGTACGATGTCATTGAGAATAGCTGTGAGGATGATGCCAGTGGCAAGGAAGATCACAAATGAGACGTAGCGAAAAGATCGATGTACTTCCTCAGATTGTTAGCACAGCTCTCCAAGTGAAAGTGGGAAGTTGTACAATACAATGCGAAGTGACAAGTACGATGTCAACGAGGATGCTGGTGGTATGGATGGCATTGGTAGGATGTGCTGAGTACGATATCGAGATGGATGGTGGTGAGGATGATGCTGGAAGCTAGAACAATCGCAAATAAGACACAGCGAGAAGATCGACGTGCTTTGTGAGCTTGTCAGTGCAGGTCCTCAGAGTGACAGACAGTGGGAAGTTGTACAATACAACACAACAAGGATGATGCCGGCTGCAAGAAGAATCATGAATAAGACACGGCGAGAAGATCGACGTGCTTTGTCAGATTGTTAGCACAGCTCTGCCAGTGGCAGATAGTGGGAAGCTGTACAATACGACGTGACAAGTATGATGTCGATGAGGATGAACGTGCGGATGATGGCACCGGCAAGGACAATCGCGAATAAGACACAGTGAGAAGATCGATGTGCTTTGTGAGATTGTTAGCTCAGCTATTCCAGTGACAGACACGGGGAAGTTGTACAATATGACACGATGACTACAATCTTGATCAGGATGCTGGCAGCTTGGGTGGTATCAGTACGATCTGATGAGTACGATGTCAATGAGGATGGCAGTGAGGATGATGCCGGTGGCAAGGATATTCGTGAATAAGATGTGGCAAAAAAATTGACATGCTTTGTCAGATTGTTAGTACAGCTTTCCAAGTGACATTGGGAAGTTGTACAATATAATGTGACACGATGAGTACGATGTCGATGAGGATGCTGGCAGCATGGATGGCATTGGTAGGACCTGATGAGTACGATGTCAATGAGGATGGTGGCGAACAGGTTGCTAGGAGTATGGATGATAGCAAGTAAGATGTTTCGAGTGCAATGGGCGTATGATGAAAGGTGAAGAAAAAAGGGGTGGAATTGCGACCTGTGCTGTCTTATTTTGCAATCGGAGGGGTCTTTAGTGAGCCCAGCTGTGGTAAGCATGCCGAGCTGTGGTAAGCGTGCCTAACCATACAAAAGCGCAGGTGCTAGAAAATGCTAGGCACCTGAGAAGTTGCTTGCGAAATCACTCGCAATAGCTGAAATTGGTAAATTCCACTCATACAGTCGTAGATACCCCGGCCCCCACAGTCTATATTCACCCAATTCTTCCCTTTCTTATCGATTTAGTGTGACTGAAACGTTCTGCATAGTAGCTCCTACTTTGCAGTGTGGTGATGTGTCACGAACCTGGCATGAGAGGCTTTCCGGAGCCACCACAGGCGCCGCCGTAACCCTTGCCACCATGTGGCTCATCCTTGTCTCCGCCGCCGTGGCCACAATTATCCTACGCGCCTAGACGCAACATCCTAGTCCTTGCAAATATCACTCCGGGAGTGATATTCCTCAGAACCCTGACCCAGTCACTGGCTGACCAAGATCGGGTAAAACGTGTGTGTGCCTGCCTCGTGTTATTCAGTGTTATGTTTATTGCTTCCCTTGTTGTTTCCTTGGTTGTTCCTTTACTGTTGCGTGTCTGCCTTGCTTTCGCCTGTGTTATGTTTATTGCTTCACTTGTTGTTTCCTTGGTTGTTCCTTTACTGTTACGTGTCTGCCTCGCTTTTGCCTGTGTTATGTTTAATTGTTTACCCTGAGTGCTTGTCGTTTCCTACTGTTTGCGAGTCTGCCTTGGGTTTTCTGTTGCAGAGGAAAGAAGGAGCCGAGTAGGATCGTGTGTTTCTGGGGCGCGGCAATGGAGTCATGATGGAAATCTCTGTGTCAGTCTTGCGGGCGGGACTGTGATTCCATGGTAAAGGAAAAGGTATAAAGGAAGGGCGCGGTAGCTAGTCTGGAGATTCTTTCTCCACGCAATCTATTATCTCGGACCCCACCCCCACCTTTTCTGCAAAGAACTTTCCGCTCCCACCATCGATCTCAATCAAAACCTTCTCAAAACGATCTCTGCATCTTGGGCTTCAGCCTCATT